>Ga0169931_10011308_pt1 | contig 12599 bp, 8 predicted proteins | sample Kivu_15m_20L_FD_129675 | JGI IMG/M metagenome (GOLD analysis project Ga0169931, IMG submission 129675) | Freshwater microbial communities from Lake Kivu, Western Province, Rwanda to study Microbial Dark Matter (Phase II) - Kivu_15m_20L... | ecosystem: Environmental > Aquatic > Freshwater > Lake ...
AATGCCACTTCCTCGGCCACTTCCGCTGCCCCTGCCACTGCCACTGCCCCCGCCGCTGCCACTGCCACAGCCACTGCCGCTGCCGCTGCCACTGCCGCTACCACTGCCGCTGCCGCTGCCGCTGCCGCTGCCACTGCTGCCACTGCTGCCACTGCTGCCACTGCTGCCATAGCTGCCGCTACTGCTGCTGCTACTGCTGCTACTGCTGCTACTGCTGCCACTGCTGCCACTGCTGCCATAGCTGCCACTGCTGCTACTTCTGCCACTGCTGCTACTTCTGCCACTGCTGCTACTGCTGCTACTCCCGGTTGTGCTGATTCTAATTCCTGTATTGGTCACCACTCTGTTTGGATCAACTCCAAGTTCAGCTGCTGTGATAGCAGGAACTATTTCGACATCATCTACCGTAGCTCCGCTGATAAAAATTTCATCAGATCTACTTTTTATTTCAAAAAGGCTTCCGAAAACCTGATTTTCTTGTCTAGGTACGATGACCATATTACTGATATCTGGAGATGTTGAATTAGTCACATAAGTTATCAATTCTGACAGGTAGAAGGTATCTCCAAAATCCCAATTGTTGATATTAAAAAAATCATTTATAGCAGAAATTATCCTAACTTTTAGATCATTATCATTTATGCTTTTATAAGAATTCTTAACTATTTTGAATATCGCCTGTAATTTACTAGGAGCGGTTCTACCAAATAATATTTTATAAGTTACTGGATGATAAATTATTTCATCGCTGATAGTCTTGATGTTAGTTAAATTAGCATCAAAATTGATTCTTAGATCATCGCTAGATGGTGCCTCTGGTTCTATCGACGTAAATCCTTGAAGATAATTTCTAAATTCCGTATCGTAGGATCGGGTTAATAAGAAAATATCTATGATGTTACTGACGCTAGGATCTATTCTTCTATCTACGCTGGCGTTGTGTATGTACTGGAATTTAACACTATTCCTGCCAATGTTGGCTCGATAACTGGGTTCTAATATGAAAGTGTTCGTAGATTTATCTACTCTCTTGACGTTGTTTTCATCGATGTCGTAAAAATAAACCAACCTACCATCGGTAAATTCATTATCATTTATGTTAACTAAACTCTCTTTCTGCCTGATGAGAATATTTCCATTAGAATTATCTATGAATTTGTAAATCAACTGCCCGAACGAATCGGTCATTTCTTGGAAAAACAAAAAATTCGATTGAGAATCTAAACCTACGATATCCTCAAATTGCTCTGGATTGTCAATGACTCCGTCATCGTCGCTGTCGCTGAATGATATTTTGATTTCATCGGTAGCCTGATATCCATCGTCGTATTCTATCATATCGCTGATTTCAAAAGTTAAATCCGATTTCAAAGGATTTATAAAATCGCTAGAAGTATTGATCCCTAACACTCGTATCTGATCTTTGACGACTGCATTATTTCTAGCATCATAGGCTTTTTGATTAGCATCAAAATAAAATCTATTCTGTTCTAGACTTCCAAATATATAATCTAAAGTTCTAATCCTAACTACGTAACGATCAGCGATTTTCACCAAGGCTATCAACCAAGATGAATCTAGATTAGAATTAGTGGTATCTCCAGCTTTTCCTAGGCTAAATTCATTGATAGTGTTTAAATTAGCGGTATCTACGATCTTCCATTCTGCGTCGTTGATATCGTATCTCAAACCGAAATTCAAATTCGCGAAAGTTAGATTAACTATTTCTAGTTCCAAAGACGTCGATAAATCATTTACGAACCTAGGAACGATCCTCGAAGCTATAGCACCGGATGGTATGACATCATTGAATTCGATAGGTCCTAGACCGTTAGTTAATACACCTCTACCTGCATTGGTGCCATCACCGACCACTCTTACCGCCTTGGTCCATAGTTTTGTGACCTGTTTATAATCGTTGAAATCTGCATCGACTATCTGATCATCTTTAAAGGCTTTACCTGCAGGAGGCACGAATTTTATGAGAGATCCCACTTGGAGACTTTTTAAAATGTTAGTGGTATAGGCCGAACCAACTTTGATCAAAGTAGAATCGATCGCGCTGACAAAATATCCAGTCGACTGATTAACCGATTTAGAAACCTGTGTCCACAATGTGTTGTTATCTGAGAAGAGTATTTTACTATATTTGGCGAGATAAAAATTATAAATCCCAGATTTTTGAAATTCTAATTCTAGGTTGTTTTTAATAAAATTCAATATATCTTGTTTATTAGCGAATTTAAAAGACAGCGTTATTTCGTTGTCGTTTTTATAGATCAATCCGTCAGAAGCAAAAATGTTTACTCCTGAATATTTTCCCGACGCATCGATGATCTCAAAATTCCTAGATATTCCACTAGATGTTCTATTGATAGCTCTTACTTTTAAAATATTTTGACTACTGGACAAGGGAGCGAGTTGATAATCTTCCGCTGTGATCATCCTATTTTGTGTATAATAAAGTGCAGGTGCCCGTTCTCTAATAGTATCGATATCTTCCGAAGGTGCTGAAGATGTCACGGTATATTTCAATGCCATGCTGATATTCAATGACTGTAGGGTTCCCGTCTTGCTGATATAAGGAATGGCTATATTGATGTTCCTCATATCGACAGGATTTATCTGATAGGACAGACCATTGCTGATCCTATAAAATACCCTAAAAGAACCTTGTGGTAAATTTCCATAAACGCCGTCGGCGAATACCAACTCAACTTTGTCATTTTCTTTAGTGACCACATTGTAGATGTTTCTGATATCACTATTAATAGAATTGTAGGCGATGTTGTTACCTATCAAAGATTCAACTTTGGTCCATTGAGTGGTTTGATTTCCAATAGAATCTAAAGAGTATAGCCATACATCAGTGTCGTTGATACCTTCTGTGGCTACCGCTACTTTTTCGTTCGTCGTTGGAATATCTATAGCGAAATCTGCGGTTTCAAGGCTGCCCTGCTTGAACATCATATAGAAACCTGTGTTCTGGCTGCCTGCTCCCTTGTTGTCTTGTCTGTAAATAAATCCTATTTGATTTCCTGGTTCGGGATTTTCTTCATAGATAAATTCTCGGTCTTTGAAACTGGTGCTGACTATTTCAAACACCATCGACCTACCTGCTACTGATTTCGTGAACGAAAACAAAGGTATATCTGATAATGCTGATCTAAATCTATATTGTTCTGTGTCTATACCATCTATCCGGGCTTCGCCTTGATTCCGACCGAATTCCGTATTGTTTGACATAGCGGCGTTTATCACTGCTAAAAATTGTTCATACCAATTAGGATTTGTAGGATCATTCCATACTATGGTCTGCTGACCTAGATTCCTTCCGGCGCTGTCAAACACAGGCTCTGATGTACTGATTGTTTCAAATTTAAGCAGTCCTGTCGCTGGAATGTTTCTTTTTGCGTTATAAGAAAGCATCCTTGCTAAACGAAGAACGCTTTCCTTGCGTTCTGCGATTTCTATAAAATTTTCTCTGCTGGCGAGATCTATTCTAAAACTAAGGCTTTGGCCCACAAAAGCGATAGCATCTATCAGTGCCATGTATTCTGAAGATTCGATATAATCATTGAAATCTTCTGCGTAATTTTCTCTTAGATATTCTATAATGACACGGCGGAGATTTTCAAAATCGTAGGATTTGAAATCAGCATTTTTAAATGTCTGATATATCCTCGTCCAGTCCTGATTCAATAGCAAATTGTTTAATCTAGATGTTGTGCTCATGTACGATCGTTTCCTATCTTATATTTACATTAGATAATAATGTACATATATTATGAACCAGTGATAGCATTGTTTCTGTCAAAAGTAAAGGCCATCCTCTCGGTGATGTTAAAAGGAATATAGGTGATCGAAGCTTCTATTCTTATGCCCTGCTGGACCGAATTGATCTGGATCGAGTTAACTGAAACCCTGGGATCGTAGTTAACTATCTGTTCGACATTATCTGCTATTAGTTTTTTGTTTTCTTCTGTCATCGGTTCAAACAGCATATCCCATATGATAGTTCCAAAGTTGGGATTTTCTAGTTTCTCGCCCTTGCGAATATAAAAATGATTCAGTATATCCTGTTTGACTAGGTCGATATCATAGGATTTATAACCGCTATTGGTATTTTTGCTGTTAAATCCTTTATAGGTAAAAGCCGTGATATTCTGGTTGCCCTGAGAAATCCTGTTCTCTGCTACCGTTCGTTGATTATATAATTTGGCCATTAATCTATCTCCCTATCTGTAAATTCAGGCTTCAGCACAGCTGGACTTTGATTTTCATGCAGCAGCCAAGGTTCGTGCATGGGAACCCTTTTCATGATACTGGCTACTGGTGCTGTTTGATATCTCTGTTTCCAACCGGCGGCGGGGTTCGTGGATGGATTTAAATGTGTAGACAGCGGTGTAACTGGGTCGGCCGTCTGTGCGGGAAAGCTGTTCATATCTATTCGTGTAGCCGATTCAGTGTGATTTCCTCCGGTCTTTATGTCTGTGTTTCCTGCAGCGGTAAATTTATGATCGCCATCGCTCCTAAGATCGAAATTTCCGCCACAGGTTATCTTACCGTCCTGTCCGACTAAAATATTCCAATCAGTGGCGGCTTCACATTGTATCCTTCCGGATTCAGCTTTCATATTGATATTGCGACCGGCTTCGAGATTTATGTCTTTGTCTGCACGGATATTAAGATCGTTTTCTGTGTGTATAGATATGGAATCCTGTGCATAAACATCTATCTTACCGTTGCTGGTTAATTCTATCCATGTAGTTCCTTTGGCATTTCCTATGTAGATCAAATCCTCGGAATTATGCAACAATATCTGATGCCCTGTCCGTGTCCTAATCCTAAAACTTTCGCCATATGGGATAGTAGGATCGCTTTTTCTTTTCTCATTGGGATCTAAGATATCGGCATATTCAACTGGGCCTTCTGATGCTGGTTTAACCCGTTGGTATTGATCATCACCGTCATCCATGACTATCTGAGATCCGCCAAGTCTACTTACAGGAACTGGGGTTGGACTTTTTGTTAATGTCTTGCCTATGACTGCTCTCTTAGAACCCTGTCTTCGGTCTAAAGGACCCGGACTGCTCATGCCAAACACCATAGAAGGTATGTCTCTTCTAGCACTAGAATTATGGCTACCACGAACATCGTCATCGAGTAGTCCAGATTCTAATAATCTATCGGTTAACGGATGAACGGCTTTTTTAACTATATCAATATTGGTATTTGTTGTCTGAGCATTGGCTCTACGATTAACCTCTCCCACCGGAAGGCGTGTGCTAGGTTCATATTTTTTTCTATCGTCGTTGGTGAGGTCTACATCTGTCGAACTGGCTATACCTGGGACCATATTATTAGCGAATCTAGGGGGGACACAGGCTAACCAAAATCCTTCGGCAGGATTACCGTCGATAAAAACCACCATAACGGTAACACCTACATCTGGTGGCACGAACCACATTCCGTACGATTTCTGGGTGTCATTGAAATCTTTGGGATTATTGCCCATAAATTCAAATGCTGTGGAACCGAAGAATGGCGGAGCGTATCTTACTACATAAGTTTGATTGTCGTCTCCTATGATATTTCCTATTCTACGGAGAAGAGTGACTTCGAGGGATCCCATGTAAGAAGGATCTAGATGACTTACTACCTTGGCTAGGAACGGTCCGGGTCCTATTCCTTTTAGCTGAGTAGATGCTGGTTTTCTTTTTTCTATAGGCATGGTTGTTCCTTAGAAAGGTCCCAGTAATTCGTTAGGGTCATATGTAGATACCTTGGGAGGCGCATTAGGACCAAATCTCACTAATAAGGCAGAATCATTAGTTATTGGCTGTCTTTCATTGTTGAAATCTGCGGCCTGCAATGGCATCCTTATGCATTTTAATTTTTGTCTGTAAGTGCCGTCTGCAAATGTATTTTCACATTGTACTACTTTGTATATACCGCTAAAAGGGCTTTCTCTTCCGTCATCTGGAAAATCATACAATCCTCTCGATTCGTTAATATCTCTAGGAGTCTTAAAGGTAAGATAGATATAGACATCGCTGCCTTCGTAGTTCATGGTACCGTCGCCTGTGGTCAATTCATTTTCTATGCTAGGAGGAGCAAAATAATTTGATATACCACTGTCTACCATCCAATACGGATCGCCTAGGATTTCCAGTTCTACAGTGATTAAATCAGCGCTGTTGTTTAAAAAAGCTCTATGGAAAGATTTTGCCACTAATTCCTGTGTAGTGTCTTGACCTTTAGGACTTCCTGCTTCGTTGAGTGCGGCATAATCTGGTCCTTGTTTTCTTCCTCCCACGGTCGAGGCTAGCGCGGCGCCACCGGCCGGACCTTGGTTAGTTTTAGTCTGTACCGGGGTTTCTTCGCCTACGCTTTTTTGATCTACGTTGGCATTTGAACCGCTGTCTTCTTCTGCTGTAGGATTGGATCCGGCATAAAATGAGTTATTGATCTTTATATCAAATCTCAAAACATCATTATTCTGACCACTATAAATGTACTCATATCTCTTAGCAATTTTCTTCTCTAATTCAGCATAGCCGGGTGGTGCTGAAGTCGGCGGTGAAAATATACTAACATGGATTTTATAAGGAACTACTCTAAAAATCAACCGTTTTTGGAAATCTCCCCTCTTGTCATCGAACGCCAACAATTGTATCTGTATGTCAATTTTAAACCAATTGATAAAACCTTCGGGGCTGGGATTTTGTTTCAAGGCCTGAGTGGCATAATCACTGCTCAATACCATTTGCGTGATTATATTTGTTATAGATTGTCCTTGGCTGAATTGGAAGTTTCTATTTTTTGGATCTATCACCATCTGATTGCGTTGGATCTTTCCAGTAGCGGGGTCTATAACATCTGCTTCTCGCTTGAAGGTAAAATTACCTCCGGTGCCTGCGGTAATGCCCATATCTGCCAATCCTATAGCGTTTTCTCCAAACTCCTGAGTAGAAATAGTTGGATTGCCTACACTCCTAGGGGAAGCAGCCGTAGGATCTACAGTAGCACTATTTGCCGATTCGACCGAAGAAGTGTTTATTATCTGATCGTATCTTTTAGGAAATTCGACCACGAATTCATCCGGTAAATTTTGTTTTTCGTCTTTGACTAATTTTTGTTGTATACGAATCAAAGCCGCGCACAGACTATTTTCTCCCTCAACCAACAATTGTTTTACTGTAACTTTGGTATCTTGTTTTTTAGCCTGAATGGCTATATCCGTAGGTATCGTATTCATTGTTTCACCGAAAGCCTGATGATTAAATGGTATCGCCTCTACTTTGTAATTGCTACCGGTTTCTGTGGTTTCAAAAGTTACCTTCACTAATTTGCAGGTAAAGAACTTAGGTTTTATTCCAGTAAAAATCGTGCCGTCATCTTTGAAACCTAAAAAATCTAACCGTAAAACGTATGGCGCTTGTAGATAACTTGGATGTTGTGCTTCTAGAGCAGCTATCTGTAGGCTCTGTAAAAACAATCCCATGCTATATGGTTCGTAGATATCGAATGAAAATTTTATAGCGTTGCTATTTCCGGTTTTTTGAGAGGCTGCTATCACACTTTGCATGACGAAATTGTTTACATAATACTCTGGGGTGCCGTATAAGGTGTTTACTCGTTGTTCATCAAATCTCCCTGCCGAAGAAAAGATCACATGTTTTAGATCAGCGGGATTATTTCTATAACTTCTAGGATCATTAAACTGCTGGGGAGTCAATGCGCTCATAGTCCATAACGGAGAATATGATGCAAATTGTTCTAGATCATTGGGAAATCCTTGAACATTTCTTCCTTGTTGAGTAGCCGTTGCAGTGGTTACAAGATCTCTTACTGTAGGTGGTGCGATTCCTGCAACTAAATTTGTAACCGCTCCGGCGTTTGCTAATCTGCTTATTACTGTGGCAGTACCTTGTAGGATAGACATTTAAATTCCAAGGTATTTTTGAAGATTAGATTTTTTAGGCAAATATATTTTTTTACCAACTTCAAAATCATATATGGGATCTTTGATCACTTCCATATTCCTCTGAACGAAAATCCACCATAGCCTAGCGCTACCGTAAATGTCATAGGCTAACAGGTCTGGTCGATATTGATATTGACTTTCGATCGTATATAAAAAATCATCTGGTTCAGCAGGAACTGGTCTGATTTCTAATAATTCTAAATATAAATTATTTTGAGGAGTAGATTTATAAGGTGACGTTTGAGAGTAGGTGGCCATTAGATAAATCCTATACCTGATGTCATTCCACCGCTGGAATAATCTCTCAAACTAAATTCTCTCAATCTGCTTCTATTGTACAGAGGTGACACGGTCACTGAAATATTGCTCAAAATCGGAACCCATGTATTGGTGCCAAACGTATTACAATTAACATAGTTGACATCATCTTTGAGGTCTACTGAAAAACTTTTCACTACCACAGGAACGTTGTTGAATATGCTAGTGCCATATCCCGAAAGTATACATATGATAGGAGGATTGCCTACATTGTCTCCTGTTCCAAAAAACATCTTGGTAGCAGTTTTGAAAAATGTGGTGGCAGCGATCCAATAGGCTGCATCGGTTTCTGTTTCCGCTGAGAAATCTCCGCTGATCTGTATCTCATCTACTTGGCTATTCTTATAAGCCTGGAACGGATAATTGTTGTGTACTGGTTCTATCTGTGTGTAATTGGCTTTGGTAGAAAAAGTTATCTGGGGTAAGTAAGGCCAGACTACCCCACCTGTTTCTTGCAGTAGAGCAAACATCGGAGAATCAAATATAGACCATTCTGCGTTTAATCTAACCCGCCAATCGTTGCCATTAGACGGTCTCACTTCGATGGCTTGTCCGGTTTGCTTGAATAACTCCGCACCGGCAGGTAAATTGACTCCTCGTCTTATGCTCAATATGTTGTTAATCTGTCCGGCTGCTTTAGAAATTCCTCCTAGTAGATTAGAAACGCCCGAAGTCAGATCGCCGGCTCCTAATCTGTTAATAGAACTGGCAATATCTGCTGTGACATTTGATATAGCACCTGCGGTCTGTTGGAATGTGCTGGCTACTCCGCTGACCGTGTTTTCGATCGTTGTGCCTAGGCCCTGTAGTGCTGTATTAGGATTTAATCCACCGGCGACACCGGAACTAAATCCTCCTAAACTAGATCCAGAATTAACTGCTCCTGCTAATCTATCTACGGTTTGATTGAGATTACCTGCAGCAATATTAACTGAAGACGCAGATAGCGAAGATGACGCATTACCAGCTGTTCCAAGGGTTTGGCTAGCAGATGCTATCAGATTCGCTAAAGGATTTATTGGTAAAGGCATAACTAAAAATATCTCCGTTAAGTCTATTTATTCTTGACAAAATATGCTATTATTATTGCATATCTGGAGAAATCTAACCATATGATTACACAACCAACAAAAATAAAATATCTAACCAACAAAGATCTACTCAAAGAAATACATCTATCAAAGAATACCTATTGTTCTTTTACCAACGCTGATTATCATCAATATGATTTAATCATCCCTAGTTTAGAAAAATTAAACATAAGAAAGATCGCAGAAGCTAAAAGAAATCGTGCAAAAAGATTAGGCCAGGAGGCACACGAATCGGCTGTTCTATCTGGAGGTAAAAAACTGCCTGCCAAAGATTTTGAAATAGATTATAAAAAAATCGACAAACACGATTTAGTATTTCGTGTCATGACCTTCGAACACGTTCCGCTGGCACCTGGTCGTAAAAAGACACTGAAAAATACCGCAGACAGCCATGAAAAAGTAAACTTTCCTCCGTTCCAACACTGGAAATTTGATAAAAATAATAATCTAGTCTGCGTAGGTAAGAGCCATTGGCAGGGGCCTATGAAGTCGGGCAAGTTCAACAAAGAACACGGCAGGATGACTGACAATCTAGCCCGTATGTTCCTTAAACTCTGCGAGAGATATGCTACTCGGGGTAACGTCCGAGGATATACCTACAATGATGAGATGCGTGGACAGGCTATCCTACAGCTCACACAGATCGGTCTACAGTTCGATGAGAGCAAATCCGATAATCCTTTCGCTTACTATACTGCTGCTGTCACTAATTCATTCGTCAGGATTATCAACATCGAGAAACGCAATCAGAATATCAGAGATGACATACTGGAAATGAACGGAATGAATCCTTCGTGGACTAGACAGAACAGCGGCAGCGGCCCTGTGATATCCTCTGGGCCGGTCTCAGACGGCGGCGATTGGGATTGATCTCTAATCGCAAAGGTCGTACAATATATCTATGAATCTATTCAAAAAGGTAGCCTGTTTCACAGACATACATTTTGGTCTCAAGAGTGGTAGCAGGACTCATAACATTGACTGCGAAGAATTCGTCAAGTGGTTCTGCGAAGAAGCACAGCGGAAAGGTGCGGAAACCTGCATCTTCTTAGGAGACTGGCATCACAATCGTGCCAGCACTGATGTTTCAACTATGAACTATACTCTGTCAAATCTCGAGCGACTGAGCAAGAGCTTTGAACAGATGTATTTCATACTGGGCAATCACGATCTTTTTTACAAAGACAAACGTGAGATCAACTCCGTGGAGTTTATGCGGCTGTTTCCTAACATCGTACCGGTGAGAGAACCTATCACGGAAGGCGATGTCACTATCCTCCCCTGGCTGATAGCAGAAGAATGGAAAGACATTCCCAACATCAAGAGCAAATACATTTTCGGTCACTTAGAACTACCTAGCTTCTACATGAATGCCATGGTACAGATGCCCGATCATGGACAACTACAGAGAAATCATTTCGTCAATCAAGACTATGTGTTCACTGGACACTTCCACAAGCGCCAGCAGACAGGCAATATCGTCTATATGGGCAATGCTTTCCCGCATAACTACGCAGACGCCGGCGACGATGATCGCGGCATGATGATCCTAGAGTGGGGTGGCACACCAGAATATCGCACATGGCCAGGACAACCTACCTACAGATTGTTAAAGCTCAGCCAGATCATCGATAAGGGAGACAAACTGCTGAAGCCTAAGATGCACTGCCGAGTGACCATAGACCTTCCTATCACCTTCGAAGAAGCCAATTTCATCAAAGAGCAGTTCATTCCCCAGTATGATCTCAGAGAGCTGATGCTGATTCCAGAGAAAGTAGAAGTAGAATCTAATGCTGTGCCCATCGATCTAGAGTTTGAATCTGTGGATACCATCGTGATGAACCAGATCAATGCCATCGATTCAGAGACCTACGACAAAGCACTGCTATTGGACATCTACAACAATCTATGACAATTAAGATAAGTTGAAGGATTTTATCTTTTTAATAAATAATATTGTTATATTAGCAATACACAAGTATGTAGGAAATAAAACAATGTTAGAACAAGTCAAAAAATACGTCAACAGAAAAGGAATACAAAAAAAACTCAAAGTTGATATTAATAAAAATATTTTGAACGCATTAGATGAAGTAGTTTTATGTTTTGGTGAGAATGTTTTTACAAGACATAAATCAAACTTCTCTCAGCAAGTAATAGAAAATACAATTCCTACAATGATTAACAACGGAATTAAAGATTTAAAAGAAAACTTAATTAAATTAAAATCTGTTAGAAAAAATTCCTTCGAACATTATAAATTAATCTATGGAAATAATGCTGAAAAACTTTATGAAGAAAAAACTGAAAAAAGTTTACAAACAAAAGATAACTTTATAAAAAGACACGGCGAAATAAAAGGTTCTAAACTATGGGAAGGGTATTCAAAAAAGAAAAGTAAACAAAATACTTTAGAAGGATATATCGAACGATATGGTTTGGAATTAGGGAAAGAAAGGTTTAAAGAATATTCCGATAGACAAAGTTATACAAAAAGTATAGAATATTATATCGAAAAGTACGGTGAAGATCACGGAGTAGAACTTTATTATCAAAGATACCCTGCTTATGAATACGGTGAAGATTATAGAGATTATAAAAATGCTGTTTACAGACTGAGTCAAAAAGTGTACGAAGAAAACATAAAAATAATTAATCCAAACAATTATCCCAGAACACGTATGGGTGTTGAAGGTGGATGGCAGTTAGATCATATTAAACCAGTGATTGAATGCTTTAAAGAAAAAATTACCATAGAAGAAGCATCAGATATTAGTAATCTGCGGATGCTTCCTTGGAAAGAAAATTTAATGAGAAACTTTAAATGATACGTATAAAGAATTTGACCGTTAAAAATTTCATGTCGGTTGGAAACGTATCGCAGGCCATAGACTTTGATCGAGGTCAGCTGACATTGGTCTTAGGTGAGAATCTCGATCTAGGCGGTGACGATAGTGGTGCCCGTAACGGCACAGGCAAGACCACGATCATCAACGGACTAAGCTATGCCATCTACGGACAGGCACTGACCAACATCAAACGAGACAATCTCGTCAACAAGATCAACAACAAAGCCATGCTGGTGACCTGTTCTTTCGAAAAGTCGGGCGTGGAATATCACATCGAGCGTGGTCGCAAGCCTAATCTGCTCAAGTTTAGTATCAACGGACAAGAGTTAGAGCAGACTGACCAGGATGAGA
>Ga0169931_10011309_pt1 | contig 12598 bp, 9 predicted proteins | sample Kivu_15m_20L_FD_129675 | JGI IMG/M metagenome (GOLD analysis project Ga0169931, IMG submission 129675) | Freshwater microbial communities from Lake Kivu, Western Province, Rwanda to study Microbial Dark Matter (Phase II) - Kivu_15m_20L... | ecosystem: Environmental > Aquatic > Freshwater > Lake ...
CGTCGTTTCGGAAGACTGTTTCGCCTCGCTCCTCCGCGACGTCCGTCGATTGGGCGGTACGCAGCCGGACGCTCCACGGTTCGGGAGGGTTTCACGCTCGTCGAACTGCTGGTGGTGATCGCCATCATCGGCGTGCTCGTCGCCCTGCTGCTGCCGGCCATTCAGGCGGCGCGCGAGGCCGCTCGCCGCTCCCAGTGCTCGAACAATCTCAAGCAGATCGGCTTGGCCTGCCTCAACTACGAGTCGTCCAAGAAGACGCTGCCGCCCGGGGCGTACATTCTCGAGGGCAGCATGTGGTCGGCTTTTCTGCTCCCGTACCTCGAAGAGACCAAGAGCATGGATCGCATGCGGATCGAGGAGGGCAACGTCAACTCGCAGTGGGCCCATCCCTCGCCCTACGCCGACTCGATGAAGCTGGGAGAGAGCTTCCGGAACGTGGTCATCTGCGAGGTTCCGTTTGCAAGTTTCCGTTGCCCCTCGGCCGCACTCCCGCCGCACCAGGTCGACAACACGGCCGACAACTGGTGGGTCATGAAACGCTCGCCGGCGTCCTATCTGGGCGTCGCCTCGGGTCTGGCGTTCAACCAGTTGCCCGAAAGCGAGCAACTCCGCGCCGCCGACGGCGTGATCTTCGGCATCATGAACCCCTTCGTGCTGCGCGCGCAGCCGAACTCGAAGAAAGACGGCGAAGAGCCGGTGAAAATGACGTGGATCGAGGACGGAACCTCGAACACCCTGATGGTCGGCGAGGCGGTGCACGACGTCGAAGCCCAGGACGGCATCGGGGCCAGCCGCCCCGAGCAGATTCCAGGCGACCACAAGGACCACTGGATCATCGGCAGCGACGACATCGACACGTCCCCCGGCTCCGACCTTTCCGAGGCGCTCGGATCGACCGGGGTCGGCATCAATCTCCACAGGCAGAAAATCGGCGCCAATGGTCAGGACGTCTGCTTCAATCCCCCCTCCCGCGGGTGCCAGGCGCTGCAGATCTCCTTCGGCAGCGAGCATCCTGGCGTCGTGCAGGTCGTCTACTGCGACGGCCACGTGGCCAGCATCGAGGAAGCCATCGATCCCCGGACGTGGAGCGACGCCGGCACCCGTGCCAGCCAGTTCCGCGAAGACCTGACCGGCGTCCGCTGAACAGCGATTCCCGTGGCGACGCCTGCCGGTCGAACGTCGGCAAGCGTCGGCGCGCGTGCCACAGTTCGCGGGTCGCACCGGCCGCCTTTTTGTCCCGTACCGTCCGCTCGCCAGGGCGTATCCCATGCCGTCGCGCTGTTCGCTGCCGCTGTTTTCCCCGCGGCCCGTCGTGCTGTTCCTTGTCGCCGCGCTGCTCGCTGCGGCGCCGGGATGCGGCGGCGGCGACTCGGTGGAGTTGACCGAGGAACAAAACTACTTCGTGCTGGCGGCCGCCGCTTTGGCGTCGGGAGACGACGCCCAGGCGATGGAGATGCTTTCCAAGTCGATCGCTTCCAAGCCGAGTCGTTACGCGCACTACGAGCGGGCCAGGATCCACGAGCGGCAAGGGGCCGACGACCAGGCCCTCGCCGACTGCGCAGCCGCGCTGCAGTTGCAACCGGGCGACAAAGACGCCCTGTGGCTGCAGGGCGAGATCAAGAAGCCGAAAGACAAGCGTTTCAAGGGACGCTTCGCCACTCCTCCCAGCGCAGCCAAATAACGCGGCTCCCGCGTCGTCCCGGCGGCCCGCCGACCGATCGTCGTCCGACGTCGCGGCCTCGCCGGACTCTGCATTCACCGCCGAGATCGCCGGCGCGTCGGACGGGTCGACCCCGCGAACGGCCGCCGCCGCGCAGCGGCCTGCAGGGTCGCGTCGGCGTCGCCGGCCTGCAAGGCGACGGCCCTCGGCCGACAAACGCTGAGAAAATCGCGAACGACTTGTCACGTCGTCGCCGTCGGCCTTGCGGCTGCCGCCCGCCGACGTCGGGGGACTTGCGTGCCGCGCCGTCGTGCCCTCGGGTCGCCGTCGCCGGCGGCCGCCGTCGCGGAAAGCATGCGGTCGTGCGCAAAACGGCAACAGGCCTTTTAGCCCATGGGGCGGTCTGCGAAGCGAGGCGTCGCGGGCCCCGCGCTTCGCGAGAAAACTTCTGCAATAAACCTGAGTTTCATCATTGCTTCACCTGGCACGTCTAGATTTCCCCTGCGTGGCTGAAGTCGATCGGTTGGTTGGAAGTTCATCTTGGTTCGACGATTGAACAATTTTATGGAGGTGCGATCTGATGAGAGCAAAGCATTGGTGGGTGTCCGCCATCGCGTGCGCGATGGCCTTCGGGGGCGCCGGTCACGTCCAGGCACAGCGGTTCAGCGATGGATTCGGCGTCACGGAGTGGGAAGCTTGGGGCTTCGCCCAGAAGGATTTCTGGATTACGGCAGACGACCAGGATCGTTCGAATTTCTTCGGCGCATCGGGGATGGTCGCGGTGTTTGATCCCGACGAATGGGACGACAAGAACACGACCGGCAAGCCCGGCAGCCCCGATAACTACGGGACGCTCAACAGCCAGTTGAAGTCTCCGTCGATCAACGTCGGACTTTACGCCGGCCAGGTGGGCAAGCTCGTCTTCAACTCGAGCTGGCGTCCCGAATTTGACGACTACGCCAACCAGTCGGCAAGCGTCGAAGCAGTGTTCGCCGGGGGACCCCTGGCCGAGTTGCTGCGCTGGAATTCAAACGAAGGCGATTCCGATCCGGGCGAGGACGACAGCGTGTCGGGCGGACGGCGTCAGAATACGCTGGGAGTCGGCCATGGCAAGGACACGAGCGGTCGTCCGGCCCCGATCGACGGCGTGATCCAGCCGCCGAACAATCCGGCGGTGGACGAGTTGGTCATGCTCGACGTGGCGATTCCCGCTGGAGCGACCAGCGTGGCCTTCACTTTCAACGGGTTCGACGGCACGAACGACTGGTGGTGGGCGATCGACAACATCGCGTTCAGCGTCGGCGGAACCGTGCTGTTCTCGGAGAACTTCGAGAGCCTGGCCGAAGCGGCCAAGCCGATGAACGGCGGCGGCGCCATCGACGAGACGAAGTGGCTGCAACGCTTCGATGAGGACTCCAGCGGCGACCTCGACTTCTTTGAAGAGGCCGTGCTCATGGAGACGTCCGCCTACACGCAGACTCCGCCCGCCGGCTGGAGCCTGACGCCCGACTACACCGGTCCCGTCGGATCGTGGGCGAACAACAACGGGCAGACCAAGAGCGCTCCGGGGATCAACATCCCCGAGCCGACGGCAATGTGCCTGCTGGCGCTGAGCCTCGCCGGTCTCGCCATGGGGCGGCGCCGCTAGGAATCGCGGAGCCCGCTGCCTGTGCGGCAAGGCATCGCTCCCGCACTTCCGCGGGGACGTGCGGCGCGAGGTGATGACGGTCCTTTTGGCCCCGCCGCCCAGTGCGGGGCCAAAAGGCCGTTTTCGTTGGGAGTCGCCTCGCCCGCGGGGAGCGCCCCCCAGCCGCGTGCCGGGCGGAAGCGCCGAAGCCGCAACCGCTGCGGCGGGGCCGGACGCGGCGGGGCGTTTCGGCGGGCGAGGTCGTCCGTCGCGGCCCGCCTCAGGGCGTGCACGGAAGCCGTCGATGACGGGCGCACGGCTGTCGAGCCGCCCGCACGCCGCCCGATCGGCGAGCCCGCGGGCCGGGGTCCGCCGCAGTTCGCTTGAATCCGTTCCGCACGTCCCTGAACATCTCCCATCCTACCTCGTCTCGCTCCGCCACAGCGTCGCCCAGCTGCGCGAGACATCAAGGAGTCGATTGATGCGTCGCCTGTCGTTCTTGTGGCTTGGAATGTCGGCCTGCGTTGCAGCGGCCGGCCACGCCTCGGCCAACCCGTTTTTGCCCTTGCGGGTTCTCGGACAAACCGTGAATTCGAGCACCGGTAACCGCTACCTGCTGACCTCGATGACGACGTTTCCGGCAGCCCACAGCTTTGCCGTCGATCAAGGGGGCTGGCTTTGGGCGGTCAACGATCGCCAGGAAATGGACTTCGTGATCGACGCGTTCCTGCCGACGATCCTCGACTACGGACGCAGCTTCCAGCCGCCCCCGGGCTTCGGCTCGGTAGCCCCGGACGACATCGACATCTACATCGGATTCACCGACAGCGAGCTCTTTGGGGCGTCCGAGGGCAACTGGCAGTGGATCAACGGCGACCCGGTGACTTTCACCAACTGGTCGGGAGGCGAGCCCAACAACGTCGGACAGGAGTCGGACCCTGCAGGCGAGGACTACGGCGAAATCTGGAACCTGTCCGGCAATCGCACTTGGAACGACGACAACGACCGCGGCAGCGGGCTGAACGACCTGCCCCCCTCGAGCCCGGCGCGGTTGCCTGCCGGCGGCAACGTGGCCGTTATCGAGCTTCCCCCGGTACCGCCTGCATTGCACCTGCAGGTCGATCCGTCCACCGGCTACGCGCGCGTCGTGTCGGTCGTCTCCGCTCCGCTCAATTTGCACTCCTACTCGATCACCACGGCGGCGCCCCTGCTGACCCCTGCCGCCTGGCAATCCACGAATCTGTCGGCGCGCGGGGTGGACGCACCGGCCGCCCCGGCGGCGCCGGGCAACCGATGGGAGGTGGTCAACGCCGCACCCGAGCAGATCTTCGAAGCTTTTCTTCTGGGGGGCACCGCCATCGCGTCCCGGGCGTCGCTGGTCCTTGGCAGGATCGTCGCACCCTTCGATCCGGCCTCGGCGCCCGCGTTCGTGTTCGACTTTGCGAGCACCGACGCAAAAAACACGTCGCTGTTCCCCACCGCCGCGGCGCCGGTCGAATTCGTAGCGTTTGAGGTTCCGTCGCTCCTGGCAGGCGATTTCGACGGCAATGGCGCGGTCAACGGAGCCGATTTGGTCGTCTGGCAGAACGGATTCGGCACGGCCTCCGGCGCCTCGTCCGCCGCGGGCGACGCCAACGGCGACGGCGCCGTCGATGGCCGCGATTTCCTGCGATGGCAGGCGCAATTCGGGGCCGCTGCGGCCGCCGCGGCCGTCGCAACCTCCGTTCCGGAGCCTGCCGCCGCCGCTCTCCTGGCCATCGGCTGGTGGCCGCTCGCGCGGGGGCTGCGTCGTCCCGTGCGCCGAAGACTTCTCCGATCGCCGGCACTCCCTGCCGCTGGACCTCGCGAATGAGGGAGCCGGCGGCGCAATTCGAGCGGCGGCTCTGATGAGCCGCCGAGATCCGTGGTTCCGTGCTCGGCTGGCATCTCGGCTCGACCTTCCATGAACTCACGCGCCTTGCGTTTCGATGGTGCCGGAGCCCGGAGCGCCGCGACGCCCGACGGATCGGCCGTCGCGCCGCTGGCTGCCCGAGCACGGCGCGTGGCGGTGCTGGTCGAGACGGCCAGCAGCTGGGGCAGAGGCGTCGTGGAGGGAATTGCGGCGTTCGCACGGCAACGCGGCGACTGGCTCGTCGCCTGGGAACTCGACGGCGCGTCCGATCCGTCGCGGGTGCTGCAGGGCTGGGAAGCCGACGGCGTCATTGCCGAGGTCGTGCACCTCCAGCATGAGCAGGCCGTGGTGCGGTCCGCACTGCCCACGGTCAACGTCGCGCGAATGAGCCGTTTCGCAGGGACGCTGCCGCGCTGCGCGGCTGACGAAAAGATGGCGGGAAAATCGGCCGCACGCTACCTCGTCGAACGCGGTTTCCGGTACTTCGGCTACTGCGGGGGGGCGTCGACGCCTCTCGGGGAGAGCGATGGCCTGGAGCAAGGCTACGTTCTGGAGCTGCGGCGCTGCGGGCGGCAATGCGCGGTCGTCGGCCCTCGTGCCGGCGGCCAGGCGGGCGACCTTCAGGGTTTTGCCCAGCAGCGCCTGCTGGCGCAATGGCTGCGGGGGCTACCGAAGCCCGTCGGCGTCCTGGCCTACGACGAGGCCGTGGGGAGGCAACTCATCGAGGCCTGCAAGCTCGCGGAATTGCCGGTACCGCAGCAGGTCGCGGTGTTGAATGCGGGGGACGACGCCTGGTGCAGCGCGCTCTCCCAGCCGCCGCTCTCGAGTCTCGATCTCGCATCCCGCTGCGTCGGCGAAGCGGCGGCCGCCCTGCTGGACGATTTGCTGGGGGGCGGCATCCCTCCGGAAGCGCCGCTGCGTCTGCACGCAGGGAGGATCGTCACCCGCCAATCGACCGATACGGCAGCCGTCGAAGACGCGCTGCTGGCGACGGCGGTTCAGTTTATTCGCGAACATCGCTGCCAGCGGATTCGCGTGGACGACGTCGTCCGTGCCGCGGGCGTCAGCCGCCGTGCGCTGGAAAAAGGCTTCCGCCGCGTCTTTGGCCGCTCGCCAGCGGAGGAAATCCGGCGCGCTCGGGTCGATTTGGCAGCGGAGATGCTCTGCACGACGGAGTGGTCGATGCCGGAAATCGCCGTCGCCTGCGGCCTGGAAAGGTCGGAGATGCTGACCCGCGCTTTTCGTCGAGAACTGAATACCACGCCGACGCGATTTCGCAGACAGCATCAGCGGAAGCCGTCGCACGACGCCGGGCATGTCGAAAAATCGTCGCGGACTCCGCCCCCGCCCCGCCCGTGACCCGCGGGCGTCTTCCCGAAGCGCCCGCCGGATGGGGGTTCGCCTCGTCCCGCCGGAGCGGCGGGCGGCGGGCAATGCCGCCGCGCCGAGGCCCCCCCGAGCGTCGCCCGACGGCCCTCGAGCGGCTGCTCTCCTGCGGCCGAATTCTGGCGGCGACACGCGGCCATCGGGCCAGCGGATCCGCAACGACCGACGCACCGAGATGGTCCGGCCGCTTCCTTCCGTCGGCACGTTCCGGCGCGGTTCCGCAGCGTCCCCGCAGCCGATTTGGCGTGGGCCGGCGTCGAGCGGACACGATCGGCCCGATGGGGCGCGGCGGGAGGGCGTCGCTGCGGCCGGTCGGTCGCGCGTCCGTTGGTTGGGGGCGAAGCCGCGGCGGCATGGCTGTCAGGAAAGCTGCGTGGTCCGCGTCAATCCGAGCTCAGCGACTGTTTTTCGCGAGAAAACCAGGCGCTCCAGCAGCAACGGCAATTCGTACAGCGAGAGGAGCACGAAGAGCAGCGCGCCTTTGCGGTATGTTTCGGCGAATTCGCTCATGTCGTACGCGTCGCGAAAGAAGCGATGACTCCAGGTTTGCAGGCGGTGCCATGCGAGAACGAGGGCCGCGTGCAGAGGCAGCGGCAGCTGAGGACCGGCCCAGGAGACCGCGGCGATGGCCGCCAGCGTGGCGGCCGAGGCCGCCGACAGCGCGGGCGAGATGTTTCTCCCGACGACCGCGAAGTATCCCGCGAGCGCGGCCGCGGTCAGCCAACTGCCGTACGGCAGCCCGCGGGCCATGCCGAACAGCGAGAAATAGATCCCCGCGACGGCCACCAGGTGCAGCGCGTTGAGGCTCCAGGAAGCGTGCCGGCAGAGATGGCGGCGGTAGAGTTCGTCGAAATCGGCGTACCATGGATTCAAGCGATTCATGTCGTGTTTCCTCGGGGCAGGCGGAGGGCGGCGCGGCCAAGACGCTGGAGCTGCGGACGCACCTGGGCGTGTACCGCCGCCTCCAGCAGCAGCTGCGGCAGCGGCGTCCGCAGCGCAGCGCCGATCGCCTCGCAGGCGGCAACGATTTCCGCGTCGGCGACGCTCAGCGGCGGCGTGAATTTCAGCACGTGCGGCAGGTACTGGCAGAACCCCATCAGCAGGGGAAACTTCGCGTTGCGCAGCATGCGGAGCAGGTAGAGCTGCGGCAGCAGTCGGCGAATCCGTCGACGCAGGCCGCGCGCGCAGTCCAGTTCGACGCCGACCAGCAGGCCGTAGCAGCGCACGTCGCGCACGCTCCGCACGCCCGACAACTGGTCGCGGAGGCAGGCCGCCAACAGGTCGCCGCGTCGCTGCAAGTCCGCCGTGAACTGCGAGGCGTCGCACCGGCGGAGGCTGTTGAGAAGCGTGCGGTAGCCGAGGGCGAAGCGTCGCGTCCGGTCCGGCGAGGGCTCGAAGTCGATCCTTTGATCGGCCAGACGATCGCGGACGGCTTCGCTGTAGAGAGCGAGCGAAAAGGGGATCATCATGTCGGAGACGGCCTTGCCGACGGTCATGATGTCCGGTTGGAGTCCGACGGCCGTCGATCGAGCGAACGGGCCGGTGCGGAACATGCCTGTCTGGATTTCGTCGGCCAGCAGCAGGCAGCCAGTGGAGGCGCGGACGCGCTCCAGGGTCCGCACGATCGGGTCGGGAAGCGCGCGCACCCCGCCCACGCCCTGCACAAGTTCGAACAGCACGACGCCGACGGGCAACTCGCGGCAGGCGCGCTCCAGTTGCTGCGGCGCGTCGGCGGCGAAGGGATCGACGTAGGCGACGTGGGGATAGAGCGGACCGACCCCGCGTTTGTATTTCGGCGAACTCGTGCCGGCGAGCGCGAAGAGCGTCTTGCCGCTGTAGCCCCCCTGCAAGGCGAGCACGTGGGGCCGCGACGGCTGGGCGGCGAGCCCGATCCGCAAGCCGCACTCCACGGCGGCCGCTCCGCTGCTGGCGGGCAGAAAGCAACCCAGCCCCGTCAGTCGCTTCAGGCGACCGGCCAATTCCCGTTGGCAGGCTTGTCGGTCGGGGGTGCGGGCCAGCTCGTCGAGGAAGTCGGGCGGATTGTGCCCACGCAGGCTGCACGCCACGCCGGCGACCCCGTCGAACACCCGCCGCCGCCCCTGAAGAACGTAGTGCCCCGCCGCCCGCACTCCCAGACGCCCGAAGCCGGCGACTGCGATCCATCGTGCCAGTTTCGGATCGTAGCGCCGCTCGAGCATGCGGAGGGTCCGGCCGGCGTCGTGGGCGAGACGCTGCAGTTCCGCGGCGCACTCGGCGTGCAGCTCCGGCAGGAATTGCTCGCAGCAGCGGACGACGTGGCTGCTGGCGATGGCATTCGGTTGGAAGGTGGTCGAGTGGAACGTCGCCATGCCTCTTCGGAGCCAGTTGCGATCGAGAGGCTTGCGGGCGGCGAAGGCCCCGAAGGGCAGCTCGCCGTTGACGTACGATTCGTCGAATACGACGACCTCGGGCGAAAACGGCGGCTTTTCGGCGGGTTGGCGCCGCAGGGCGGCGGCCACGTCGTCCCGCTCGGCGACCACGATCCAGCGGGGCGGTCGAGGCAGCTTCGCCAGCCTTCGGATCACGGGCGCCCAGCGGCCGAAGTCCTCCCGTAACGTCCGCTGTTCGATCACCGCCAGGCCCGGGGGGTCGCCATCCTCCAGCAGGCGTCGGGCCGCCGCCGGGTCGGAGGCTCCGTCCAAGCCCGGCACGAGCGGCGCCGGCGGTCCGCCGACGGTCGGCAGACAAAAGAGCGACGCGAGTCGGCGATGAGGATCGAGCAGCAGCCCGCCAAACGATCGGCCTTCGGCGCCGTTGGCGTAGCGGGCCAGCTTGATCGCGCCGCTGAGGGCGTCGTCGCCGCCGTTGGCGAGATACACGCGCCAGTCGTCGGCGGTCTCGCCCCAGGTCCTGGCGACGGCCTGCGTGAGCAGGACGCACGCGCCGGCAGCGTGGGAGTTGAGGTACAGCCGAAACAGATTGGGGGTCTGGCGGACCAGCAGGTCGCGGATCGTCTCCCCCAGCATCCCTAAACCGGCCGTATTTTCAGAGGCTGTGCTTGCCTCGGTTGTAGCGCGCATGGGGCAGATGCTCCGTCACGAAGTGCTGCAACGCCGCCTGTCGGCCGCGACGCATGAACATATCGACCGCGACGCGGTCCTCGTCGCCGAAGGGCGAGTGGGGCATGCCGTCGCAACGCGCCGGTCGGAACTGCAGCTTGGCGATCGGAAGCTGCCCGTGGCGCCGCCAGAAGACCGCGAATTCCTCGCGATTCAAAAACAATTCCACGTGATAGCCCCACGTCCGCACGAGCCAGTGGAACAGCCAAGCCAGCGGCGGCACGGACTCGATGCGATCCCAGGTCCGGCCGACCGCGTCGGCGGCCTCGGCGACCGACGCCGCGTCCGCTTCGGAGGCCGGATAGTACTTGTGGACCGTGACGCGGTCGCCCTCCGCCCGCGCCTTGCGCAACTCGACGTTGCAGGCCTCCCGGTCCTGCAATTCGGCCCACGCCTCGGCGGCCGTCGGGCTCTCGAGCACGCGCCGCTCCGCCGCGTACCGGCGGGCGTCTTGGATCCGCATGCGGAGCCGCAGCAGCAACGCGCCGTCGGCCGGAGCGTACATCCGCGCGGCGAATTCCGGATCTCCGCGACGAAGCCTGAGGAACTCGTCCGAATCCGGCAGATACAGGACGACCTGCTCCAGCGCGTCGCCCAACGCCGCGGCCTCGCTGCCCGAGCCGTGGATCGGCACGAAGAAACTGCTTCCCAGCGCTACGTAGGAATAGTTGGGACGAACGACCAGCGATTTGCCCGACGCCTCCAGACGCTCCCGCGCGAGCTTGATCGTCGCGCCCGCGTCCGCCTGCAGCGCGTCGCCAACGACGCGCAGCCGCTCGTGGCAGCCGGTCGTGCGAACGACCGTGCGTCCCGGGAACTTCCAGCCGAAGTGCGTGACTCCCGTGTTGTATCCCGCCAGCACGACATGCCGCCGGTTGAGAGGATTGTACAGGCTGAGCACTTCGTCGCGCGTGCGAGGCTCCAGCGTCGTGCAGAACCATTCCCGCCACGCGGGACGCCAGGCGGCTCCCGCGCGGAGCAAAGCCGCCGCCAACCGGCCGGCTTGAACCGCTCCCAAAACGCGGGCGAGTCCCGCGACCGCCCCCCGGCACGGCGGGCTTTCGCCGGCCGACCGCAGCACCTCGCGCACCGAGAGGTTCGCGCCCAGCACGGTGAGCGTGCGCGGTCGCTGCGGCGGATCCGCCGCCAGCCGATCGAGCGTCTCCTCGAGCTCCTGCACGGTCAACCAGCAGGAGCGCAGACTGGCCGGCAGGGCGGGCTGCCACGGCGCCGCGGAGCGCGCCAGGTCGTCGTCGATCACCTTCCCCAACCGCAGGACGCTCCCCGCGAAGCCGGCCCGCGCCGCACAGGACGCCGCGCCCCGCTCGGCGCGCTCGGCGTGCCGGTCGCCGAAATGGACCCGCTGGGTGCTCAGCAGGAGCAGGCCGCCGCTCGATCGGGGCGGAGAGGCCGCCAGGCAGCGAGCCAGCACGTCCTCGGCGGCGGCAGTCCACCGGTCCGGCAACCGCACGATCGCCACGGGGCCGGACGGCGGCGAGCTTTCCGCGACGCGTCGGTCGCTCAGAGCGTCGAGCAGCGCGGCGCCGTCGAGCGTGCGGGCTGCGGAGGCCCGCAGCAGCGGCGTCCGCCTGCTGCCGGCCCAGCGGCCGAGCCAGGCAGCCGGACGGCGGTGGAGATCGAGCGCCCAGGCGGTCCGCAGGGCGGCCTCCGCCGAGGCGCGGGACGCTGCCGACGGATCGGGGCGGTCGGCCAGGGAACAGCCGCCCCGTGCGCGGCGGCGTCGGCTCCGCCCCGCCGGCCTCGACTCCGCCCGCGCCGGCAAGGCGCCCGGCCCCTCTCCGCCGCGGCCCAGGGAGCTGGCGCGAGCGGCCGCCGCGCCGGGCGGCAGCACCGCCGCTCCCGCCGCGTCGTCGGTGTCCACGCGGCGTCGGTCCGAAGCCTGGGACGCAGCGGGGTTCGGTGTCGGCAAGACCGCCGTCGCCGCGGAAGTCCGCGGGCCGTCGGCCGGCAAGTCGTTTCTCCGCGACATCGATCAGCCTCCGGTGGGGGGCCGCTGCGCCTCGGGCGTCGTCAGCAAGGCCTGATGGAATTGAACCCGCTGGCCGACCTGCAGCAGGGGTTTTTCGGCGTCGCTCGGCGGCACGGCGACGATGACGGTCGAGCCCAATTCAAAGGTCGCGATCCATTGGCCGCGGTCGACCTGCAGCGGCGTCGGCATGCGCGCCGCGGAGATCCGCTTGCGGCTGCGCTGCCAGTCGATCGGCAACGGGCTGGTAATGTGCCCCACGCCCCAGCCTGCCACGAGGACGAGCAGGTAATCGCCCTGCGGGCGTTCCATGCGCAGGACGACGCGCTCGTTGAGGGAGAAGACGGGAAACTCGGGACGCTGGTAAGGCGGATGCACCAGCAGTCGGCGACCCGGCACATGCAGGGCCTCGACGAGCCTTCCCTCGGCGGGACTGAAGACGCGATGGCAGTCGGCCGGCGAGAGGAAGATGATGGCGTAAATCCCCTGGCGAAAAGGACGGACGTCGATGCCGGGGCAGAGTTCCGCAAGCCTGTAGGCGACGCCTTTGACGGTCAGCACGCGATGCTCGTCCAACCGCCCGAAGTCTTGCACCGTGCCGTCGCAGGGGCAGAGAAACGCCGTTTTGCCGTCGGGCGACGGGCGGTGCGTCGCCCGCACGCCGCGCGTGAACAGCTCGTTGAGCGAGCGGAACTCCGCCAGAGGGCGTTCCAACTCCGACTCGTCGAGCGCCGCGTATTTGCCGCCGTACAGCCTGCGAAACAGGCGTTGCCGCAGCCGCGACGAGGGAATGGGGACGCGCGCCAGGCGGACGCCCAGCCACGCGGCGCACAGCCCGGCCGCGCCGCCGTGAATGCGTCGTGCTTGCCGGAATTGCTCCCACCGCAACCGGGGGCCTCGCGGCGGGCGGAAACGGGGCGAGGCAGCGGCCATTCACATCTCCTGCAAG
>Ga0169931_10011310_pt1 | contig 12597 bp, 13 predicted proteins | sample Kivu_15m_20L_FD_129675 | JGI IMG/M metagenome (GOLD analysis project Ga0169931, IMG submission 129675) | Freshwater microbial communities from Lake Kivu, Western Province, Rwanda to study Microbial Dark Matter (Phase II) - Kivu_15m_20L... | ecosystem: Environmental > Aquatic > Freshwater > Lake...
ATGATCTTATGATCTTATGATCTAATTATACACCCGAATGCCTAAATTTATTTTTTTTACAACAAAAAATTGAAATGGGGTCGCGTAAATTTAGTTAGTAAACGAAGTTAACAAGACGCACTTATGGAAATCGTAACAAAATCAGTTGATATGCCCACATATATGCAAATCGATGTTGGTAAAAAACACAACATTGAAATGTATGACCCGACTATGGGGCGCGAAACTGCGCGATTTATGATTTGTGGAACGCTTCACTTGGAAGATGGTTTTGATCCTAAAACCGGAAATGTCAAATTATCGTTCCAGTATCTGTTGAATCGCGCCGTTGAATCCGGCGATGTCAACTCGCCCGAAGTCGCTTATTTGTTCTATTGGCACAAGAAAAATGCAATTTCGGGCCGGTGGACTGTCGGTGTAAATCAAATAAATCAAAGTTTATTTTTTATTTAAATAAACAGGATCACAGTCTATATACTTATGTTTTTACATCCATCAGCTGCCGCAAAACACTACAAAGTATCTGAACAAACATTAAGAACTTGGTCAACTGAAGGTAAAATCAAATATACCACAACGCGAGGAGGACATAGGCGTTATATAATAGAAAATCAACCTGTTATAAACAAGGATAAATACATCTACGCGCGCGTGTCATCGCGTAAACAGGAAAATGACCTTGATAGACAAATTAGATTTCTACAATCAAGATATCCAAACCACAAAATTGAAAAAGATATTGGATCGGGAATTAACTACAATCGGCAAGGATTTAAGCGCATACTGGAATGCTTGTTCAGCGGAAATCTCGAAGAGGTTGTGGTTGCCTCAAAAGACAGATTTAGCAGAATCGGAACAGAAATATTTGAATGGATTTTCCAAAAGTTCGGAGCACGGCTCGTGGTTGTCAGTGGTTCAACTTACACAAAATCAAGAGCAGAAGATCTTGCCGACGACCTTATGGAAGTCATCACATCCTTTACTGCGCGATATTACGGTGCAAGAAAATATAGTGACGCGAAAACTAAGATTTTATCCAAATATCGCGCAAAAAAACATGCTAGAAAAATGCTTCGGGGCGCACCGTTACCTGTACAATAAATCGATTGATGCCGTTAATAACGGCACGAAAGCAAATCTAATCGATTTGAGAAATAAAATATTACCAAAATATAAATCGATGGACTCTAGTCATCCTGAAGCATGGTTAAAGGAAACTCCATATGATACTAGTCAATTGGCGATTAAACATTTTGTTGCGATGTATAAATCTGCATCTTCTAATAAGAAAAATGGAAATATTAAAAAATTTGAAATGAAACATTTGGATAAAAAATCTTCGCAAATGTGTTGTGTTGACGCCGGTGCACTATCTACAAATATGGAAATATTTAAAAAAAGATTGAAGAACAACGCTAAATTGATTTTTAGACAAAAACTTAGTCGATGGATTTCGCGTAACATAAAATCGATTGATTATGATTTTTCAATCATAAAAGATTCAGCTAATCGTTATTATATATGTATGCCTTACGCAGATAAATTAAAACAAATACCAACAGTACCCAGCTGTGATATTGTTGCATTAGATCCTGGCGTAAGAACTTTTCAAACCTTTTATTCACCAAACGGTTCCTATGGGAAAATGGGTGATAATGTAATATCATTAATAAACAAATATAATGAGCGCATAGATAAATTAAATGCAATTCAAACAAAATGTGCCAGTCGCACAAAATACAACATTAACAAGAGATTAAATTTACTGAGAGCCAAAGTAAAAAATATTGTTAATGATTTACACTGGAAAACAGCATCATTTTTAGTTAAAACGTATGATTGTATACTACTCCCAGAGTTTACAACTAGCAAAATGGTACGCCGTGAAGGACGCGTAATTAATAGCACAACGGCGCGCAATATGCTAGATTTGAGTCATTATAAATTCAAAGAAAAGTTAAAATTTCTAGCAAGTTGTTATAATGGAAAGGAAGTGATAATATGTCGTGAAAATCATACCTCAAAAACATGCGGTTGCTGTGGAGCAATTAATGATAAACTAGGCGGTTCCAAAAAATTTAACTGCACCAGCTGTGGTCTATCGATTGACAGGGATATTAATGGTGCAAGGAATATCTTTATACGATCGATTACAAAATATTCGGGCGAGACGTTGCCCGTTAAAATTGGTCATTAGAAATAATAACCTTTTCAAAGAAATTTAGGTAATTCAAATAGAAGTTAACAGCAAGCTAATATACACCATATACATAGCGACCTGTCATGGGACATTTGAATTATTTGAATTTTTGCGTCTGGAACCTCTCTCCACTCAAGTGCAACATGACTTATTAGATGAATAATTATGTTTTTTAAAAATTGAAATGAAGGGGCGTAAAAATTATAAATTAGTAACTAAATCATCTGCCGCATAATGACAACCGATATGATAAACACACCTTCTATTTTAACTTCGGCCATAATTATACCCAGTTATATGTTTGCCGACATTGGCAAAAAGATGATAGTTGAGACGAGAAATCCTTGTAAACACGTCGCCGGCAAAACACCCACACATATAAACACTGGCACGATTGTACTGGACGGCACGCATGATGCCGATAGCCATAATGCTATATTTCAGTACTTGCTGAATCATGCTGTAGATTCCTGTAACATCAACTCGGCCGAGGTCGCGCTATTGTTTCATTGGGTTGATCACAATGGGCTCAATGGTAATTGGTTAAAATTGATAGTGGACGGCAAGAAGTTATATTTAACACTGCCGCTTAAAATGCAACTTGACAAGTACAACAAACTCGCAAAATAAATATGCGCGTCAAATAATGCAAAAATATTTTTTTCCACGAGTGACAAAAAATAATGTCAATAAATGAATATAACCATCGCGCCGACGTTGTAACTCGCAATGAGGGCGCCCTAATGGATCTATTGGCTTCCCCTATGCGGAGTTTTGGAAGAAGGCCGATGGGCCCTCCTCTATGCTGCGCACATTTCGGCAAGTGTGCCGAGAACTATCAAGACGCCCGTTGGCGCCAACAAGATTGTTGCAAATACAACATACATGGTAATTATCACCAAAACTGGAATAGCCATCACTTGCGCCGCGCCTGCACAGAATCGGCCCATAAATTGAAACACACCAATGATATCATCCGTGCAATTTTGTACAATTACTTCGCAAATGGAGTTGTTTCCGCGCGCGATTTGCTGTTGGCTGCCCACGTCGTCCCAGGCTTCAAATGTAAGTATTATCAATATGGTCGCCAATATACACAATTCAATATAAATTTCATTGTAAAAGAATCTGAACAGGCGCCATATGTCATACAATGAATGCGCACATAATCCGTATAAATCTACTAGGGCTTCTATAATTGCATACATATGATATAATCAGCTATGTGTAGATGTTGATATGTGTGCAGAAAGACTGTTTGGGTTGGTATATGATCTAGGCCAAATATAACCGCTTATAGATTTAAATGGGCACAATTCAATTTTTTGCTCATGTTGATTTATTTATAATGATTTTGTTTTTAATTATTAAGCAACAACATATTATTATATATTAATTTTGTAAAACCAAATGAATCGCGAAAATTACGATCCAAAATTCATATCAAATGGCGAGGTTATGGGCGCTTATTTCCTGAATATATTCTATAATGAGTTGTATATCAAGGCGCGCCGATCGGTTGCCGCGGGCAAACACGGCTCGACCACAGATGCGTATCGCGCGATGGTGGCAAATTACATTTATGGTATTGAAAATGTTGAACTTTGCAATCGGGTCGTGCAAGGATTGCATAAATATTATCAAGACAATACTAATTATTCTGTAATTAGCTTGGCCGATTTTGAAAGCAAAGTATTGTCTCAATTCATCCCGGCGGAATACTTTCGCGATTTCACCGGGCGCGACAAAGACTCAAACTTATGCGCGATTATTCGACATGTTGTTTCATCATTTGGCAATAAACTGCTTGAAAAACGATATTTATCCATGGTTATTGACGAGCGCAAGGTATCCAGCAATGTGCGAGTATTGCAAGATGTTGTACTAGACATTTTGATTATGCAGCGCGAGGAATATTACACTAATTTTGCGCGCAAAATCACGCAAAAATCACATATGGTGTCGGGCGAAGTGGTCGAAAAACTCAGAAATGCCCTTATCGAGATGACGCGCAAAAAATGCGAGGCCGAGCAAGAGCGCGACACGGCCCTAAATATTTTGAAACAAGTTGCAATAAAGGTGCGCGACGCGGGTGTTACATTGGGCGAATCTCACAATCGGAATGGGTCTGCAAACATGGCAGCATCCGCAGATAGTTTTGAAAAGCGATCCAATATGAAAACAAACGCAGTCAGGTCCCATGATATTGCCAAAAATAATGAGATGATGGTCGGATCATCACATAATGCTGGTGGTAAATCCGGTGTATTGACTAACGCGGCCGTAAATGTATCTGCAAATACTCAGCATGCGCCCGCGAGTATATTGTCCACTTTAAGTACACTGAACCCAGCAAATATATTAAGTACCCCGCCGCGGGGGCAATTATTGAATGAAAACGAGATAAATCGGGCCCTGGAAGAAGTTTCCCGGGCGCACTTAGTGCCTTCGGCAGTAAATATGCCTACGGTAGTACCGACTACAAATACATCAACAAGTGAAAGAATTGATATCGATGATGACGACTCGGCCGACGAGCCCGATTATCAAGTTGAGCAACGCAAAAAAATATTGGAACGCTTTTCCAAGGCGCCTGTAGAAGAAATTGGCGATTTATGGTAAGATAACCCTATTCAAATTACTCATATACTTGCCATAAGTAAGTATTCATAATATCCATTTATGTAGCCAAAATAAATAGATCTAAATATATATTATATAACTGAAATATTTAGCCACATAAATGGGTCTCGATGTTGGACAACTTTTAAATGATTTTGTTGATGCATGTCTAAACAAGCCATATGTTAAGGCAATATCAAGAAATCCAATTTACACTACTTTACTAATAGTAACAATTATGGTTTTGATGTTATTATTCATATTTCGTAACGAAAAAACAAACGAATCCATTAGCGCCATAGTTATACGATTTGGTATATATGCATTTGGGGCGATACTTGCGGTGATATTTTTACACAACAAAGTATTAATGATAGATATCCACGGGTCGGCCCAGGATAGCGACTTGGCGCAAACATTCGCGCCCATCTCGCTGGCCGGCGAACAGGAATCATTTATACCGGTACATTTGCCCGACGAGTACAAATTATAATGATGTTATTATGATGTTATCAATGAAAATATTTTTTTCTGGTCGTAAAAAATAAAAACTATTTATACTTTTTAACTATATTTGAGAATAAAAATATACTATCATGCCGCTCGACGAACTTGAATATACATATCAACATTTTATTGACCAATTAACAATATTGTACGGTGAATCAAAAACCGGCAAAAGCACAGTTATAATTGATATTTTGTCGCATCTCAATAGTTATATTGATCAAATAATCGTTTTCGCGCCCACGGACAGAAGTAATAATACTTATCAAAGCGGCACAGTGCCGCTGCCGTGTATACATTATGAAGTATCGGTAAAAGTGCTAGAAGATATTTACGAGCGGCAAGAGGCGCTTACGCTTGTATATAAACGCGCCAATAATCCCGAAATTATTGACAGTTTGATCGCCAAGATCAACAACCCGATGATCAACAAGATACTTGCGGGGATCGCCGCCGCGCGCAATAACAGTATCGCGGATGTTTCCAAAACAATGGACGCGGAGTTGGCCGCGGCCGCCATCGAAAAAATCGACGCCAAGTACAACAAAGTGGTCACGGGCGTCAAAAAAACCATGATTGAAAAACATAAAAATAGATTACTGGAAATGGCCAATGAAGACGAGCGCCACGCCATACAATTTTTACACTTAAATCCGCGGATTGTTTTGATATTTGACGATTGCACTGAACAATTGGATAAAATCAAGCGCGAGCGAGTCACGCAAATGATCGCGTACCAGGGGCGCCATGTCTTTATTACTACATTAATCGCCATACATACTGATAAAAATCTTGATCCGGCGTTTAAAAAGAATGCAATGAACTCAATTTACACTGAAGAATCATGTATGATGGCGTATATTGAGCGCGCGTCCAATAGTTTCAGCAAAGACGCAAAACGCGCGGCTATGGAAGCGATGCGCAGTGCATTTACCCCTGTTGCTAAATTTCAGAAATTAATATGGATTCGTGATGAGAAAAAATACTATAGATTTACTGCCAAAAAACATGATAATTTTACGTTTGGGTCCAGTGTGGTTTGGGAATTTTGTAAAAATATACAGAAAACTGGCGGAAGTATAGAATCTAGTAATAAATTTATGTCTAATCTGTTGAAATAAAAAATTGAATTCATGTTTATAAATTTACTTAATTGTTCCGTAATACGTCACAATAACTCACTGCTCGGCAATCATAAATGTCTGCCAACACCACCCATATAACAACTTTCATCAACAAGCTACAACTCAACGGCGCGGCAACTTTGAAATGTCGCCCCGAAGTTGATGAAAATCAAATAATACATGATATTTCGGGCAATATTTTATCGACAACAAAGCATCACGTTACAATAAAAATCAGCCATCTTCAAATCACCAAAACCACCAACTGGAGCACGATGACTGGTGTTTACATATTTTACGTCAATCAAGATGGATTATCAATTCACGGGCCGGCTTATGATATGCATATCAGAAAACACACAATCTTGGGTATCGATATCAAAAGCATGGATGAGAAAAAAATAATGGTGTCCCAACCAATGAAAATGTTGACGATTCATGTCGCGAAAGGCATAAATGTCTTCGCGCCACCAACGCCCATTTATGCGACCAGCGGCGCCATTACTACTGCAAGTAATGTCACTACTGCAAGTAATGTCACTACTGCAAGTAATGTCACTAGTGCGAGTAATGTCACTAATGCAAGTAATGTTACTAGTGCGAGTAATGTCACTAGTGCGAGTAATAGTATCTTTGCAACTACTTCGGGCGCGCCGTCCGCAAGTGCCAATAAAACACCTGTAGATGCACCATCGGTTTTTAAACCACAACATGAGCAAGCCAATGAGGCGCCGTTAGTGGGTTGTCTACCAAAGCGACCGGCAGACAACGTGGCCGTGTCCGAATCAATGACGCCAGCTAAAAAGATCTTGACTGAGGCGCTGCCAACTCAGGCGCTGCCAACTCCGGCATCATCGACCCCAATCATAGCAATTCAGGTTAGCCCGGATAAAACTTACAAGCGGGTCTCCGGCACGTTACCAATTTCTGAACACGATTTCAACAAATTCATGGCGGCCGCCGAGACATTCTTGACTGCGGCCGAAGTGATCAGCGGAAATCACGCGCACATAGTCTTGAACGATGCTAACAAGACAACTGGATTTTGCTTCAAAAAACACAAGAAATAAATGTTTATTTTTTAATATCACTGGGCGCAGAAAATGGGCGCAGAAAATGAGCACGTATATGCGCCATATTTACAAAAAATGAATTCGATAATTCTATTGAATCATAGCCATCAATCCATAACGACACATCCATGGACAACTCGCCAATCAAAATATTTAGTAAAACCGACGATTTCCTCGGCGTTATTGATGAATTTTTCGACGGATCCGTGATTGTATGCAAGGCATTCATTCTGCAAGCTGGGGCAAAATTTATTTATAGTAACCTGGCAAAAATCGCAATTAGAGCACATATGGCATATAGCGCGCAGTACCGCGATAGTTGGGCTATTGTCAGCGCCAATGAAATCATGACGCTTAATCCCATGCACATGCAAGAAAAGTTGATCATTACGGCGCCTGTTGCAATCATGGTAAATTTATATCATGAAAGTGGAATGAGTGTCGAATGTCATATTGTGCCGCCAGTGGGGGCGCAAATGCGGTCGCGGCCACTGTTACAAAAACATATGCATACATTAAATCGCCGGCGCGAAGACCCTGGCAGTTCGGCCGTAAGCATGGGCGCATCGAGGAATAAAATACCCTATCTACGCGCCCATATGCGTTCAGTTAGTGTATCGCGCGCGATACGCGCAAATCATGGCATACTTTATGGCGCCACTGGAATGACCGCGCCGACGCCCATAGCTGCAATCAGGCCGCCATCAGCTAATCAAATAGCTACTCCGCTAACATCTCGGATAGCGACGCCATTACAAGCAATCGCACAGCGGGCTGCATTACTACACACGCACAGGAATTTGATTGTATCTGCCACGAATGGTGTTGTCTTATCACATAAACGCAAAGAGCGCGACTAGATTTGACTCACTGATGACTCACTAATGATTCACCGATAATTTATTTTTTGTTCACAAAAAATAGAATCGATGAGTATCGGCGAGTATCAGCGCACTAGTTAATCGACACTCATTGGTTTAATTGTTTGCGACCGCATCTGCCAAATCTTTGACCTCGCGCACATTGCCGTTGCGATCAGTTACTTTTTTTGTGACAATTTTGTACTTTTCGCCCTGGGTTCGTCGTGGCTGATATTGTTCAGCAAAAGCCGACCCATCTTGCAAATGTAATGGCGCCTCGGATTGTGAGTAAAATGCGGTCTTTTTCAGCACTCGGTCGCCGCCTTCTTGCGTGGGGTAAAACATGCCGACTTCGATGGCGTCATCCACACCCTCAACCAAATCCTTTAATTTTTGTGCTTCATTGAGTTTTTCTTGTTCTTCGCGCGTCAAAATACTCTTGGCGCCGAGGTCTTGCACCGTGGAAACGCTCTTGGTATACTCTGCCAACCCTGGGGCGTCGGGGCCGACTTCTTTGATATTTCGAATCTTTTTAGCCTTTTGTTCTTTACTCATGATATCCTTGCCGAGTTTATGATCGCTTTCCATTTGTTTCATCATTTCTTTCATAACATCAGTATGTTTGTTGTAAAAGTCGACTCGCTCGCGGTTTTCTTTGAATGGGCCGATTAATGTAATGCCGGTGTTGCTGATTGTGAGTACCTCGGCCCGGAAATCATCAGCGTGCATAATTTGATGATCTCGCGCCTTGGCAAGTGATGGAAAATGATCATAGTAAATAACGGCCAGTTCAATGTCGGGCTTCTCATTATAAACAGTTTTGACAACTTGGCGCAATTGTTCATAATGGTTTGTAATATACCGTGTAATGTGGAAAAACACGTCAATGGGCGGCTCAATCTTGACTGCATTTATGGTTTCCGCGGCGCTAATTGGATCCACATAAGATTTCATTGATGCAAGGCGCGTTTCAATATCTTGTTGTCGTTTCATGACAATTCCGGCTTTATCGGCCACGGGAAGCTCGCCATTTGCGAGTGTTTTGTAGATAGATTTCAGTGTTTCATTTACTACAAGAGTGTCTTGATAATTGGTCATGATGGCCGATTTGAATTGTTGGAATGGGGGGTTTGTGGCGGTATCAGAATTATTGGTGCGAATAGCTCCAATTGCGGCGTTGTAATCATCGAGCAGCGCCGATTTTTCCTTGCGCTCGGGGTCGGCGGAGTTGGCGGTATGGGCGGCCCTGAGATGCTTGTCCGGGTTGAATTTAAGATGTCGATTCAGGAATTTTCTGACGTTTGCCTGAATGATGGATTTGGCGAGTTTAATTTCATCATTTCTGAGTTGTTTCATTTCGTCGCGTTCGGTGGCCGATTTACCATTCATCATTTTATCCCATTTTTTTGTAATAAAATCAACTTCATCGTCGGGCTCATATTCATCTAGGACCCGATAAAGGTATCCAATCATGGCGGTGAGAGTCAACTTCTTGATGTAATCCTCCTTGAGATTCAAAATAGAGATATTAATAAATGATTCCTCTGATTTCACGATGTTGCCGATGGGGTCGACATACTTGCGCAAATTTGCCAACTCCTCGGGTGAAAGTTCATTAATTCGCTCAGGATTTTGTAAAAAATCGTCAACTAAATTTTGAATATTATCATTCATTGAGTGAGTATTTTGAGAAGGATCAATTTAAAATAATTACGATATAATTGTAGTTGGCCATAAATGTTTATATGAAATTATCGTGTTAAACTTGCTTTTACAGATAAATATTTATATAATTTGAGAAAAACGTAACTGTTAATAAATTTTAATATAAATGTCAACAATCGAGAATACGCACAATAAAATATTAGAGAAATTGCGCGGCGCCGAGGGCGTACTGCAACGGTTGAATGAACTTTGTGCTGAGTTGGATATCGGGGTGGGGGGCGTTTACATCGGCCTAACGATCGCGGAGATTATCGACCTGGAAAATGAATATTTACTGCGGGTTGCGGGCGTGATAACTGATTATTACACCAATCAACACGATCATTATACCGATGATTATTACAGAATATTAAACGGCGAAAATTTCATATTGCGCGTGGGTAATATCATTGATAAATGCATTGCGCAAAACGAGGCGATTAATGCGGCGCTGATGCGCGAACATAAGAAATATACCTCGGGCGTCAGTGCGCGCATGGGGGGCATTGCCAAGCAATTGGAATTTTTGGCATCCATAGAAATTCCCGCTAATTTTGATAAAATTGACTATAAAAGATGTGTTTCCTGCGGCGCAATGATGGAAATCAACGCGGAATTGTCAGAATTACAGTGCGCGTGCGGGCTTACTTCCAAAATTATCGGCATGGTTTTCCGCGATGATCAATTTTACCCGCAAGAGGGGCAAAAATCCAAGCATGGCGGGTACGACCCATCGCGCCATTTCAAGTTTTGGATAGACCGCATCCAAGGCATCGAAAACAAAGAATTTCCGCCGGAAGACTCGGCGCGCATTGACGCGATGATCACGCGCGAAAGGATGGATCGCATGTCACTCACCATACATAATATGCGCAATATACTCAAAGAGTTACAGCTCACAAAATATAATGATCATGCGGTGTTGTTGGTAATCACGCACGGGGGTGTTCCACCGCCGCGATTAACTATCGATGAAAACAAGAAAATGTCAATATTATTTCGCAAAGTAATGTCAATTTATGAAGAGGTCATCGAGAGCGGTAATAAGCCGTATTATCCATATTTTATATACAAGATTATTGAAACAGAATTCCGCGGCAATCGCGAAAAATTGCAATTATTGAATTATATTCACCTGCAATCGCGCGATACAGTTATCAAGAATGATAAAATTTATGAAAAAATATGCGCGCGAAGTGACGGGCTCATATACAGCCCGACTAAACCACGAGTATAACGCGCGCATTGATTAGAATAATTTTATCATTCACGCCAATAGATTGGAATAATTTTATCATTCACGCCAATAGATCAAAATAATTTTATCATTCACGCCAATAGATTAAAATAATTTTATATTTGTCGACAAAAAATATCATATCGTATTTATATACTTGCAATTTATTGAACTATATACATATGGAATTACAAGAACTCGTTGTCGCCTTATTGGCAGTTATTGTGGTGTTGATGGTTTACCAAATGTTTGTTAAACAAGGATTTGGGGCACAATCCCGACATAATATCCTCAAGAAAATGATGGGGGAAAAGATGGCCGGTAATAATATTTACGCCGGTACTAAGTATGACATGTACCAATAAAAAATGAATTTGTGGCCCGAAAAAAGATCATAAACATCAAAAGGGATAACTAACCTCACTAATGGAAGTTAAATTTGTAAATCCAATCGAGCTTGAAATTGAAAAATTTTTCAGCAGCGCGGGAAATAGAGAGGCGCCGAGTCAAACTCCTCATGTGGATCTAACCAGCGATGAATCAATGGATGACGATTCCACGGATCAATCATCGAGTGGCCCTAAATTCAACCCCGACGCCGTGAATTATTCCATTGACTACTTCGGTTCCCATGAAATTGCATTTACATTATCTAGTCATATCACATTGAATCATTCAGAAAAATGGCCGCAGTTCATGGACGTGCAATCTTCAATGAGTGTTTATTATTCCGCGGTTCCAAATATTAGCAGTATGGTATTTGGCGCCAAATATCTGATTTATCCTAAAATCAAAAATATGTTGGTTGAACACAAGTGTACAATTGAGAAATGCCATTATGTTGTCGCCGCCGATGGTCTTTATTACTTAACACATCATCGATGTATTATCAGCAAATTTGATTTCAAGGGCGTTTCACCTGAAATTTGGAAAAAACTAACAGCAAAAAACACAAAATGCGATTACGGACACAACAAAAAATGTTTTGGCGACATGTCAAACCCGTGGAATCCTTATCGCCAAGTTGTATATTGCAAATGCGCCGCGGAATTAATAGTACATGTTGCTTCTGTTTGTATGTTCGCGACTAACTGTGTTGAGGGGTATTATAAAAAATAAACAAACTATTTATTTTTTGAAGCTTATGACGCGCCAGACGCTTTTTGGATAATAATAAATGTCGGTATTGCGCAATTGGGGCAAGATATACATGCGGTAGATCGCAAACATGATTCCGTGATTTTTTTCGCTGCATTCATCTAATTGGTCA
>Ga0169931_10011312_pt1 | contig 12593 bp, 19 predicted proteins | sample Kivu_15m_20L_FD_129675 | JGI IMG/M metagenome (GOLD analysis project Ga0169931, IMG submission 129675) | Freshwater microbial communities from Lake Kivu, Western Province, Rwanda to study Microbial Dark Matter (Phase II) - Kivu_15m_20L... | ecosystem: Environmental > Aquatic > Freshwater > Lake...
TATTTTAACTCAAATATTTTTGAGGTTGAAAAGGAACAGAAGTAAAAGAAGCCCTGGGATAAGAAGCAAGTGTTTGAGCCATTGCTTCAGTTGCATTACGTGCTCCCAATACATTCATTGCGGTAATGTTTCCGAAACTTTGAGCAATTGTCTTAGGAATATTTGCAAGTGTTGAATACTTAAAAGCTTCTCGTACACTTTCTTTTCCTAGTTCTTGTGCACGACGGGCTTCTCGCTCACGAAATCCTTCCATACGGTTTAACTCTTCTTCGGATGGAATTTCACTTTTTTGCGAGCCAAGAGCTCCTCCAAACAACACCATTTGTTGTACATCAGGAGAATAATTTTTGAAATCAGGATCTTTTATAATGGCTTGCATGGAAGACATTATTGAATTAATTCTAGGATTCTGTCCAGCAAACTGTCCGTCCATGATTAGAAACTAATATTAGGAGCTTGGATAACAGAACCCATATAAGGATTCTGACTCAATGCAGTTCGCATCGTAGCACCACGTTCTTGCTGGGCACCAATGGCAAGCTTACCCATGGTTGCTTGACGTCCTAGTTGTTGATATGCAGCAGTCTGGCTTGCAAGCATTGCTTGGGCATTTGTAAGTTGAGTGCGCATCATCCGCTCTTGCAGCGGAAGCATTGCTTTTTGTTGCTCAATTTCCTTGTTCATCATGTAACCAAGGATTTCTTTATTAAGCGCCATTTCTGCTCCACCTAACCGCTGGATGTCCAGAGCTTGCTGTTGGCGGTCAAACTCACGCTGCTTACGTGTAGCAGCAGTTTCAGTCAAAGGTACACCACCAAACTCAACATCGGGTCCAGCTCCAGGGCGTTGGCCAGCCTCTTGTGCTTTAGCGCCAAGACCTGTAGCAGCCTGTGCAACAGTACTGCCAAGGCCACCCCCAATACCACCACCAATCAAGCCGCCCATTAAGCGCACACCTGCGCCCAACAATTTACCTTTAGTCCCCCCTCTTTCTTCTAGGCCCCTAGCAATGCCTCCAACAAGGCCAGAACCTACCAAGCCTCCACCAAGCTCACCCAATCCGCCCATTAAATTTCCTTGCAAAGCACTGCTAACTGCAAATGCCGCTGGAGCACCCAAGCCAGCAAGGCGCGCACCCATGGGAGTAGTAAGCTTTTCGGCACCCCTGCGACCCAAATCAATTGAACGCCTACGGGCTTGATTTAACAAAGCCCCAAACTGTACGGTAGGATCATCCAAGGGATATTCTCCTGAACTTGGACCGTAACTTGGATATCCAGGACGAGCCATTATTTATATAACAAAGTTTTTTATTACTTAAATTCTATCAGGACCAATATTCTGATACTGTTGTTGCGTTGGTAATTTCATTGCATTACCAGCAGCAGCAATAGCTTGGTTAGCAAGAACACCTACGATTGCACCAGCAGCAGATCCAATTGCTCCACCTGCTAAACCACGCACAAGAGCTGGACCTTTTCTTCCCATCGTACGAGTAACCGTTGCTTTCTCGCTTTGCAACAAACTTGGTTGAACAGCTCGCTCAACAGTGGGAGAAGAAAGTATTCCCATGCGTGCTCCAGTGATGCCACCAGCCAGTGCAGTAACAGAAGGGATGCTAACCGGGTAACCAAGAACACGAGCTTCTGGGTCGCCCTGAAGGTTCTCTGGTGTAACTTTAACAATGCCCATGGTTGCCTTACCAATTGGATCGGGATTGTTATAAAGAAAATTCATGTAATTAGCATATCGTAACTTTGTTAAGTCAGGAATTTCTTCACGAGCTTTTTCAAAAGCTAAAGGACGACCTGTTCTTCCTAAAGCAAAACGTTGAAAAATTTCAGTAACAGGTTCTGTTGTCTTTGTTGGATCTTCTGAGTCAGGAGCGTTTTGTTTGTAACCGGTTGGCCTGCCTAACTCTCCAATGTTTAATGGGTTATATGCACCAGTAAGAGCTACGGCTGGAGCAACAGCAGTTAATGCAATCAAGCCACGTCCATAACCAAGTTGTTTATTGGGATCAACAACTTTACGCATTGCCTGATCAGCCGCCTCCAAAGGATGACTCATTTGCCAATACAATGAACGCAACTCATCCGTAGTTAAGTCAGCGCCAAGACGTGTTGCATATGCACCAAGAAAAGCTAGCGGTGTTTCTTTACTAATTCCTGCTTTTTTGATGTCCGCTCTAAACTCTGGATCATAAAAAATGTTACGCCCTGGGCGATAAGACTTGCCTGTTCCTAAAGTTTCTAAAGACTGTTGAGCAGCCCTGACACCACCACCAAAACCTTGATATTGTTTTAACATAATTATGTCATCTCTTGCTTTTGCAACCGAGAGAGTAGCTCGGGAGGCAATGTCAAGCCAGGATAGTGAAAAGCGGCATGTTCAATTCCTTGAGTTTGATACATTGTGTTAGGGGCAACATCAATATTACTCAGCGGAAGATTGTTTACCCGAGATCGTTGAATCATTTGTTGAGCATTTTGCGCCGTTTGAGATTCAACTTGAGGAATAACTTGTTGAGCTTGTTGTACTAAAAATTGTTGCGCATCCGGTTGAACAGAAGGTACCTTTGGAGGCATTAAACTAGAAATCAAATAGTTAGAACCAATAGAGGCTCCAAAGTTAACAGCCGTTTCCCCAGCAGAAGGTCTGTAATCATCAGCATTTATAATTTCTTTTGTTTTTGCATCTCTAATTTCTATTTTTTTACCAGGAAAAACTTTACGCGCACCACGGAGAGCCGGGTAGTTTAAGGCAAAATCTCCAAATCCATAAGCAAGTGCATCAACTGGACCACCAGTCACCAAACCAGCCAGCGCGTTAAGACCTGCACCAGGGAGAGCTGCTTTAGCTGCATCAACAGAGCCTTTACTTGTTAAAAATTCAAGTAACCTTTTCATGGCTTGTGCTTTAGCCACAGATATCTAACTTATGATTCTGTATTTATTTTACGCTGTTGTAATCGTCTTGCCAGGAGATACATTTTGTTTTGTTTGTGCAACTGTTTCTTCACCTTCTTTTTCCTGACGAACATTTAGATCTTTACGTTGCAACAACTGAGAAACAGACACATTATCTTCTGCTTCATTTTCAACACGTTTTTCTGCAATAGACATCAAATATCCATTGGGATCAGGATTCTTCATTCGAGGCATTGGATTTTTAGCTCTTTTGCCAGGATTAATCGTGGGACTTACACTATATGCTTCAATCCATTCAGGATTAAAGTCCGGTTGATTCTGGGGACGATTACGTGTTAATGCACGTCCTTCATTGAAATCATATGCCTCTGGACGATTAAAGCGACCAAGACCTTCAAAAAGTTCATAATCTTTGGGATCTAATTGATTCTCATCGTCAAAAAAAGGAGAATTGCCCACAAACCTAAGGCGTGGATTAAGAGTTGCTTTTCTTGTTTGCAAAGCATTAGTCAAGTGCTCCGCTTTAAAACGAGAAGGTGTCCAAGGAGGTGCACCAGTTGCTGGTTTAGAAGCAAACAAATCATTAAAGTTAAGTTGCCTAACGGTCCGCCCACTTTCATTGAAAGGGTTGGTTAGGTAACGACCAAGCTCAAGCCGTGCATCTTTTACCATTACTTCTCAGTTTTTTTCTTGTTATGTAATCCTACCAATGTCTTACGCAACCTAGCTTGTTTAACGGTCTTGTCATCGTATTTACCAGGCTCAGCAAGAACGTTTTCTTGGAGCTGAGCAGAAGTGATGCCTTTACGTTTTGCCTTAGCAGTAAACGCACCTTCTTTTATTTCAGCTTTTTGAATCCACTTATTTGGTTTTTTCTTTTTTTCTTCAGCCATAATTAACGATACGCACGCATTAATTGTTGAAGCATTGCTTCAGAAGGCTGTTGATATGGCCTTAATGCATTCTGACCCTTGCCTTTTAGCTTAACATCACTTTGCCAAGTCTCTGGACCTTTCAAACGTTGAGCTGCTGCTGTAATGTAATTAGCTAGATGACGGTTTGTTGCTTGATCGCGTGCAATCTCTTCTTGGCTAATAGGCAAAGAAGTTGCGATTTGTTGTGATGCTTTCTTTTGTGCAGCACGAGACATAAGAGTTTCTCCAACTTGTTTAAGTTGTCCACCAGTTACACCATAGCGGTTAATGGTTGCAGATTCACTGGGTAATGATTCAATACCCGCCGCAATTGAACCAAGACCACTACCCAAGTTTATTGCACCTTGACGAACTGTTCCACCAGGAGTAAGGTTAGCAGTTAAAGCAAATTGATTACGTTCTTTAAGTTGACTTAAATCTGTAGGTGAAGTTTTTACGCGCACCCGACTGCCCCCTTGTGGATACGTTCCCATGGAAGCAACGGAAGCTGGACCAGCAGCAAAACGAGCTGCTCCTGTAAAAGAGCCCCAGGGAGTTGTAATAGGCTCTTTACGCCGTTGACCAGTTTCGTCGTAATAATAACCTTGTTCACTTCCTCTTTCTTGTGCAAGAACACTTGGTTCTTTGCGAATAGCTAAAGAATCAGTTTTTTCGGTTGCAATTGAGCGCCCAACTAAAGCAGCAATAGAAGATGCATCTTGATTTTCTGATTTTAATGTTTGAATTAATTGATTTTCCGGATAAGAAACTTTACCTCGTTCAGTTGAATAAACTACGTTTCCATCAATATTTTCAACTGTAGCACCGTTAGCAATTAAGTTTCTTAGTTGACTTGTAACAGCGCCCCCCATCCTGGGAGAAATACGTTCATATGTACTGGTGCGAATACCCAACTCTGTACCGGTTGACATGATGTCTGGCTTAGGAATTCCCAAATCACGAGTACTAGTTGTTTGAACACGAGGAGTTGTTCCTAGCTCATCTACGTCAGGTAAATAATCAGAAAGTTTATCTAAAGGAACACCTGCTTGTGAAAGCATTAAACGTGCATTTGCTACATTTTCAGCTCTATTTCCTTTTTGACCTGGGCCAATAGGTCCTGTGTAAGGTAATTTTTGTCCTTCTACAGATGTTAAAAATCCATATTCTTTTGCTTCATATTGAGATCCTGAAAGCATACGAATAAATTCGTTGCGCCCTTCGTCGTATTTATCAAACGCAGTTCGCGTCATTACTGGCACGTCATAAGCATTATGAGTACGTTTTAACAATGCGTCTACATCACGATTTAAAGATGCATAATCTTTTCCATGATAATTACGCAAATCATTAACAGCTTCTTGTAAAGTTACTGTTTTTGCAATTTCTCTACCTGACTCGTCTATTCCTGTACGTGTACCAACGGGGGCCATTAAGTCAACAGAGAAATTAACAAGTTGTGTTTTTTGTTGTCCCGTTCTTACATCTTTTACTAAAACAGCTTTTTGTAAAGGAACTAAAGCCGTACGTGTTACTTTTGCTTTACCTTTAACTTGTTGACCTGGAACAGAAGAAGGTAAAAGAACATCACCTTCAGTATCGTAACTAAGGGGCATTACATCAAGTTTGGTTGAGCTACCTTCTCCTTTAAAGCGAAGTACTTTTCCTGAGGCATAAGAAGGGTCTTGCGCCGCACGAACAAGAGCATTTTCTTCGACAGAAACAAATGGTCCTTCTTTTTTTCGAGCACCAAAGACAATCCCTTTTGGATTTAATACAGGCACCGGTGCACCAGTTGTTTCTCCTGTTGTTCCAGCTTGTCCACGATATTGCGTTTCAGTTCCTGAAAAACTTGTTTTAGGTTCTACAATCTCGGTAATATATTGAGGCGTATCACCAACTGTTTCTGCATATAAATCTTGCAAAGCTTCTGATGTTTGTTCATCCCACTTTGCAAACATTTGTGCATTATTGCGTGCATTTTGTTCTTCTACAGGTAATTGATAATTTAATTTACCAGCCGCTTTACGTGCCTCATAATCATCAAGAGTATGCGGAAGTTCTGTTGCACGACGTTCCCAATATGTTTTATATGCATCAGTCCACGCAGGATTAAGTACTTGTTTGGTTTTTCCAGTACCAGAAATTTGCTCTCCTTGAGAAATTAACTCACCAGATAAAGGATCAAAAACATCACCTTCTAATAAAGAAGCTCTTTTTACGTTGCCATAAGTTTTAATTTGTTCAAACCCTGTAACATTTTCACGACGAACAACATCTTGCACGCGTGGATCACCTTGTGCAAATGCACTTAAAAATTCACGAGTGGGACTAGATACACCAGCAACAGTTTGACCTTCTTGCGCAGGAATTTGAGAAGGATAAATAAGAGGACCAGGGGGAATGCGTTTTCCTTCTGGGCCAAATGGATTAGCTGCCGAGTGTGTTGTCTTGCCAAGTTTTAATGCTTCCGTTTCTAAACGTGCAAATATTTTTGCTTCTTTTTCTTCTCTTGTTAAAGTACGTTGAACGGGTGGCAATAAACCATACGCTTCAAAAGCATCCTCTACTTGAGGAATATCTATTTCTGGAACATCAACACCTGTATGACGTTGAAGTTTAACGTCAATTCGTTGTTCTTCTTGGTTAATGCCCGACTCAACTGCGTCATATGTTTGATTAGTTAGTGAAGGACCCAACTGTTTTTGTTTAGAAGTAAGATCAGCATTATCAATGACATCTACACGTGGAGCAACTGAACCTCGCTCTTCTAAAAAAGAACGTGGTGTAAATTTTGTTTCAGAGCCGCTCCAGGGATCCGGTATACTTTCTGCAGCAACAACCCGAGAAGAAGGTGGTGTGGAATCAGAAGGAACTTGCTGGCGACTAACTGAAATATTTGCAGTGGGAACTTTAGAAGAAGAAGATATATCTGCAGTTCCAGCACGCTGAATAGAAAAGATATCATTTAAATTGGCTTTTTGGACACCAGCGGTTGCGGACTTTGCTGGTCCACGCAACAGCTTGCGCAACCCAAGACCACCTGCAACACCTCCAGCGAGCGCAAGGCCTATCCCTAGACCTACAGATAGGGGATCGGGACCTTTAGATTCTTGTTCTTGAGGTGCACGAAGTTGATTTCGACGAAATGCTCTGACTTCTGGAGCTAATTCAGCCCTTTCATACGGATCTTCAGGAACTTGGACTCCTGTTGCGCGGCTATAAGCGTAAAAATCCGTTGGAGAAACAGCCATTTGGTTGTATTACACAAACTTTTTACCTTTTTACATTCTATAAGTAAAATATCCAAGAAATATGTACGCTATATTTAATAAGTACACCAGTTTTTTGCTGTTAATGGACGCAGAAATGCGCCAAAAACGTGTTGAAGCTCTTGAAAAAATTAAAGAGCATGCTTTAGAACGCGCAAAAAAAGGTGCAGACTCTTTTGAAGTACGGGATTTTGTTACTTCAGCTAAAAAAGAGTTGGCTTATGCACTTCCAGATGAAGAAGCATTTAGAAAAGCAGTAAAAGCAACTCAAACTTACAAAGGTTCAAAAATAAATTAAAATTAAAAAATATTTTACAAATTCCGGGGCTTAAAACCCCCGGCTTTTTGGTGTAAAAATTTGGGCAAAGTCCCCACTTTACATACGTATTTAGGATTATATTTTTTTTTAACAAATTTAAAACAAAAAAAGTCTTTTTGGCTTAATAATCTTTAGTGCTTACAAAACCACTAAGTTTTGACCCCAATTTACTTAAGATTTTCTTGGTGCTTCTTACATTACTTATACGTAGTGAGTTGTGGGTAGAAAAAAAAGAATAGGCGTGTAGGTAGATAAGTTTTAACGGGGGCTGCGCATCCGTGCAACGCAGGTAATCCATCGCATTTAGTTCAATGACACGCATGCAACGTTTTGAGAAAGCAGCCTTAGCACTAGCTGCTGGCCGAAAGGTCAGCGTGCCAGTACGTGAGTTACCTCAGGGTCCTGCAGCTTGGCTGCAAGAGTTGAAGACATATTTGATTGTGAACCATAGCGATCCATGTGATGAGCTTAGGTTCAAAGTAACTGTCCTTGTAAAGGATGGTAAAGCTATTGCATCAGCAACAGTTGTCCTTTTTGACGAATAGTTAACTGATAGTTGCCTATTCCCCTGTCGTCTTTACGGTAGGGGTTTATGCAGCTTTCAGCGACAATTGGCGACAATTGTCGTCGTTGTTTCTTTTTCTATCGCGGCCTTTTGTGCCTAGATAGATTATGGATAAGCTGCACATATTAGGTCGGCAAATTTGATTGTCGACCTAATTACAGTTAGGTAACAACCAGGGGCTGCGCATCTGTAACACGCAGGTAGGTTTATTACCCTCAGCGGAGATGGGTACCGCACACACGGAGAATACCGTGACTAATACTACTGCTGCTGTACTTCCTACCAGGGAAGAACTAGCGGCTACGGCCTACGATCTCATCCAGTTTTGGATGGAGTCAGGCCACTCGCAGCTATTAAGCCGTGAGCAAGCTCTTCAGATCGCCGCATGGGGACTGAAGATTGCTGGCGAACACGAGCTGCAACACCAAGTTCTTGCGGAGCTTGTAGAGCTTCCCGAGAACTACGGCTGATCCGTACAAGCGGGTTGGGAGGTGCGAACCCTCCCACAGTTATTGCCTCCAGCGGAGATAGGCACCGCACAACAGGAGATTCCTGTGGATTACACACCAGTTGGTCAGGTTGTAGCTCCGGTGGTTTCGTTGTTTGCAATGTTGTTTGCGATCATTGTAGTAAGTTACGTGATTGACTAACCGTTTACGTCTAGCTGATGGACGTTAAACCGTAGCACTGCCTCCAGTGGAGATAGGCACCGCACAACAGTAGTTATCCATGCATTACTTCGTTACCACAGTTGATGTTGATTGCGACGATTTTGAACCCGAGTATACACGTAAGTTTTTTCGCACCAAGGATGCGATGGAAGCTTACCTTGTCACATTCAAGGATGAACAGATTCATAGCTACGGGTTCTGCAATCCTTGGCCCAAGAGGTTGGACGAGATTCCGTTCTAAGTACCAGGCATTGCCTTCAGCGGAGATAGGCACCGCACACATGGAGTTATCCATGGCTGACATTGCTAACATCAACCTCAAAGATGGTTGGGTACAACACCCAGGCATTACTGGTGGTTGGCATTTGGAGTATGTTGATCCACTTGCTGGATTCGTTATTTCCATCGTGACAGGACCGCGAGGTTCTGGATTGATGGGAACAATTGCTCCAGGATTTCCAACCACTTATGAGGTTTGGTTTCCAGGGTTATCTAATCCTTCTGGTTATTTAACCTTGGATGAAATACGTGGCGTCATTACATATCTTCGTGAGAAGTACCGTGATGACACTATGTATATAGACTGATCCGTAAAAGTGGGAGGCAGGGTGTAAACCCTGTTCCAGTTATTGCCACTTGTTGAGAGTGGCTTAATTCAATTCAACTTATGACTTTGCTGCACATTCGTAAAAACACTGCTGCATTGCTGAAACTAACAGCATCTGCAGTAGAAACTGCTAAGCTGCCATCTAAACAGCAGCTTGGACAGAAGATAAGTGAGTACCGCATTCGTGCGGCTGCACTTATTATGCCTTCACATTGTCAAATTCACATTGATTCATGACTACACCAACACTTATTTATCGTCCTAACGAAGGACAGTATCGCGTTACTTGGTACAATGTCAAAACTACACAGCTTCACTTTGAGAAGTTGTGGAACATGTGTGATCTAGACACTGGTGCCACATGGCAAGAGTGGATTGATCGCGATGTACGTACTCTTGGCGTCATGCCTACCAGCATGAAAGATATGCTGATGGAGATGCAAGAGTATTACGACTACTCCACCACGATGGAACAAGAGCGCATCGAACAAATGATGTAATGTTTGCCCATTCCCATCTGTAACAAGATGGGTTTCTGCAGACTTTACATCTGCACAACTCAACTTAACCTAACCAACAATGTCTCCTTCAAGCGTTGCACAGTTGCTTACTCAAGATGCTCGTCTTCTTGCGCGAAGGAATTCACCGAGCATTGATCAAGAGCTGGAAGCTGAAAGGCAACAAGCTCTTGAGTTATTTTTTAAGTTTCAGGACGGATTACTTCCGTTTAAGGAATTAATACCGTTCATTGCTATCATTCAGCGTAAGGTTGATCTTAACCGTGCGCTACTCAAATGGGAGCAAGAAAACATTTAGATGCTAATCTCTGCATTTAACCCTTCCTGTCCATTGTGATAGGTGGGTTTTCTGCAGGGCTTATCCCTGCTTAATTTAACTTAACTCAAATGAACTATCCTGATCTCCAAACTCTTACCCTTGTCGGTCGCATCGCTTCTCTTACCGTCATCAAGACGAAGGAAGATGGGCGTGACTGCCTTGCGGTTACTCTGTACCACCGCATTGCCACCGACTCCATCATCACTGTCAAATTCCTCAACAGCAATGGGCTGTTGACTGCTTACACCAATAACAACTTGGTGATTGGTCAGGAACTCACAGTGACTGGTAAATTGACAGGCATCCGTTCTTTCTACATGAAAGAGGATGCTCTTACACCTCTCAAGCAACCAGAGTTCCAGATTAAATGCATAGATTATGCGTTTGGTTCCAAGCCTCAACCCAAAGTTGAGTTAACCAATTCTGTTGTGAAGCCTACGCTAGAGCCTATTGCATTCTGAATTCTGCACTTAACTCTTTTGCCAGGTTATCGGTATATTTCGATACTAACTATTGAAATGCGTCGATGATCTGGTTTATATAAAAGAGTTTTCTGCAGGATTCGCTCCTGCTGCTCTACTTACTACTATGATTTAGTACACATGTACTAGTGCCCTCAACCGATAGGTTGATCTACTTACTTCGATTTTATCTAATGAAACACCTAATCAAGCAAGGAAGACAGTGGTTCGGTAATGGCTTAATTATCGGAATGTTAACTGGATTCTCTTTCGTGTGTACTGGCGCTATCCTAGGTACTGACTTAACACAACCTTTGTTTCAATGGTTTCAACAACAGAATATCCTGTTCCCACGTCGCTAAAATGGCGCGTGAATGGAGAACTATCTGATTATGATCTGCGTACCATTACTGCTCAGTTAATGGTTGCAGAACAAAGACCCTTTACTCTACCTGAGACTCAACCCATGACCTACGTTGCACTCATTACAGACTACACTGGGCGTTACGCTCATGTCTATGGCAATGCCAATAGCTGGTCTAACTACGTTGATCAACTAGAAGACATTGGATGCGAAGTCATTGAGAATCAAACTGATGACTACGAAATTGATTCATCAGAAAACCTAGATGAATATATGAAAGAATACGGAGTCGCACCTATTGCATCTCTTCTTAACGAAACTGACTTTATTCCACATCCTTGATGTTTGCTATTCGCGAATAGCAAATAGAATTCGACAAATCATACATTAATGTTCATTAACTTATGCGTTAACTCGTTTAATGTTCATTAATATGTACATTACTTGTAATCTCGATAACCGTTATATACTCTTATTCTCAATACTCGTCCTAAGCATGACGTTAAACTGCTATCAATCTTAATTTAAATTAAACACCATGAGTGAATCTACTGAGATTCAAAGTCTGATCAAGACATTGAACAATGCATGGATTTGTTGTCACGAATGTGGCACAAAGTGGGGCGTATATAGTGTGAAGTCTTCTTCTGTGTTTTTTGGTACTTGTTCCATATGTAACAAAGACAAACCAGTTGTTGACACTAGAGACTACGCTTATTTCATAACTGGAATTCATAAACTTAAACAACAACTCAAAGAACTATCCTGATCATCATGAACTTCATTGACGAACAACTTCAACAAGAAGATCAACTTTACCCTTGGTTAAATAGTAACTTTATGGCTGACCTCAATTTCGTTGACGAACAAAGCAACGCCGACTATCTGGATGCAATGTCCGATCTTGCCGACGAGCAAGAAGAAGCAATGCGTGAATCTGAGCAAAGCAATTGGGATGGCATCGATGAAATTTCTGATGCTGAACGTAATGCCTGTGACCATTACAACGAACGGTACGTAATCTTTAATTATGACTAATCAATCACAACTTCAAAATGAAGATGTAATACTTATTGCTGTAGCAATTTGCTACACATTATTCACTTTACTATTTCAATTCATTTTACTATTATGGCACTCCAACCTATTCAACTTGACATCGCAGCAATCATTGGGTACGTCCCAGTTACTGCAGAAGAAAGCCAAAACCAGTATCCAGCAGACCCCGACTTCCAAGACGCCCCCAAAGGTGCAATCCCCTGCACTGGAAACGTCTTCCGAAATAAGCGAGGTGTTCTCCGTTGCTATTGGATCCCAGCCGGTCGCAACTACTCGGCAGAAGAAAAGGACGAACTCACAGGCTGGTACGACGTCCCAACGCTCGAAGACATTGAAGAGTGGACGTTCGACAGCGTCTGTTTGACTCCTAGCTACGATGAAGTGGAGCCCGATCATCCTGATAGTTGGCTCTCAATCCTTGGTCTAATTTAAATATTAGATCATATGTAAAACTTGCCAATACTATTTAAGTATTGGCAATAGTACCAATACAACAAACTGGGCATCCACTATTGAGATCTATTCTCAATAACGGTGGTGTAAGTCCCAGCAACAATCCAATCTTTTAGCAAACACACCATGGCTAAACATCAA
>Ga0169931_10011313_pt1 | contig 12591 bp, 13 predicted proteins | sample Kivu_15m_20L_FD_129675 | JGI IMG/M metagenome (GOLD analysis project Ga0169931, IMG submission 129675) | Freshwater microbial communities from Lake Kivu, Western Province, Rwanda to study Microbial Dark Matter (Phase II) - Kivu_15m_20L... | ecosystem: Environmental > Aquatic > Freshwater > Lake...
TTTGTTAATTGGTTTTAGTCAATGCTTAGCAATGATTCCGGGAGTTTCTAGGTCGGGAGCCACAATTATGAGTGCAGTTTTATTTGGTATCGATAGAAAAATTGCCACCGAATTTTCATTTTTTTTAGCCCTTCCAACTATTGGCTCTGCCTGCCTTTACGATATTATAAAAAATATAAATCAAATTAATTTTAACGACTTCGAAGTTATTTTAGTTGGCATTATTTCTTCCTTTATTTCCTCGATTTTAGTAATTAAATGGTTGCTAAAATATGTATCCAATCACAGTTTTGTTGGCTTTGGATATTATAGAATTATTGTTGGTTTAGTAATTTTATTCTTCACTTTTTAATTATGAATATATCCGATAGCGCCAAAAATAATAAACCAACTTTTGCGATTCGCTTCGGTCTTGGTGCCATCAAATCCGTGGGTTTCCAAATGATGCAAGACGCCACCGATGAACGCATAAAAAATGGAAAATTTAATGATATTTACGATTATTCCAAACGGCTTGAAGCTAAATCAATCAACAAAAAATCGATTGAAGCTTTGTCAAAATCCGGTGCTTTCGATGCTATCACTAATAACCGCAGGCAAATTGCCGAGTCATTCGATATTTTATCGAATTTTGCCAATCAAAGCAAAGAAGAAGCTAATTCCAACCAGATGAGTTTATTTGGTCTAATCGAAGAAAAAGAGCATTTACCAGCTTTAAAAAATGTTAGCGATTGGAATTATAAACAAAAATTAAATTTTGAGTTTGAGGCTTTTGGCTTTTTTCTAAATGAACATCCGATTGACAAAAAAATTTCGGAATTAAAAAGAAGAGGTGTAATTTTTTCTTCAAAAATCGAAGATGATTCACTCGAAGATTCTACCATCGTTAAAATGACAGGCGTTGTTGCCTCAAGCAAACATCGCTCAGGCAGTAAAGGTCGCTTTGCCTACATCAATTTATCAGATCCGTTTGGAATTTTTGAAGCCACAATTTTTGATGAAAATTTAATTACCGCCAATCGCGATTTACTCGAGGATGGTTGCGAAATTGTAGTTGAATGTTTAATAAAAAAAGATGATGGTGGCAACAGAATCATGATTAAAGCCGTGCATCCGCTCGATGATTTTATTAAAAATACCAAAGAAAGTGACAAAGAATTTGAAGATATAAAAAAACTTAGCCCTTCCAAAAATTATAATAAAAATTTTAACAAAAATTCAGGTGAAAATAATTTTAAATCAGACTCTAATAAAAATTCTTTTCAATCGAGTAAATCCTCATCAAACTCAGCTCCACAAGCTAATTATGAAAATCCAAAAGCCTTCAAATATTTAGCAAAAATTGAAATTAAAATTTTAGATGAAAAAGCGATTTTGCCTTTAAAAACCGTGCTATCGCAAAAAATTTCAGATAGCCCAAATGCTTCAAAAATAGTTGTAAATATCGAAGAAGATGGAACCTTAACCAAAATCGAGCTTGCCAATAATTATTTACTTGAAGAAATCGATTTATTTCGATTAAAAAATCTTAACCGCTCCCTTCAAATAATAAATTAAATAATAAATATATAATTTTTAATATTTATTGAATATTTTAATATTTCTTATAAAATATAATTTATTTTAATTTGTATTTTATGCATAATAACAAAATCATCTTTGAGTCATCGAGTCTTAATCCTGATGAGGCTAAGCTTTATTTCTCAAATAATATAATTCAAAGAAATGGAAAATTTAATATGACTTTTCCAAAATTTTCTGACGATTCTCAATCAAATATTTATGCGCCAATTGTTGAAGTGGAAATTAAGCCCGATAAAATTCAAGAAATCAAAAATTTATATCAATTCATTAATCCTGAAGATGAAGAAAAATTTAGATTTGTTGTTGGAATAGACAATGATTACTCCTTTCATTTAGTTAAAATTCCAAAAGAAAAAATTAAAATATCAATTGAGCTTGAAAAGCTTGACGATCATCGCGAATTCTTAAGAAAAATCCCAACATACTTGACTATTAATCATCAAGAAAATTTACCAAATGTAATTGGATTTTTTTCATCGCCACCAACTGAACCCACTCAACCTACCTTTTTGCAGGGCAAACCAGAATCACTATGTAGTATAACTGCTTTAAGAAATCCTGATAAAAACAGTTATAAAACTTTTTGTGAATTTGCGAACAGTTTATTAATGCCTAGATCAAAGCCAAGAAATGGTGCTAACGCCGATAGAGTTGCATGTAAACCTCTCATCCATGATGAACCAACTAGCCGTCCTAATTGTTAGACTCAAATTTTTTAAAATAATATAAAAAGAAATTGTCATTATTATAAAAATCTTCCTGAGCTTTGGCAAAATTATCGATTATTTTTTTGACATTATATTGATCGTCAAAACTATTGCCGTAAATAATATTAAAATTATTTTTTTTGTAATTTAAACCATTATTTATCGCTAAAATTAACGCACTAAATGCCAAATAAATATCCGCACTGGCACTTGCTAAACGAAATTCTAATCTCTTGGTTGAATTATTATCGTGGCTATTTGCCAGCCTTATTGCGCAAGTGCGGTTATCATAGCCTAAGGATAAATTTATTGGTGCAATAAATTTGCCTTTTTTAAATAATTCTAAATTTAATTTTTGATTATAGCGTAAAAAATCTGCATCATTTTCATTGAGCAAATATAGCATCTGCTCGCTTAAATCAAGGAGGGAATTGCAAATATTAAACATTAAATCATTATTTTTGTTAAATAAATTTAATCCATTGCAATCATGAATCGAAATATTAAATTGCAAAGCGCTGGCACAATCATCAATAAAAGGCTTTCCTGCAAAATTTATCTCAAGACCTTGATTTTCTGCCCAATTTTTTAAATAATTTTTAACAAAAATAATTTGTTTACTTAAAGCCAAAATATCCGAACTATGCTTAAAAACCAACTCAAACTGACCATCGCCCTGCTCTTTTTTAATATGAAAATTCTGTAAAAAATTATCATTTAAAAGATTTTGCGATTGAATTAATGAGGGATTTGATAAGTAAAATTCAAGTTCACAGCCAATTTTAAGAGAGTAATTCTTAAAATTGCTGTGAAGATTTGCTTGTAAAAGTTGAAGAGAATTTTGGAAAATTAAAAAATTATTTTCCAAAAAATTAATTGTCATTTAAATTTTTGTTAACCCATTCAACTAAGGTTGCTCTAGGTAATGCTCCAACCTTGGAATCAACTAATTTACCATTTTTAAAAATCATTAAAGATGGAATACCACGAACTGCATATTTTGAAGGAGTTTCAGGACTATCATCAACATTGCATTTAAAAACTTCAATTTTACCTTGATATTGATTGGCAATGTCGTCGATGACTGGTCCAAGCATTTTACATGGTCCGCACCAAGGCGCCCAAAAATCCACCAATACTGGTAAGGCTGATTTTAAAACATCATTTTCGAATGATGAGTCAGTAGTTTCTTTTGTCATAAATGATAATTTTTAAATTTTTTTACAAAACCAAATAGATTTTATTTGTAGTTAATTTTAATTCTTAAATACTAAAATAAAATATTTTTTTACAAATTTTTAATTGTAAAATTTAAATTAAAGGTTTTTTGTGGTTTCATTAAATTGCTAGGATTATTTTCAATGATTGAAAATCCAAATAGCGAACAACACCCCTCCCTATTAATCTCAATGCCTCTTTGGATATTTCTTTTTTCCACAAAATCTCTGATTATAAATAATCTAACTTTAATTTTTTTAGGAAGTTCAAAGGTTGTATTTATATTTGCCTGCTCTTTCTTTTGTAAAAAAAACTGATTTTTTCTAATTAGTAAATAATCGCTATTGATAGCAAATTTATTATATTTAACCGATGAATTCACCTGATTTACTGAGTTGCTATAAGTTTTTTGATCAAGCTGAAATGCATATGAAATATTAAAATATTTTTTTCCTTTAAAGCTAGCAATACCTACAATATTTGAGCGATTATTTTCTGCAAAGCCACGAATTTTGATGTCTTGAGACTTTTCACTTAAAATTATGGCTTGTCCAGCGGTAAAATCAAACTCTCCATATTTATTAAATAACGACGATTTTAAGCCGTAACTTATTCTTTTTCCAGCTTCGTTGCGGTCAAAGCCCGATATGCGGTCATTGGCAAATAAATTACTAAAACTCAGCTCGGTATTAATCGAATCTTGAAGGGGAATTAAATGATTTGCGGTTTTAAAATCGCTCATTACAAAATTAGCTATTGGCTCAACGGTTAGAGTTTTATTATTTGATTTATTGCGAAGAGGAAGTCGCCAATTGATGGCAAGTTGTTTTTTAAGGTCGTATTGAGTATTTTTATAATGATTTTTATTTGCGATTAATCCTTTATTATCGATATTGTAAAAATCATTTTGCAATTTATAAGAAAAATTAATTAAATTGCCTTTAAAATTAAAAGGGATTTGAAAATCAGGGCTTAAAGAAAGCCTTTTATATTGCAAGCCATCGGCTCTTTTCAAATTGGCAAAATTAGTGGACATTGCAAATTTTTCTTTAAAAAAAAATGGGTTAGATTCGTGGTAGCTTGAAATTATTGGCGAAATTAATGGTGATTGATTTTCAAGCTTTTCATTTTCTAGCTCTTGAAATCTTAAAAATTTAACCCCAACATAATCTCGATTTTTAATGTAATCTAAATTTATTTTTGAGGTGCTATAAGCAAGATAATCAAAGCCATAATCACGAAGATAATTTCTATCAGCAAGGGTTTTTACATTAAAATCTAATCCAAAATCTTTGGTAAAATCAAATTTACCAGCTCCATCAAAATGCCAACGCAATGATTTATTTGAGCGCTTGACCACAGTTTTATCAGCAAAATTATTAACTTGGTTATTAGCAATGTCCAAATTAAAATTATATTTACCATATTTGGTAAAATGACGAATATTGTTGTTTAAAATAAGTTGCGAACTGCCAAAATAATAATTTGGAGTAGTGGTTAAATCGATATTTTTATCGATTGCAAAAAAATACGGAACCTTGATGCCAAATCCAAAATTTGAATTTCGCGAATATGATGGCTGTAAAAAACCTGATTGGCGCTCTTTATTTGGTAATGGAAATTTAAAGTATGGAATATATAAAATTGGGATTTTATAAAATTTAATAATTGAATTATAGCTCGAAAAATTATTATTTTCCTTATCAATTTTAGCGGAAGTGGAGCTTATTGTTAACATATCTAAATTTTGTCCAGCTTTATAATTATCTTGAACAATTTCTTGATTTGGACATAGCGAAAAAATTGATTTTTTTAAAATCATTTGATTGCCATTTTTCCTTTCAATTTTTTTGGAAAATAAATAAGAACCATCAATAAAAAACATCCTTGCATCGGAAAAATTTCCTTCTGAAAAATCATCTTTAATTGTTATTGATGGCGCCAAAATATTGCCGATTTCAAGATTTTTAATACGAACATCGCCTTCGGCAAAAATATATTTTGATTTCTTGTTATATCTGGCTGATTTTGCATAAAGAATAGCTGAATCTTTGGTGATTTCAACATTGCCATTCGCCTGAATTTCGGAATTGATTTGGTCGCCAAAAACAATATCGGCCTTTAATACTGCAGGAAGATTATGATTAGCAATTTTTACTTTAGTTATTAGGGCGTATGAATTGGTATAAAGCCCAAAAAATAAAAGTAAAAATAATGAAAAAAAATTCATTAGATTAAAGATGGTTTTTTATTTTTGTTGTTTCTAATCCAAATTACAATCAACATTCTTGTTAATAAAATTGCCGTGAACATAGAAGAGATAATGCCGATAGATAAGGTGACGGCAAAACCCTTAACCGAGCCATTTCCAAATACATAAAGAAAAAAAGCAACAATTAAAGTGGTAATATTGGAATCTATAATCGCTCTATAAGCCTGATTAAAGCCCTTTTCAATAGCTGGTAAAATTGATTTTGACGAATGTAACTCTTCTTTAATTCGTTCAAAAATTAGCACATTGGCGTCAACCGCCATACCCATTGTAAGCACTATTCCAGCAATACCGGGTAGGGTTAAAGTTGCGGATAATAAAGATAGCATGGAAATAATTATTGCAATATTTACCACCAAGGCAATATTGGCAATAAAACCAAAATAGCCGTAAAAAATTATCATAAAAATTGAAACCAAAATCAGCCCAACAACAGAAGCAATTTGCCCGCTTTTAATTGAATCTGAGCCAAGGGAAGGTCCAACTGATCGTTCTTCAATAATTAAGAGCGGTGTTGGCAAAGCGCCTGAGCGAAGCAATAAAGCGACCTCGGTAGCTTCTTTTATATCAAAACTTCCAGAAATAACTCCATTTCCCTGATTGATAATGCTATTAATAACGGGAGCTGTAACAACTTTTTCATCGAGGATAATTGCAAAAATTTTACCAACATTATCTTTGGTAATTTGGGCAAATTTTCTTGTGCCAGCATTATTAAAACGAAAAGCAACTGCTGGTTTACCCTCGTGATAAGTAGCGGAGGCATCGATTAAGAGGTCGCCACTAAGCATAACTTCTTTTTTCAACGAAAAAGAATTGCCACGATTATCAAATGCTTGAAATACATCATCAAATGCTTCATCACCATTTGAAGCGAGATGAAAAGTCATTTTTGCAGTTTTACCTAAAATATTTTTTAACTCATCAGAATTTTTAACACCCGGCACTTGAAGCAAAATACGATTATCGCCTTGAGCCACAATTGTTGGCTCTTTAGTGCCATTTTCGTCGATGCGTCGACGAATAATTTCAATCGATTGAGTAAGTAAATTTTTCTTGAGATTGTCGATTTCATAATCGCTAAATCCAACCGAAAAATTGTTATTATCGAGGTCAACAATAAGGTTTTTGGAAAGTTTTTTTAAAAGAACTTTGGCATTTTCTTGATCTGCCTTATCATTGAAAGAAAAAATAACTTTATTCGAAGAAACTTCAACAATTGTTAGCAAGTTTTCTTCGCTAAAAGTTTTTTTGATTTCGTCTTTTAAAAAATTATTTTGCTCTTGTAAATATGCATTAAAATCAACTTCGATCAATAATTGCGAACCACCTTGCAAATCAAGACCTAAATTAACTTTATTTTGCGGTAAAATCTTTTTTACAAACTCGTTATTGTCAAATTTTGTGTTATAAATGAAAGAAGGAATCGCAAAATAAAAGGCAATCAAACACAATAAAGTGATTAAAGAAATTTTAAGTTTTGAAAAATACAGCATATAAAAATTATTTTTTAGAATTATTTTTAGAAACTTTATTGTGGCTAGATTCGGTTTTTTCAACCTCTGAAATAGAGTTTCTAAGGATGGTAATAATTACATCTTTTGCAATTTCAAGCTCAATTTGATTTTCTTTTTCGTGAATTTGACGAACCACACCAACAATTCCAGATGAGGTTATGACCTTATTGCCCAATTTTAAATTTTTAACCATTAATTCATGCTCCTTCATTTTCTTGGTTTGAGGACGAATTATTAAGAAATAAAAAATTACAAATATTAAAATTAATGGCACAAAACTGGCTGGAGAAAAGCTATTTTGGCTTTGTGAAGCATTGTTTTCAGTGGCTTGAGCTAAAGACTCAGAGATAAATAAATTAGTCATTTTTAGTAAATTTAAGATTGAAATTAATCGCTTTCTTGCAATAATTTTTTAATTTTATCAATATTTTCTTGATTAACAACATTTTCTTCAAGTTTTTTTTGCATTAATTCTTCGTGAGTTGGAACTTCAGAATAATTTGGTGGAATAACCAGCGGATTGTTGTCTGTTTTAGCGCAAGACGCCATCAAAAATAATATCAAAAATATTTTATTTTTTTTCATGTTTTTTAAAAATAAATTCGTCAAATAAAATTATGGCAACACCAATAAAAATCACTGAATCGGCTAAATTAAAGGCTGGCCAATGATAATTAAAAATATGAAAATCTAAAAAATCGGTAACTCCACCATTTTGCAATCTATCAAAAACATTGCCAAAAGCCCCACCAATTATCAAGGCTAAAGCCAAAACCATATAAAAATTTTTTACTTTATACATCCAAAAAACCAAAGCAATCGCAATTGAAGATTGTAAAATCGAAAAAGTTTCACGAGCGTAATCAATGTCATTGAACATTCCAAAAGAAATTCCATTATTATTGACATAAACTAATGAAAAAAATGAAGTAATTGGTTTGACAGGATAAAGTGAGTGGTTAAAATCATTGGTGTTATATAAATAAAAAAACACCAAATTTTTAGTAATTAAATCTAAAAAAATTACCAAAAAAACAATCAAAATGCCGAGAATAAATTTTTGATTTAATTGGTTTTTTTTCATATTTTTGGAAGTTAGTTTTTTTATTATTTTGTCAAAATTAATTAAATTATACAAGTTAAAATTTTACTGCAAATAAAATGAATATTATTTTCATGGGAACATCGGAATTTGGCTTGCCAACCTTAATGGAGCTGGTCAAAAATCCAAATTATAATTTGCTTGGGGTATATACCAAAGAGCCTTCAATTAGCGGTCGTGGACAAAAATTAAATTATTCACCAATTCATCAATTTGCCATCGAAAAAAATCTAAAAATCTTTACCCCAAAAACTTTAAAAACTCTAGAAGTTCAAAACGAGTTTGCGAATCTTAAAGCTGATTTAGCGGTGGTAGTTTCTTATGGCTTAATTTTGCCAAAAGCTACTTTAGAGGCTCCAAAATTTGGCTGTTTCAATATTCATCCTTCAAAATTGCCGCTTTATCGCGGGAGTGCGCCTTTGCAAAGATCGATTATGAATCTTGAAAATGAAAGTGCGGTTTGTATTATCAAAATGGATGAAGGAATTGACAGCGGAGACATTGTTTTTTCTCAAGCCTTTGTAATTGATGCAAACGAAAATTTCAGCTCAGTTCAAGACAAAACTGCAAAAATTGGAGCGCAGTTAATCATCAAAACCATTGATGCTGTTAATCAAAATGCTCTAAAATTTACCACGCAAAATCATCAATTAGCTACTTACGCCAATAAAATTTTAAAAGAAGAAGCAAAAATTAATTGGCATCAAAATTGCCAAGAAATATCAGGCTTAATTCGCGGTTTAAGCGGAAATCTTGGAGCTTATTTTATTTATAAAAATGAAAATTTTAAAATTCTGGAATGCGATTTTGAAATTAAAAATTTAGATGATGAGAATGGTAAAATCCTCAATAATTTTTTTCATATTAAATGTAATAACGGCATTATAATTCCGAAAATTTTGCAAAAACCTAGCAAAAATCCTCTTCCAATTAAAGAATTTTTAAATGGATTAAAACCAGAAATTGGCTTAATTTTAGGTTAGAAAATAATTTTTTTGTCATAATCTTTTACCTACTCTACCTGATTTTTTAAAAAATATTTTAAAATTTATTTGATAAAAAATATGCTGGCAATTCAAGCCTAACCGAGCTCCCCCCTTGAGGGGGAGCGGACGAAAAGAATTTAACGGCAGTTAAATTCTTTGAGTCGTGGGGGGTCAAAAAACTAGCTTCAAAAGCTTTGTTTTAGGGTTTCTACAAAAACTACCACCAACATTTTTTTAATTTAAAGCGATTTCCTGATTTTGAGTTTTTAAATTTAAAAGAGATAAAAATTTTGGCAAATAAAGAATAAAATTCTCTTTAAATTTGAAAATTTTTTTTATTTTAAAGCTAAAAAATTATTTGGGTTTTATTCATTTTCTCAAAATCAGGAAATCTGATTTGTAAAAAATTCTTTCCTTAAGAAATCCTGTAAGCCCTAATAAAACCGCTCTTAAAATTAAGCTTTCTGACCCCCCACGATTCCACCAAATTAACTACCGTTAATTTGCTGGAATCCGCTCCCCCTCAAGGGGGGAGCTTAGTTAGGCTTGCGTTGCCAGCATATTTTTTTAAAAAATTCTTTCAAATATTTCCTCGAAAATAATGTAGGTATTTAAGCCAGTAAAGCGGGGAAGGAGTTGGATTTGATTTATTAAAAAATTTGGAAGAGGTTAAAACTCAAATAAATTTAATGGTTTTACTGGATTATAATTGCGCTCTGGCTTGATCTCGGCGACATTTTTCTTTTTTCGACGACGCCTTCTGTCTCTTTTAACTTTACGAACTTTAGAAGAGTCGATAAACAACCTGCTTTTAATATAGCTATCGATTACTTCATCAAATTCAGTAAGTTGTTCTTTGAAAAAATGATCGGCTCCAGTGATCATTTGATAAGAAATTTCGGCACTATCTCTAGCAGATAATCTTTCTGCTAATTTTGCTGAATCTTGCTCTTTGGTGACCTCGTCATTTTCACCTTGAACGATTAATCCAGATGATGAGCAAGGCACAATAAAATTAAAATCATATTTTGAAGCAGGAGGTGCCACTAAAATATAATTTTCAAGTTCTGGTCTTCTCATAACAGCTTGCAAAGCAATCCAAGCTCCAAATGAAAAGCCGGCAATCCAAAATTCTGTTGCTTCCATATTTTGGTCATGAAGCCAATTTAAAACCGAAGTAATATCCATCAACTCACCAATGCCATTATCAAATTTACCTTGAGTTTTGCCAACTCCACGAAAATTAACACGCAAAACCGAAAACCCATTATTTACAAAGGCTTTGTAAAGATTGTAGGTAACTTTGTTGTTCATGGTTCCGCCATAAAGCGGGTGCGGATGCAAAACTAAAGCGACAGGGGCTTTAGGGTTTTCATTTTGATGATATTTTCCTTCGATTCTACCGACATTGCCAGTAATGATAACTTCAGACATATTTAGCAATAAATCTTAAGCCATTTGATCAAGCTGATCCCATTGAAGTGGCTTGTTATCAGCCCCAACAACTAATTGCGAGGTTCCAGCATATTTGGCAGCCATATATTTTCCGTGACCAACTCGAACTCCAAAATAATAAGTTGGCTCAACATCTTTGCCGTTAAACTTTCTTTTTTCAACATTTTTTGCCCTGTTTTTAGGGTTATTCTTTGTGCCCATATGATTATGAATTTTTGAAATTTAGTAAAACTATATATAGAAATATATATTTGAAATTCTAAGAAAATATTTGTAAGAATCAAGATTTTATTTTTAATATTTATAAAAAAATTATTTCAATTCTTAAAAATATTTTCTAAAATTTTAAAAAACTAATTTCAAATTTTAATTTTATGCCAAATTTTAATCGCTTAAAAGACTGCGTTGTAACTAATAAAAATGTGATTGTTCGCGTCGATATTAATGTGCCAATCGTCAATAATATTATCGAAGACGACACCAGAATCAAAGCCGTTATCCCTACCCTCAAATATTTAGCAAATAATCAAGCTAAAGTTATCGTAATTGCCCATTTCGGTCGCCCAGAACTTAAGGCAGATGGCACTTTCGATAAATCTTCATCGCTTTCACAATTAATGCCTAGATTACAAGAATTATTATCGCCAATCAAAATTTCTTTTGTCGATGATTGCTTCAAAGAATCAACTAGGCAAGCCGTTAACAACACCAATTATGGCGAAATTATTTTGCTAGAAAATTTGCGTTATTACAAACAAGAAACCAAAAATGATCCAGAATTTTCTAGATTTTTGGCATCGCTGGCGAATTTATATGTCAATGACGCCTTTTCATGCTCACACCGCGCCCACGCTTCAATTACAGGCATTCCAGCTTTATTAAAATCTTGCGCTGGGTTTCAAATGGAAGTAGAGCTTGATAATTTAAATAACTTACTTGAAAACCCAAAAAAGCCAATAATGGCAATGGTCGGTGGCGCTAAAGTTTCTACCAAAATTGATTTATTAAATGCCCTTTCAGCCAAGGTTCAAGCCATTGTAGTTGGCGGTGGAATGGCCAATACTTTTTTATATGCTCTTGGCAAAAACATCGGCAAATCGTTATGCGAAAAGGATTTAAAGCAAACTGCCCTCGATATTTTGCAAACTGCCAAAGCCAATAATTGCGAAATTATTTTGCCAATCGATGCTGTCATCGCCAAAGAATTTAAGGCAAATGCCTCAAATATTTGCAAATCAATTGACAAAGTTTTAGATGATGAAATTATTTTAGATATTGGCCAAGAATCTATTAAATTTATTCAAAATAAATTGTTAAATTTTAAAACCGTAATTTGGAACGGCCCTCTTGGCGCCTTCGAAATCGAGCCTTTTCACCAAGGAACATTCGCCATTGCCAACAGCATAGCTAGCCTTACAAAAGCTGGAAATATTTTGTCAATTGCGGGCGGAGGTGATGTGGTTTCGGCGATAAACTCGGCAAATTTAGCATCAGATTTTACCTATATCTCAACTGCGGGCGGTGCCTTTTTAGAATGGCTCGAAGGCAAAGAATCACCAGGAATTTTGGCATTAAATCAAAAAAACTAAATTTATTTTTTAACTTGCTATTGAAGTTTTTTTCTTTAAAATAATTTTATATTTAATCATAGTCAAATCTTATGGGGATATAGCGCAGTTGGTAGCGCGTTTGCATGGCATGCAAAAGGTCACGAGTTCGAATCTCGTTATCTCCACCATTAACAATAAAA
>Ga0169931_10011314_pt1 | contig 12590 bp, 4 predicted proteins | sample Kivu_15m_20L_FD_129675 | JGI IMG/M metagenome (GOLD analysis project Ga0169931, IMG submission 129675) | Freshwater microbial communities from Lake Kivu, Western Province, Rwanda to study Microbial Dark Matter (Phase II) - Kivu_15m_20L... | ecosystem: Environmental > Aquatic > Freshwater > Lake ...
AAATTTCAAATGATAAAGATGGATATTGAGAAAAAAGATGTATATATAAAAATCTAACATTGCAACAATATATAGGATATTAATTTCTAAGAATTAAATTTGCGATAGAAATTGAAAATAATGGTTCAATTAGCCTAATGTGTGAATGAATTGCATTCTAGAAAAATATACCTGAATTTAAAGCCTACCCATTTGTACTTTTATAAACGAATACCTCAGATAAAATTTTGTAATTATGATTTTATTCAACTGTCAACGTAATAATTATAAGCTAAATTTGAAAACGATATTGAATCCTTAGGTATTATATTTTTATGCATAATTAATGATAGAAAATTGTATTAAAATCTAAGCTATACATCTGGTTCAATTTAGAATACTGCTAATGATATAGTGAACTTAGACATAAAAATAATGATTCTTTAAATGATAGTAAGTAAAAAAGATGAGAAACCAAATATCAATAATGTTTTAAGATATTTAGACAGAATCTAATTAAAAATTAATAATTAATTCTCTTTAACTATAGAATCGCTCTATTAAAAACTTAGTCATTAGTTTTATGAAAGTGATATAATGATAAAAGACTAATGCTAACTACTTTATGAGGAAATAAAACAACAATCCAAACTCTAAAATCCTGTAGCGCTTTACATTTTAGCAAGAATGAACTAAAAAGGGATTATATAAAAACAGAATCAATTTATAGCCTATGATAATTATTTGAAAGCATTCAATAAAGGATAAAAATATTCAGCATATAATTTGTATAAGTTATAATACTACGATGATTAAAAAATTTATTACTTAAACAAAGCTTTATAGGTCAAAGATGAAAGAGCAAGGCAATAAAAATAAATTTTAAGTTTTAATGGTTAATTAGGCTTCTAAAAAAATTAAGATAAAGCAATATAAAACATTTAAAAAATAAAAGATAAAGAACGATTCCTCATCGAATGGTTAATAAAAATGTATCTGCAAAGAAATAATCTTAAAAAAGCTCACAAATAGTTGGCTTAATCACTTGCTTATGGAATATAGTATAATCTATAATATTTTACTAAATATTTTATGAATGAAAATCAAGAGCTTGCATTAAAATATAACAATAAACACATGAAATATCTATACAATTTTAAGTAAAATTAATATTATGGACATTTAATAATACTTTCAGCTTAAATTTATAAGATCTAATAATAGCAATTATAATTATCATAATACTAATAAAAGTCATAATTACTATGTAATAAAATAAAATAATAATTAAAAAAAGCACTTCCATATAAAACTTATTAACTTGAGGCATTATTCTTATTATGTCATTATTTTACATAATAATAATCTTAATATTATATATAGTTTTAATAAAAAGCAATAACATTATAAAATAATCGCTTCAATCATATAAAATATTTTTATACTTGGATATCATAGGGAAATACTTTTTAAGAAGATTAAATAAAAGATTGCATAAAATATGGAAAATTGGCTTTAGATTTAGATGAAACTTTTGCTAATTATATATTAGCCTATACAGTTATAAATTAAGAATAATATAAGGACATGAACTACAATTTAGGATATATGTATTATTATAATTTGTATCAAAAGTCTATATAAACTCAAAGATATTATTCTAGTTATATGAATAGTTATTCATTCGATGGTTAAAACAGTTAATGATTGTAATTATCTTATATTAATTTAATTTTAGTTTAATATTATTTAATTTTATTAATTTAATCACCTTTTTAATCTATTGTAAAATTAAATCTATAAAGATATAGAAAATCTATCAAAAACTATATATTAATTAGATATTTCATAGATATCATAATCAAGATACATACTTATTCCTATCTAATCAACCAAAATGATCCTTTATTTATCGTTATTCTTATCATATTATGACATCTAGATTGCTATACTGCGAACGAATAGTAGTCTATACATGAGATATTTTAGATTTTATCTCACGACCTTTCTCAACTTATAACAACAATGCTTTATTATTCTTTTATAGCTATGAAAGAGATCTTTTTGTTTGCTGCTATAAGTTTTTATAAGTAATACATAGTTATGGTATGCTGTTTTTTTGTAGTTTTGTATATTCGCTATCTTTTCTTCATGTTTTAATTCTAATCCTTAACTATCTCTATAACTTTTAGCTATATTTTAATGCCTGATATAAAATCTTTAAACTCTACCTTTAAGCTACTATTTGCATCTCTTTAGGTAACTAATTGAATCTCAAGCCTCAAATTATTAAATAATAGGATTTTAAAATACCTTAGAGCCTATTACCAGCTCAACCTTATATTTCTAAGAAATATCCAACAAATATCTCATCATGATCTCTGCAAATATCCTTTTTTATTTTTGTAAAAGAACTTGCACATTTAAACAAAACTTTTTTATGAATCGTATTTATGCTTTTTAATATTTTTTTATTTTATTATAGTCTATGAATGTTTATCTCAAGAACCCTTTTATTTATCAATATTATTTATATTTATATATCATAATTATAAATATCATAATTACCCTAACAATGATTCGACATATCTTTATCATCTATATACATCATCATTAATTTATTTATCATAATTTAATAAAAAATCATCAACTTCCATCATCAAATATTATTTTTTCATCTTTTATATCAAATTTTAATGATTTAAAGATATTTATAGATGGGCCATAACAACATCACTTTCCATCTAAACTTCTCACTTATATTATAAATAAATTTATAAGTAGTAAGTCCATAAAGTTTAGGGCAAATAATATATAATTATTAAGAGTTATACTGTTTTTTATGGAATTTATATGTTTGCCTTTTTCAACATTTATAAGTATAATAATATTTAAAAGAAAAAATCATATCGACTTATAGATGAATTTCATAAATAAATTAGCAAGTACATATGATCTTAGTTTAGATTTTACTTTGATTGCTAAAAACATGCCTGAGAAACTGAACCGAATAACATAAATTTTGAAACAAAATCAAGTTAGCCTATCATACATGTCTACCAACAAGACTCAATCATCATTAAAGCCCAACGAAACCATCAAAATAGATATATCCATAAGAAATAATATTAACCTTAACAATATCTAATAGCAGTTGAGAAAAGAAGAAGTTTACATCAACAAAAATACCCCTATTACCGTTCCATGGTTTCCTATGTCATATTAAGAAACCAACATGATAGGATAAACACTGCTCTAGTCAAAAGAAGATAAAAATCATACTCAATTCCAGGATTAAGTCTATAAGCTTAGAAGAAATTATCTTGTTTAAGTCTCAAGAAGTCATAAAATGGGTTAAAAAATCAAGGATATTGACTATCTACCATAGTAGACATAGCTTTGGAAGAAAATATATAAGAAATTAGACTATTTACATAAAGATTCTATGAGTCATAGGTATCTAAATCAAAAATAAGCTCTCAAAAAATAATTTAATCTATAAAATAGAATTCCCCAACTTCAATAAATGTCTTAATATCTTAAAAGTAAAACTGGATTTACGATCAAACCAACTGTAGGTATATTATGTGTCCGATAATTCTTGAATTCCTTCGCTTTTAAGCTATTTTGTTCGACTCAATTCATCAGAAATTTCAAAAATCCTGAATACACCCCTTAACCTGATATAGTCCATGAATCAATAGGACATGTCACAATGTTGGCTGATCCATAAGTTGCAGTACATCATTATTTATATAGTAACTTACTCATAAAATTGGATTACTGTCTTTAGGCGCATCTGATAGAGATATTCATAGGCTTGGAGCCTTATATCATTATACAATTGAATTTGGAGTTTGCAAATAAGCTAATAAGATCCTGGGATACGGGGCTGGTATAGCTAGCTCTTTTGGTGAAATTGAGCACATGATGTCCAAAAATAGTCGATTTCAAAAGCTGAATATTGAATAAGATGCATAAGTTGAATACCCAGTTCATACAGTACAACCTTTATATCGTTGCACTTAAAGTTTTTAATAGGCTTTAAAAGACCTTGATAGATACGGCTAAAAGATTCAAAGACCATTCACACCAACCTATAACTAACTATAAAAAAGAATAGAAGTTGATCGTAATATAAAAAGACTTTAATTATAACGATCTAATTAATGATTTTTAATTATTTCTTATTGTAGTATTCATCTAACTATAGTAACCATTGCATCTACCATTATAATATAGGTATATACATATGTAATGATTATTATTACTTTGCTTTATATTAATAATATTAAATATTAACTATGAAGGTTAGATCAAGCGTAAAGAAGATGTGCAAGGGCTGCCACGTAGTCAAATATAATCAAAAAGTATATATAAAATGCAAATAAAACCCAAGGCACAAACAAAGACAATTATTCAGCACATTAAACCCCCACGATCTCAACCTCAAATATACTCAATCATCAAATCATCAATTAAAAATAAGAACATTCGAATAGTTATCATAAATATTGTTATGAAAGCATTGATCAATCCATATAAGAATTTATATATATACTAAAGTAGATAATTAAGTTAGATAAAATCATTGATTTGCTTATTAATTCAATTTTTTTATATGTCTAGTGATACGATCCATCATCTCTTGCTCGTCATAATTACTATAATCTATATTTATATAGATGTTCAATATTTTTTATAGATATAATTGCATGTTTTTTATTCTAGTACCCTTGTTTTTACTTATAATCGTAGGGTTCAGCAGTATTATCTCTACAATATCAGTTAGTATCTGTTTGATCTTCACGAAATTTTGATCCTCTATATAAATATTCATGATCTCTTCCAAGTTCTACATCTAATTCATCTTCAAACATTGACATTCCTCATATAAATCTATATAAATCCATATTTACTTATGTTTAACAATAGTATTTAGTATAATCTTCTATTGATCAATACTTTAGTCTCATAAAACACTATCTTAAATTATTATCTCAAGATGTATATATTACTAGATTACTATATCTATTGTAAATTTTATATAGCTTAGTTAATATTCAGCTATAAATAAATATAAATCTGTATCTTCAAGATCTAACATATTATTTTATATTATTATAACTTTTGGATCGAAGCATTCTCATATGTTTTTTGGACATTTATCAAAGCATCATAGTATAATTTATTATCTATCAGGATTTTTATTTATATTATCATCTCATAGAGCGATTCTTACTTTATGTAACCATATTTATAGCAAAATTATATCAGCTTTTAACATTCAGTAAATGAATCAATAGAATTTGACTCTTAATATTTGATTTTATTATTAATTTTTCTAATTTTAATGATTTCCAAAGGAGAATGAGCCTTTTTTTCTAGAATTTTTAGTTACTTCAAGCATCCACTCAACAATTTATGCTGATTAGTCTTCTGATAATTTTTAATCTTCTTGATTTTATTTTCCAACGTGTTGATATTTTTAAACTGCTTATATATCTATAGTTCCATCAATTCTTTCCTGTTATAATATTGGTTGATAAACAAGTCTTAGAATTGTGGTATATGAACTAAGATCGATAGTTTAGACATGAAAGTAGGTATTAATAGATTACGATAAGTATGATATATATTTTTACAATTACTTTAAAAAGTAGAATATATCTTTTTTTTACTGAAATGCAACGCATCTGTCCAATTAATATTCCTATTTTTTAATAAACTTATATTCGGATCATTACAATTATATTTCTTTTAAAAGATGCTATAATTAAAACATGAATAGACCATCAGAAGTATATTATTTAAATTTAATGAATGTGTAATTGCATGCTAATTCAATAATATTTGTTATTAATACTTCCCCAACTGCTATGATATCTTATATAAATATATAATACAATTATTAATCGATTACTAATCTGTATTATTTTGACTTATCCTCAATCCTTAAGATATAGACTGAAGACATTATTACAAATAATTCATTTTTAAGTTTATATATGCATTAGATAAAATGCAATGATTGATTTTATTACTCATCAAGTTTATCTCAGTCTTCTCTTGAAATAAATTACCCAAACTTTTGTCAAAATAACGATGCATCTCATTTATTGATTATATAGGCATACTCTACTATGACTTTATCAATGACTTCAAATAACTTGTCTTATATGTATGATCATATTCACTTAAATCCAGCACTAGTCTTTTAATCTATTAAGGATTCGACATAGGACCGTAGTTTTATAAGTTGAATTTTATCTATTATATAGACTTTGTCAACATAAATTAGTGTTGAGGTATATTTACTTATTAACCTATTATGTAATTTTTAAATTGCTCATAAATCTTTATCAATTATTTAAAATCTAGTTTTTAAAAATATATATACATTCTTCTTACTAAAAAGTCTATCAAATTTCCTTGCTACAACTTGTTGTTTCGAAGGCTCCTCAAAGTTTTAAGCATTTTAGATAATTATTTATAAAAATCATTGAAAGTTATTAATTTAGCCAAGCATCCTCTATATCTTTATAAAAAAACCATATTATTAGTTACTGATAACATTTATTCTTCAAAGGCATCATTAGTACGACATACATTATTAGCTTATGTAATAGTCAATATTTTTTTTATTAAATATTGAACAACTTCATTCCTTGGATCTTTTTATTATGCGTTTTCGTTGCATTCATGAAGACAAAAAAGCATTGAAATAATTTGTGGCGAGAAAAAGTTCGAGTATATCATAGTAAATTTGGTTTAAATATTTAAAATTATATAAATTGATATCAAATTTACATTAACAAATATATAAAAAATCATAATCAGGCAAGAAAATATTAAAAAGATGATATAAATTTAATAAATATTTTAAGTTAAAATCATTTTTTACTTTTTGACATCTATTTTAACAGTTTTTATGCTTCTTGTGGTTCCAAAACACCATATTAAAGACAATATTTTCTTGCTATTTACGATTTTGGATTTTTTTAATATAAACTTTTATAAAAGGCTAATGCTCCGTCTTCATCATCAGGCATTGGATGCTTCTGTCTATATTATATATATAATATACCCTGGCAAAAAATCTTTCTTCTTATCATCTTTATCTTTTTCTCTATCTTTATCCTTATCTTTTTATTTATTATTTTAGTTGAGTGGCTTATTTTTAACTGGATTTTTCTTTTTTTACGATGATTATTTATTTTATTTTATGATTTACTTTTGAGGAGTCTATTTCTTTTTAACCTATTTTGTCTATCCATTCTTTTTTTTACTTATCTTTTTCTTTTGTTTTTTATCTTCGAATTCTTAAGAATCTTTTTATTCCTAAGATTGATTTGATTCTTATTATTACTATTTCTTTTTATTCGACTAGGTCTTTCCCATAAATATCAATTTAAGATATAAAATTTGTACTATTAATAGATAAATATATAAATAGATGTATATGTTTATTTAATATCTCTTTCAATAAATCAAACATATATTTATAAAATATTTGATAATTATTGACGATCATTTCTTTTTCTTCTTTTTCTTTCCTCCCCCTGCCTATTTCCATGCCAAATACTCGTTTTGGATATATTTAATAGCATTATGCAATCGAATAAGCTGTTATTACTATATATAAAACTATTTACTTTTCTTTGCTTTTATAAAAGCTTATTTTTTTATCGTCTCTACCTCTACAACTTCTTTTACTCTTCTTACTGATACCTCTTCTTAAATATCTACAACTATTTATTAGTATTCTCGATCTGCTAAGTCAGTTATGCAATCTAAACCTATAATTTCTATTTGCTTTCTTATGTCTTTGTTGTCAACTCTTAACTTTTCTTCTTAATATCAGTATTCTTTCGTAATAAATACTCTTAAAGCTACTTATGAACAAGTGTCTCTGTAGTTATAGTGGATTTTATATTCTGGATTTATGTCATTAGCGTCTTTTAAGATTGATCAAATATTCTAGTCTGATTTGATATCTCCGCTCTTGTTTATTTTGAAAAATATGATATTTATATCTATGCCTGCTGCTGCTTTTACATCAAATCTTCTTTTATCTACTGTATCTTTGCATGGTTCTATGCAATTTCTTTTTAAAACTATTTTTTTTATAAGTTTTTTTCTTGTTGAATCTTTTTTATCTACATATTCAAAACCTTCTATTTTTATAGTAGCTTTCGTAATTGATCTTGATTTTACAGTTCACTTGTGATAAAAGTATTAAATTTTTGTGTCGTATTGTTCTTAATATATTATACTTTATTAATAAATATTTACTTAATTCTTATAATTTTATGATAAGACCTCTTCTTTATCGTGTTACCTTAAAAGAATCTCGTTATAAATCAGGATTTTATTTAAAAAGTTTACATAACTTTTTTGTGCTCTATTTCAAAATCATCGACAAATTAGCAATCTCGATCTCTATCTATTAAAGCTCTCATATAATCAAAAATATACATTTTTTTTGTGTTATTTTAGTAAGATTTGCTCTTTTTTTGACAAGTTATGCAAATTTTCGTTAATTATCTTATTGACTTTTTAATAATTTGCTGATTTAAAAGCCTGCCAACTAGCTACTAATATCATCTTGAGGCTTTACTGTGTCTAGAAACCGTAAAGAAGTTATGGATTAATCAATGATTGAGCGTAACTTAAAGTTATCTACTAAATTCATTAGATTATAATATTAAGTTATATAATCATAAATATACAAAATTGTCATTATTTATTAAATTTAGAATATTTTATACGTGGAAATGAAAAACATAAAGAGAATATGCCTGTTCGACGTCGATGGCACTTTGACAAAACCAAGAAACGTATATAATACAACAGTATAGAAAATTCATAATTCAATGATCGAATGCCTTAAAACATTAAAAAACTATACAGATATTGGATTTGTCGGTGGAAGTGATTAAAATAAGATCAGAAGTCAGCTTAATTAATAATCAATTAATTTAAGCAATTACTTTTTTAGTTAAAACGGTCTAATCGCATATAAATAACATAATTTAATCGGCAAAAAAGTAATATAAATGTATATAATAGGCAATTAAAGATTACTTAGGATAATAAAAATTAAAAAAATTAATAAATTTTTGCTTACATTATATAGCTGACTTATAAATTCCAATAAAACGAGGAACTTTCATATAGTATCGAACAGGCCTTATCAACATATCACCAATCGGCAGAAACTGTTCACAATAATAACGAGATTAATTTGAGCAATACGATCATCAACATCAAATACGCAAGAAATTTATATAATAACTAAAAAAAGAATTTAATGACTATAATTTAAAATATTCAATTGGTGGTCAAATAAGTTTTGATGTTTTTCCTATTGGCTGGGATAAAACATATTGCTTACAATATTTGAATTAATATTAATAAATATATTTTTTTGGGGATAAGACTTTTTCAGGAGGAAACGATCATTAAATATACTAATAATTAAAAAAGAAAGGACGGGCATATTCTGTATAATAAGGTGGACCATAAACTACCATAAAACTACTTCATGATCTCTTCATAAAATCATGATCAATATATAATAAACATGATATAATGCATCTATTATTATTTACTCTTCATGAAATTATATGTATTTTATTGATAAAATTTATTGTATATATTAAACTAAACTAATTTCTGTTTTTCTTATATTTTATTTGAAAAATGAACGACCACGAGCTTATAAAACTAAAGAAATAGTTACAACGCAAGCAAGAACTACTGAAATAATAACGATAAGATCGCTAAACAACATAAAAAACATTAGTCATCGTCCAAGCTGTATTATATATATAATTTAGTAAAGAGATCGATATCATAGCTAACTAGTAATAGCTAGGCAATCCATCTAAAATGTAAATCTTATAATCTAACAAAATATAAAATAACTAAAATCTAAGATGGAACAAGAACATTCATAATCTTTTCATTAACTACAAAAGCTAAAAGATAAAGTCATATAGTAAAAAATGTTGAGGGAAAGAATCGAAGAAGAATTAAAAAATAAAGAAACTGTTATTTCAGAATTATCATTAAGACTCAAATAAATGAGTAGGAAATATAAAGATCCTTCGTTGTTAGTCAATACTAAATAAATTGCAGATCAAGCTGCCATCACCAATAATAATTACTATAAATTAACAGAAAAGTATAATAAATTATGTTCTGACATGTAGAACATTTTAGCCTAAAACAAGATCCTAAGAAAGCTACATCGAGTCCCATAAAACTTCGGTTTTGATTTATAATAGATAAAGATCGCTTAGAAGCAATAGCTGTAAGACTACAAAGCCCAATGCAGAAAGCTTTAATCCTAAATATAATAACTCTAAGCATAAAGAACTCAATTAAGATACAGATTAAGACAATACAACACATTATATTCAAACAAAGGCTAAAGATACAAAGACCTAACTCAACCTCAAATATAAATGCTTGATCTATATGCATTAAATCTAAAATAAGGTAAAATATAATTACCTACTATTGATAAATCACAAAAATAGATGTAAAAATAAATAATTAAATTAAAAGCACAAATATAAGTATTACAAAATAAATCAATACCAAACTATAATAGAATCAATATCAACTAAGGATAAAAAGTATCAATTGATGCTCTTAATAAAATGGAACAACAAATTGTAAAATTAATCAATCCTCTTAGAGATTAAATGAAAAAAATAGCAGAAATGAAAGGAAATAATGGTAATGTTAATATTAATATTGATTAAAATTATAGTAGAGTCTATAACGATAGTCCATCATATCGACCACCCATGCCTCTTCCACACTCACACAATGATTGGTCACATATCAAATAAGGTTTTTCATATCTCTATAACTCTAAAATTCCTATATAATTCAAAGACCTAACAGATTAAACAGGTTTTAACATCGCAAAAGCAAAGTATTAGATCGCTGCCCTACAACTACAAAATATCTAAAGTTTAAAATTACTAAAAGAAAAACAGATGACATAAAATAAATTATACTCAGAGGTAAATTAACTTAAAAATAAATACTAAAGATGTATAAAAGTGCAAGATGATTTATTCCTTCGATACTTCAAATAGAAATAATAAGTAAACCAAAAGATAAAACAACTATAAATCTAAAAATATAACATAAGCAACTAAAAATAAGTAATTTAGAATAACTTATCAACTATATCATCATCATTCAACTCATTATCCTTAAAAACAGACATCTAAAAACGATTATCTGAATATACATCAAGATTAGCCCTATCATAATCATAACTAATAAAACTAACACGTAAATATTAAGTTCTAACAGACTAATCAAAGATGCTAAGAACATCATACACTCATCTAGAATAAAAAACATCAAAAAACTAATATAATCTAAAATAAAAATTAATATACAGTAATAAAAATCAAAAAGAACTTACATTTTACTTAAACAAGATCATATAAGATAATAAATAATCAGTAAGCAGTGATGTTCATAACATTATCCTCAATAAAATGCAATGCCTCAATGATAAAACAATAAACAACTAAATTAAATAGACAGAGTTAAGACTAAAAATCAATAGATTATAGAATATTTAAAGATAAATAAATTTAAAAGATGATATAGTATAGACTTTAAGATAAGATAACTTTGATATCAATATGGAATTAGAAATCGTTAAAAATAGATTAGAAGCCACTGATAAATAATATCTAGCCTTTCAAAATGTATTTAGAAGACTCATCAAATATATCAATACTAATAATATATCTATCATCACCTATTTTAAAAAGTTTGATAAAGACGGAAGTGGAGAACTTAGTAAAAATTAAATGTATAGCGCCTTAAAAGCCTTTGGATTTTAAATAAGTCAATAGTAATTTGAATTACTATTTAATTAATTCGATTTAGACGGTAGTCAGTCACTAACATACAAATAATTCATAAGAAAAATGAGAAGAAGCGGAGTATCAACTAAAAACAAATAATAATAAGCAATTTACAAGCTCTTTAAGGCTATAAAACAAGCTAACATATCTATCCGTAAGGCTTATCAAATAATTGATGTCGATGGGTCTAATTCAGTCTCAAAATCATAAATGTAATCAGCTTTTACTCGAATAGGCATTCCTATCAGCATGCATACAATAGACTATATATTTAAAATATGCGATGATGATCAAAGCGGTAAGATATAATGCCGTTAATTCTAAAAACTATTTTAAGACATCGTCAAATAAAGTATAATATAATAAAAATAGCTATATTCCAATGATCTTGACTGGAAATTAGCCTTCGTTTTAAAAATGTAATAAATATCTATAAAATATCATAAAGGCGGCCTGAAATAAACCTTCAATTCTCTCGATCACAACGGAGATAACTATATAAAATACTCTTAATTATAAAAATTCTTTTAAAAATGCGGAATATCCTTGATACTAAAATAAAAGACATAGTTATTTGAGTTCCTTGATAGAGAACGTGACAACAAGGTAGAATACATATAATTTTTAAAGATATTATAATAAGCAAAGAACTAAAAGAAGAGGATAGATAGATTGAAATACATACGTATTAGAACATAATAA
>Ga0169931_10011316_pt1 | contig 12590 bp, 12 predicted proteins | sample Kivu_15m_20L_FD_129675 | JGI IMG/M metagenome (GOLD analysis project Ga0169931, IMG submission 129675) | Freshwater microbial communities from Lake Kivu, Western Province, Rwanda to study Microbial Dark Matter (Phase II) - Kivu_15m_20L... | ecosystem: Environmental > Aquatic > Freshwater > Lake...
CCTTACTCTTTTTGGTGGTCATGGCTACCGGATCTTGGAAGACAACACGCTGGTATATGAGTTCAATTCCGGTCCCTACGAAGGGCCGAGCGTTGATAAAGAGCAAATACATCAATGAGCCTTCCGAGGCAATCTAGGCGATTACATCTCGGTTGTGGAAAGCGATACCTTCCAGGCTGGATACACATTGATCTCGCCCCTTGGTCGCATATTGACTTCCAAAACTCAATTGGTGACCTATCAATGTTTGCAAATGACACCGTAGATGAAATTTATTGCTCGCATGCACTCGAGTATTTTGATCGCTTTGAGGCGGCTGAAGTTCTAGCCGAGTGGCGAAGGGTCTTGACTTCCGGAGGTCGATTGTTTCTGGCAGTTCCTAATTTTCAGGCTCTAATTCGCATCTACGAGACAACCGGTGCATTGGACCCGATTCTCGGACCGTTGTTCGGACGAATGCCTGGCAAGGGTCATGATAATTACATTTATCACCGAACCACTTTCGATTTCAGGTCGCTAACTTCCTTGCTGGAAGAATGTGGGTTCGGAGACGTGACCGAATATGATCCGGTTTCCTACCTCGGAAATTTAGATCCCAATTATGATGATCACTCTCTTGCCTTCTTCCCTCATATGGATCGCACAGGCGTTCAGGTGTCACTTTGTCTGAGTGCTATGGCAGCTAAATAATTTGTTCTTGTATTCTCTTAAATCGGTTCCAATTACAGAACGTGAAGCAGAACGTCGTACCGAGGGATAAAGCTGATTACTTCTTTCCAAGGATCTTGGATCTTTGACCGTTAGGGGTGGATTATTGCTTTTTATCCCACCGCTGCCAAATAAAGGGATAGTCCCACGTCAAGTTATGACTCTCTGCCAGCCCCAACTGTAATCTCAGATAACGCTCTGGTGAATAGCAATCCGTCTTATGGAACTGAATTAATAGGGTCTTGAACCGACTGATTTCATTCGATTCCAGCAACATCTCGAGCAATTGATATTCGCCACCCTCGATATTTATGCTCGCAGCTCCGACCGTTTCCTGATTTATGGAATCCATAAGTCTTGAGATAGGCAGTTGTTCTACGATTACGGGCGATCCTTGTGCGAAGAATCCTGTGGCATCTTCCGCAAGATACAAGACCTGGGTACCCTCTGACTTTCCAAACAGAATTGGCATTACCCGTACATCTGATCGATCCTTAAACCGATCTGAAATTGACTTGGCATAGGCCGGAACCGGTTCGATGACTAAACACTTAACTTGATAGCGATTCAATATTCTGGCGGTCCACTCGCCTCGAAATCCGCCGAAGTCAATCGCCCAACATTTGGTGTCTAAATCCAGATTAGACAGTAGTAGTTCGTCTCCGCCACTCCTCAAGAACAGACCATACGGGTCGTTCTTCATAGACCTGAACTTGAGGTACAACCTGCGATAATGCTCTCGCAAAGAGCGTTCGATGTGGCTTAGTAGCCATGATGGAATCTCTCGGCTGGTCAATCGAATAACCAGCCGAACATGACTATTAAACGACGATGATCAACAAATATGACCTCATTTTGCGAAGAACACAACACTAAGTTCGAATCTACTACGTACTCACGACAGTAACTTAGTGCGCTATGACCTTGAAGAAACTGATAAAGATTGTTGTTAAATTGGTGGGGACATCACTCGAGTTTGTCAATGTCGTCTTCGTCCGGACTAGCGATCGAATCTTTGCAATAGGAGACTCCCATGTTCGACCTTTGGGCGGTCGAAGGGGAGTATTTCGACGGCATCTTGGGCCAATGACGCTCCATCGATTTGGAAGACCTGGTGAGGCCACGAAAGCACTTGCTTCTCTCCGACATATGTGGCCAAGTCGAAAAGAGTTTAGAGGCGGTTTGTCGCTACCGACGATAGTTCTGTCGTTTGGTGAGATAGACATCAGAGTTCATGTCCATCATCAAGCCAAGCTAAGTAAGGTTTCAGAGCTTGAGATTATCGATCGCCTAGTTCACTCTGCATTAAATGGAATCGCTGAGATGAGAAAAGTCACTTGTGCTCGAATCATATTTCTTGCCCCTACCCCTCCGACGGACATCATCTCTAGTCTTCAATTTCCTTCAAGTGGTTCCCTGAGTGACCGAATATTATGGACTAGATATTTTTGTCACAAACTTGAAACTGCATTTGCCACAGAAGGGGACCGACTCGTGAGGTTGCTTGATGTGTCGTCAAACTTCATAACTGCTGAAGGTGCGCTCTCAGATCAATATGGCGATGGCAACGTTCACTACGGTAGGGCTGCAGCTCGCTTTGTCACTGCAAGAATTAAAGAAACTGCAAAACAGTTCTGATTGACTCTCAAACTCTTCGCTTTGGCACTTCGTTACTCGCCACAAATATGTCGTGCTCAATTTTCCATTTTAGGTGATTCGAGTTCGCCCACTCCACTAGTAATTCAACTGGAGGATATGCCAACGTATAGTCGCCCTGTTCGAACATTCTGATGTCATCGACGAGTACAACTACATTGTCAAATCTCGAAATAAATCTCGCAATCACAGAAAGTTCTTCGCGCACTGGAGTGTCTTGGGGCCCCTTAAAGGTTACTCCTCCAGAAAAATGTCCATCCAACCAGAAACAAACATTGCCCTCGATTGTTGAAAGAATCTCGGGCAGAATCTCCTCACTTAAGCCATGAAAAATCGTCACATTATCAAGTTGTCGAAGTTTGACGCGCGCCTTAGCGCAAAGAACGGGATCTGGCTCAATACTGATAACACGCGACGCATGCTTCGCAAGCTCTCGCGTAGTTGTTCCTCGGTATGTACCTGTTTCAACCCAAGTGCAATCTGAAAGACCGTTTCGAACTAGAACGGCGCGCTTGATAAAACTAGGGCTCGGTGGCCCGTACCTTCGCCTTATCCAGTGCCATGTCTCTAAAATAGTAGTTATGACGTTTGGCTGAGATAAGCCTAATTTCTGGCCTACCATAAGCATTAGTTTGATCATCCGATTAGAAAATACCTTAAACACTGGTTACCATTTCGCAATCGGCTCCCTTGTCGTTGAACTTCAGTGAATCAACAATACGAGTCAAGAATCTCAATCACGAATCAATTGAGCGGGTAACGGCTACGGTAGGCAGCGATGCGAGAAGTTTACTCTACTGTGCTCCAAGGCTTCAAGCTGCTCTCGCTTCGAGGGAAGTTGACCGTCGCATTAAGTTCGTTCTCACTCGTTCTGCTTTCTGCGGTTGATGCTGCAGCTCTGTATCTGCTTACGAGGTCTCTTCTCCTTACCACTGGATCTGACACAAGTGGAATCGTTGTAGATACCAGTCTGGTGGACATCACAATCGTGGTGATGCTATTTGTAGTTCGAAGTTTGCTGGCAATAGTTATCGGTTGGGTATCCATTAACCAGCTGTCTTATGAACAGACGAGGCTAGGCGTTCGGAAGTACAAGCAGTTGGTTGATGTGAAGACGTCTGTAGGTACAACTCAAGAGACAAAATTCTATGATGCAGTTCACAGAGGACCTGAATTCTTGGTCATGACATTGGCAAATGCAGGATCATTTCTTGGCGAGGTAATCTCAATGGTGGTACTTCTGGGATTCTTCCTGATTATTGATTCAATAACAGCGATTTTGGCGGTCGGATATTTCACCGCAATAATAATGCTACAACACAGATGGCTAGCCGTTAGATCCACACGGCAGGGAGAATTAATAGTCCAAACGAGAAATGAAGTTTACCAATTATTGGGTGATACCTCTAAACTGAGAGCCGAGTTTACGCACGCATCAGTTGACTCAGCTACTAGCAAACTGCAGCGAGCCTTGGCGCAGTTATCGCGATCTACGGCACTCAGTTTCTTTCTTTCATACATCCCTCGCCAACTTCTAGAACTCACGTTCATTATAGGATTGGGTGTCGTCTCAGGGTTGATTTTCTTCTTTCTGGGTCCCCTCAAGGTCTTTGCTGCACTCATTTTATTCGCAGGAATTAGTTTTCGACTAATGCCAACGGTTAATCGAGTTCAAGGCCTAGCTCTTACGATGCTCGCTCATACCCCGATCGCTAAAACTGCTCTTGCGGAGTCTTCTAGCAAGCAGTTAGCGAAGGATTATGTCTGTGATTGCAATGACGAGGCAATCCGGCTGGAGGGTATTCACTTTGAGCATGCTGGAGAGTTACCGATACAAATACTGGCTGACATCAACCTCACAATCAAACATGGTTACCAGTACGCCCTAGTCGGACCGTCGGGTTCTGGGAAAACAACTCTCGCCAAAATCATTCTTGGGCACGAATCACCTTCACGTGGATTGATTTATCGCAGCTTAGGGTTACATATCTCGTTTGTTCCGCAGGACACCCACTTGGCCTATATACCACTTGCTGAAAATGTCTCAATGACATGGGACCGTAACCTCATCGATTTTGACCGAGTAGCAATGTCACTGAAGCTTTCGGGATTGGACAGCTTTCTAGATGAGATTTTCAACAATAACCCAATGAGAAATGATTCTGTCTCTGGCGGCGAAAAACAACGTATCGGGCTAGCCAGGGCTTTCTACTCCGGAGCGAACTTCATAATTCTTGATGAAGTGACCAATTCTCTTGATGCCGATACCGAGAATCAGATTGTGAATACTCTTTATGAACTTAGGGGAAAAATCACTACACTAATTATTTCTCATCGTCTAACGACCATTCGCAGAACTGACCATGTCTTTTATCTTCACGAAGGATCCCTTCTCGGATCTGATACTTTTCAGAATCTACGCTCCAATCTTCGGGAGTTTCAGAGAATGATCGAATTCGGACGGCTCGTTTGAAATTGAGGAACTTCTTAGAGTCGCGTACATACTCTCGAGTCTTTGGTCGCCAATGTTATGTTCCAAGCGATAGGTAGGGAATTCGGAGTGTGGTTAGAGCCTAGAGGTTTAGTAAGTGGGAACCGGTTGGATGTATTCGCTCGAACCGGTTTCGTGAGAGATCGACGAGATGGAGAGTTAGGAAACTGGTCGCGCAGTCTTTATCGCAATTTCTTGATGGCTAGCGGAGTTGACGGGCACGGATTTGAGAATGGCACAAGATCAACTCTTGCGGACTATTTTCGGAATTTTGAACAACTAATTGACTCTCTCCACTCGGGGGGGTTCAAGTCTGAGATAAGCAGCATTCCGCTCTCCAAGCAAGGCATTACCAACGGAGCTCATCGACTCGCAATAGCCCTTGAACTTGGGATGCGAGTCCATATCGAAAACAGTGACGAAATATTTAGTCCTTACGATTACCGCTGGATGCGGAGACGAGGTCTTGCATCATTGTTTGTTGATGCAATGGCATTTGAGTTGATCTCTTATACTCCTATGGCAAGGGCGACGGTCATCTTTGGTCAGGAAAAACAGATAATTGACGCTATCGAAAATGAACTCCTAGAATCTGCGGAAATCATCATCAGAAAACAAATACAACTGTCAGAAATCGGAAAACGACGTTCAGTCCAATTATGCTACGACCATAATTCTTGGTGGAAAAACACGCACCTCGAAAAACTGACGGCAGAGAGATTTCCGCAGGGTGAATCTCACTTAGATGTAATATTCTCACTTGAAAAACACGTAGGGAACGTTCGGGACCGGAAAACTCTTTTAAGGCGAATCTTGCCGACTGGGCACTTTGAGCGAAGAATTCATGGCAGTGATGAATACTTCGACACTTTTTATCTGGCGGAATGTCTCTTAAATCAGAACTCAATAGATTTCCTGAATTCCTCACCTATCGGGAGTGAGAGCCGCATATTGTCAGCTTTGGGAGGCAACTTAATATGCAGGAATCCATCAGAAACATCTAGGGATTGGTGTATCGACGGTAGCTCTACACTTGAAATTCACGGACTCCGAATGGCAAAGGACTTGGATTTTATTACACTGCCGAATTCGATGCAACCAGCCGAACTGCTTAACATCGCGGAACTTCATAATGATTCTTATCAGAGCGGAGTTGTTGAATTTTCCCAAGTTATTCGTGATCCACGTAAGCACCTAAGGTTTAAAGGTATAAAGTTCATAAGTCTCGCCGCTCTAATGCAAATCAAGTTTCAGCAGAAAGATTCAAAAGCAGTTGTCGACAGGCAACTCATGATAAATTGGACCCAGTCGCCACTCAGGTTGTATCAAACTGCAGACTTAAGAGTTCTCGGACGGCTCGAGCGGTTCGCTTACTGGATTACTTCTAAACTCAACAAAGCCCTACTACGATTGCCGGACTCAATCGAACAGAGAACAAGAGAAATCATCTCGCGCGTTAGAAAACGACTGAGTTAAAATTCGGTGGAGCTTCGTATGATTGCTCAACAAATACTTTAATTAACCGCAGTTCTACTCGTCTCGAGTCGGAGAAATATCGATTCCCATAAATGTTTCATGGCAATCGTCTCTGACCAGCGGGCGAACGTCTCCGGCTTCAGAAGCCACTCATTCGCTCTCAATCGCAAATTTGTTTGATCTTCCATAGTTATCCCTTTCAGTCGACTGACCAAATCGGCTACTTGACCGGGGTTTTCAATCTTTATATAGATGTCCTGAGACACTCCATAAGCATCAAGATTCGGCCCATAGTAGATAGGGATACATCCGGCCGAAACGGCATCAAAGAATTTTTCAGTAATACAAAAGGAGTCATTTTCTACGATTAGAACGAAGACATGCTTTTTCATGAATTCGACGGAGTTTGTAACAAATCCTTCAAATCGAACATGAGTTCTTGCTTTGCGCGGAATTGGCCTCCGCAAATTCCTTAAGTCAATCGGAGAAAAATGACGAATCGCGAACAAAAGCTCCTTAAGCTGCAGAAATCCGTACGTGGCCATAGTTGCATTCCACTTACTTCCAGCTAACGCCACTCCAATACCTGATGCTGTTAGTTCGACAATCAAGCGCTGTCTGAGCGAATAGTTGGATTCTGGATGTAGTGAAAACTTGTTTGTATTGACAATGCAGACTGATCCCGGCTGACGAACTACATCACTGGACGAGCCTGGGTCACGAGGTAAGAATCCATCTTCGTAAATGAAGCAGTACCTACCAAGGTTAAGTTGCTGAGTAGGTATAAAAATTGACCCATATTTCTTGAGAACACTGCGACGATACTGATCCGGTCGCACCGATCTTCCTTCTCGAATGACTAGAACTCGCTTCTCCAATGGAATTGCTCTAGCGGCTGCTTGTAGACAGTGGTGGGAATGATCAAGAGATATGAATGAATCGGCTATCTTGGCCCTTATTGGAAACAAATCCACCTCCTGTTCTCTGACCGCATCAAAGAACGGCGCCCACCGATGAAAGGATCTAACTTCCGTTGCACATTTACCGAAAAATGAGACTGCGAGTTTCATTCTTATTTACCCGATTCTCGATAGCTCAAGCACTTAAATTGGCACGTGGGCACGACAGAATTGTATTGAAATGATTGATCTTAATGCGCTCCCAAGTGGGCACAGAAACAAATATTCTCAATCGGGGGAAGAGTTGATAGTCGCAACTTTCCACAATGTCGTATTGAGAAATGTCGAAAATGTAAGCATGTGTGAGTTCGGCGCGCATGATGGATCTAATTCCAATCTTTTGGCTCTCTGGGAAGAGGGATGTGCGTCTCTGATATTCATAGAGTGCGACTCCTTACGGTACAAGATTCTCGCCAACCGATATCCCTCAAGTAGCAATTTGGTCGTTATTCATGATCGAGTTGGTTGGACCGGGTCGGGCCATATTTTCGAGGTTTGTGAGCGCAATTCTGTCCCACTTGATCAAATTAGGATTTGGAGTATTGATGTCGACGGCGATGATATCTATATCTTTAAGACCATCCCTCAAACGGCTGACTTGATTATCGTCGAATACAATCCAACAATTCCGTTTGATACTCAATCTTCCAATCCCCCACATAAGAATATCGGATCATCTCCTCTCTCGCTTTGCGAAGTAGCTCAAGAGCGGGGAATGTTTTTGGCCGCTATCACCGAAACCAATTTGATATTTATTGACAATCGACATTCACACCAATTTCAAGCTCACAATCTGAGCGAAATTAAACCACACCGAAACTCTCTCAGGCTGGCTATGGGCTATGACGGGACTCTCATAAGAATCGGCGGAGATGGGGAGGACCTTACGGATGAAGTCTTGAATGTTGGATGGTCTCTGGCTTTCTATGTTCAGCCTCTTCCAAAATTTCTTAGGAAATTCAACAGGTATCAAAAGAGTAAACTCATGTTCTCGGCCGTAAGGCTTGCTATTGCTCGACCACTTCTAATTCCAAATCTTGTCAAGAAGTACCAAACGTATAGAACTACAAAATCTAAACTGATACATCGGCCAGAACATTCGTGAACTCAATGCATTCGATCGAAATGATGTGCAATCATCTCACCTAATAAGTCTTCAAATGTGATGGCTGGACTCCATCCTGTAAGTTGCCGGAAGCGAGACGAGTCGCCGCGCAGAAAAGACAATTCTTGCGGGCGGAGATACTTCGGGTCTTGGACAACATAGTCAAGATAATTCAAGTCCAACATCTCAAACACCAATCGACAAAGATCTCGAACTGAGTGAGTTTGCCCTGTGGCGACTACAAAGTCACCTGGCACTTCCAGCCCGAGCATAAGGTGCATCGCCTTTACATAGTCTTTTGAGTGACCCCAGTCGCGATAACTATCCAAATTTCCAAGACTGAGTTTGGATGCTCTCCCTAGCTTAATTGCGACTGCCGTTTTTACTACTTTACTTGTCACAAAATTAGTACCGCGACGTGGTGATTCATGATTAAACAAGATTCCATTCGTTGCATAGAGACCGTAGGCGTGTCTGTAGTTCCGAATCGCTGAGTATGCAAAGAGTTTCGCGCAGCCATAAGGTGACACTGGAGTCATGGGTGTCGTCTCTCGCTGAAATCCGTCAGGGTCTACGGAATCACCAAACATCTCAGACGAACTTGCCTGATAAAGCCGCGTTTCGGGAATACATTGGCGGATTATTTCTAGCAACCGTAGTACTGCCAGAGCATTAACTTCTGCTGTGTAGGCAGGGATATCAAAACTGATCCTCACATGGCTCTGAGCCGCCAAGTTGAAAACCTCATCAGGCGCCGACTTCAACAAGATATCAGTCATTGAGTTTGTGTCGCTTACGTCACCGTAATAGGTACGAACCTCTTTTTCCAGATGATTAATTCGTGATTCTTGATGTTCCGGTATTGAGTTTCTCCTAATAACACCTTCAACCTGATATCCACGTCCTAGCAGCAACTCCGCAAGGTAACTGCCGTCCTGACCCGCAATACCGAGAATTAAGGCTTTACGCGACACGGTTACTCCTGAAACGCAAGAAATTCAAACGGATCACTTCCTAAATGGTTTCCACTGTCTCAAATCCGGATAATGAGACCAGTCCATGGTGTCAGGATTAATTTCCGGAATTCTGTCCATCAACCAAATTCCTCTGGCAGCATCTTCAGGCGTCATATAAAAGTGCCATCCAATAGTTTTGACATGATCTGGGTGATCATAAGGACTTTTTAAGTCGCGACCGTCATAAATAGCTAGCTTGAACCACTCATACGCCTCAAGCGAATCCGTAAGGATTGCACCGCCACGCCCTATGGGAAGTCGTTTTTTGATTTGGAACGACAGGATTTGTAGCGACTCCCGATCCAAATACATGTCTCTCGTAAATCTCGCTGCAGAATCAATAATCTTCCACGGACTTAACTCATATACACCAGACCACCTAATGTCTTCAAACACCGGGATCGCTCCAGCGTGAATTATCTGCATAGGTATCGAAGCATACGTATTGGCAGGTATCACGATCGGGCCGGTTGCCTTGCGGTACTTTAGGCTTAGGAATATTGCGTGTGAAGCGCAATCGGTCACAATCGCATATTTTGAATTGGCGAACTTTGCTAATTTGCTTTCAAAAAGATCAACTATGTCTCGGGGGTCGTCCCAAATGTAACCGTCATTTCGAATCAATTCAGGTTCTCTGCGCTGAAACTCAATTGGTAATTGACCAAGTGGCCAACTGTTATATCTACTTGAATTCTTAATGGGGAGACTATCTCGCATCATGCTAAGGATACTCAAAGGACCACTTCAAATAGAGTTCAAATGAAATTGTGGTCCCAACGAAATCAGAGCCGCAATCGTCAAGCCAAAGCAGTTACCTGTCGTCAACCACAACCTGAAGGGTTGACTTTCCAACGGCCAGACAGAATAGGAACTCCAGATTGCCGATTGCCGCTTCAAAATGTCGAATGCGCCGAGTTTTCAGAAACCTTACAATCTCGCCCAACCCCAACGCCACAGCCGCAAGTAAAACTTTCCAGCGAACAACGCGATCTGGATACTTTTTCGCAAAGTGCCAACGCACTCCATTGTGAAAGAGTTGAATATTTCTTTGAGAATCACGATTTGATGGATCGTTTAAGTGTTTGATAGGTAACTGACTTGAACAAACTATTTCTCCATAAGTTGAAGCTTTCAAGTAGAAGTCCAAGTCTTCGCCATACATTCTCAACTTTGAATCAAAACTTATCAAATCAAAAATGCGAGCACGAACGCTCTGCATACCCCCAACGAGCCATTCACAGGAATAAGTAGCAGCAGTTGGCACTGGTGGAATTGCAATTCCTGACGGCAGAATTACGCCTGTGAGTTTCGACCCGATTCCAAGGGTTCTTCTAATCAATCCACTATGAATGGTATTTTGAATTTCTTCATCATGTCCTCCAACCGCTATGACGTTGGGGAATTCCACAAATATGCGCCTTACAACATCGAAATAATCATGTTTAACTACAACGTCATCGTCCAAGAAGTGAATAAATTGCAAATCTGGATATTCTCCGCGAAGCAAGTTAATCCCGCAATTCCGCTGCCTGGGAAGACCTGGCGGAGCGTGTAAGTACGAAAGCCTTACTGGAAAGAATCTTGATTTTTTTGAGACTATTTTTCTTGTCTCGTCATTAGTGCTAGAGTCAACTACTAAGATCACCGAAGGTAAACAACGGAACTGCTGTAGCTCCTGGAGCCTGTTCTCTACCTGACTTGGACGATTTCTTGAGCAGATTACCAATGCATCGACACCGGATTTGAGATTCATGAGTCCATGATTCTGGGTTGCATCGGTCGCATCACACCGTGCGCGGCATTCGCAACCATGACGGGTATGAGAGACCATCTCCATTCATGTCTTGGTTGCAAAACCACGGGTACGGGTATATGACGGGAATTGACCTTAGAGAATGAGCAAACCATGCAGCCCACCAACCGAATGTGCTGTTTGCCAGCACCACTGCACGACTTGACGCAATGGCACAAAAGTCATCAACTAGTCCGCCTCGACTTACTTTGATCGATAATCCCTTAATTGTATTCAGCTCCCCAGAAAGGTTTTCGATCGCTATTTTGGGATCATCACTTACAATCACTACTGTCTTGAGTTGAAGACGCTCAACTAGATATTCAACAGCTTGTCGATAATACGTTGGGGCCAAGACACCATAAAGGGCCTGATTCTTTGATTTTGAAACATAGTCACCGAGTCGAACGTGAACTGCAATTTGATTCAGTTCGTCTTCAAATATCCTCGAGAAAACTTTGCTAGCACGTAAACGGCGTTCCAACTCAACTCTAGTGAGATCTGCGTATCGATAGTGCTGAAAGTGACCTCGCGTCACTCGAGGTACTGAGTAATCTTTAGACTGCTCTTGGGTTTCGATGGCATGACGATCATCTATCAGATTGTTTGGAAGCAACTCGAGAGCACGAAGAAATAGCTCTCTGGCAAATCCATCTGAAAGCTTCTCGGAGTCGTAAATTAAGGACGATATGGGATGCTCTTCAGTAATTTCTGCTGGTAGAAAACCTCTAAGAAGCGATCTTCTCTGAATATAAGAAATGTCTTTATGAAGAATTAGTTTCAGATAGAGCCCAAAAGACAATTGAAACAATTGGTTTCCAAATCGTCCTGACAGTGAGACTACTGCATCCTGATGAGACCCAATAAACAGTGGACCTAGCACAAGTCAACCTTAGGCGCAGATTCACTTTCGTGTTGCGATAATAAGAACCGAGAAACGACTGATTTGAGTCCGCGTATGGAACATAGACCCAAGACAACTACCTTTTCTCGCATCGGTACCCGGAGAGAAGTATCTTGTATAGCAGTGCAAATACGTACGACCCCGAAAGGAACAATACTGCTTCCACTGATGCAATCGCATATAAACCAGGATTGATGGCCGTTGAACAAGACCTAGTCCTTAGATTGCTCATAGCCAATTAGTTGACTTAAAGATTCTTCAGCTCAAAGCTAAATGGCAAATCAACCGCTCTAGTACCGCTCACATCTCACTTTTGAAAGCACACAGTGAGTTATTCAGCCGTGAGAAGAAGATCGATACGAAGAGAATTGAAAGAACTATTACAGTATTTGGTCCAAGTGGCATCCACGACCACCACCACTGATCCGGGCCCTCAGGAACGGCCCTTATTCCAAACGATTGACGATCCACATACCTCTCAGC
>Ga0169931_10011317_pt1 | contig 12590 bp, 11 predicted proteins | sample Kivu_15m_20L_FD_129675 | JGI IMG/M metagenome (GOLD analysis project Ga0169931, IMG submission 129675) | Freshwater microbial communities from Lake Kivu, Western Province, Rwanda to study Microbial Dark Matter (Phase II) - Kivu_15m_20L... | ecosystem: Environmental > Aquatic > Freshwater > Lake...
CAAAATAAATATTTTCATTTTCATCAAATCCACATACCTGCCCCCAAGCATAAGCATCTGTGTGTTTTCTTCCCCAATTGTGATTCAATGATCCCTGCCATTGGGATATGTTAATTTTTTTGCCATCAATACAAATCGAACCATCGAAATAGGTTTGTGGATGAATTGTAATTGATTTTGCTTTAGGGAATGGTAATTTATAAAGATATTTGGGAAGGAGAAAACTTGTGTGACTCTCTGTGCTGAACCTGAGTTTCCAAGCTATATTTTTGATTTCACCAATAGATTCATCAGCTGTTAAAAATGAATTGTCAAAGTGAAGTAAAAATGGATTTTGTTGCACTTTACAATTTTCAATCGGAATCACTTTTTTAAAAGGTAAAATTTTATTTTTTTTCTGATCAAACCAAACAAACCACAGGATGGCATTATTGAAATTACTTTGCTGTGATCTCAGGAAAGTGAATCTAATCCAAAATGCCAATCCATCAGTTGGATGATTTCCTCTCATAAAAAAACTTTCATAGAAGCCTTTTTGAGAGGTCATAGGGAAAAATATTTGAAAAGGATTCATCGTCAGATCTGATATTTTAAGGTGAATCACTCTAAAAATAAATCATTTTAAATAAAAAAAGGGGAATAATATAATTATTCCCCTTATAAAGTCTAAAGTAGTTGGTTTAGTCGTTGTTTCTGCTTAATGCATAAATTACAAGACCAAATCCAATTTTATTAATTGCATCTGCAATATTATAAACAATATCCATAGCTTTTAAGGCCGCTGCTGTATCAGCAACTGGCTGCCATCCAAATAATCCACCTGGAGTACCTAAAATGTATCCCAAAGGATAGATAGCCCAGCCAACCAATACAAACCAAGCTAAAATCTTGGTAGCTTTTGCTACTTGCTCACCTGCATTTTGAGCTAATTTAGCTACTTCTCCGAACCATATCAGGTATACAATGTAGAAATAAGCAGCACCTGAGATTACACCCCATAAAACACTGCCATCTCTGTCAATAACTTCACCTACATACCCAGTAATTAACATTACAAGTGAAGCGAAAATTAATTTCCATAATAAACCAATTTTGGCACCCGCCTTTTTGGTGATTAAATAGAACTCAACGCACATCAAAGGAACAGTAAGAATCCAATCCACATATCTGAAAAAAGTTGGAGATTCTCCGGTTTCCAAATTGTAACCTCTCATGTAGTAGTAATGTACTGCAGCAATGAAAGTAATCAAACCAGACACTAAGACAGAAGTTCTCCATTTCTTGTCCGTGTTATTAAGTTCCAGGAAAAAAAATGCAGAAGCTGCCATCATGGCCATAGTTCCAATGAAAAAAGTAAATGCGACATAATTGTCTGCGGCGATTTTTAAATGCTCCATAATAATAGTTTTAGTTTAACAATTGATTAAAATAATATTAACAATTTTAAACAAAATGCTGTTGTGAATTTTTTATTCAAATAAGTATAAATAAACTATGATAAAATTTGTAAGCTTGTGTGGTAAAGACTTGCAGAAATATATTAATATTATTAATTTATTAATTATATAATATGTAAGGTGTTTTTTAACTATTTGAAATTCAATATTTATTAATATGAAAAATCCATGGACTATAAAATCAGAGACAAAAATTTATGATAATTCATGGATTAATGTGACTGAATTTAAGGTGTTAACACCTAAAGGTACAGATGGAATTTATGGCAAGGTACATTTTAAAAATATTGCGGTTGGTGTTGTTCCTATTGATGAAAATGGGTATACTTATCTGGTTGGTCAATATAGATTTACAATTGATCAATACTCTTGGGAAATGCCTGAAGGAGGTTGTCTGATTGGCAAGGAATTGCCTTTGGAAGCCGCCAAAAGAGAATTATCCGAGGAAACAGGTTTAACTGCTGCATATTGGGATGAAATCATGCAATTACATACATCCAATTCAGTAACAGATGAATTGGCTTATGTATTTTTGGCTAGGGGATTAACAATGGCTCAATCTAATCCGGAGGATACCGAGTCATTGGAAATCATTCGTTTGCCATTTGAAGAGGCTTTTAGTATGGTTTTATCTGGTAAAATTACAGATGCATTTACGGTGGCAGCTTATTATAAAGTGAATTATCTGTTAGAAAAAGGGTTACTTGCCTACAATCCAAAATAGTGTAGCAATGAATTTTTTAAAAAAATATAAGCTAAAGTGAGATAGCCAAGTGGTATCAATAAACTGATCAGGTTTCCTATGATGTAATCTTTGGGTTTAATTTGGGTGAGAGATAGGCTGTAGCCTATCAAAGGTGAAAATTGCATCAAGGTTCTGAGAATTACTAAGGTCTTTATGGGTTGTAACTCTGCCTGTTGAAGAATTTTACGGATTTTGGGACTTTGTTGCATCTCAGAATTTGAACCACCCAACCATTTACCCAATTGAAAGGTAGCAATAGCTGCTAAAAAACTGGATATATAGGTGAGCAAAATTCCTTCGATAAGGTTATCAAAGCTAATGAATGCTAAAAGCATAAAAGCTGTTCCGGGAATGTTTAGCAATGAACTAAGCAGATAAACAAGAATAAAAGCCATATATCCCCAAGCACCTAATGAAAGAATATCTTTCTTGACCTGACCTAAATCATTCAAATAAGCACCCACAGGGGTAAATCGTACAATGAGGAAGCCCACTATGATTATGAAAAGGATACTCAGAATTTTACGATAGGTTGCAGTCATAATTATCATCTTTCAATTGTGCAAAAGTATCAATTTAGAGAAACAAAGTTGTATTTTTGATTTGAATAAATAGAATTGACAGTGTTTACCATCATAGATCGTTATATTTTAAAAAAGTACCTGAGTACATTTTTTTTCATCATCCTGCTTATGGCTATGCTGGCTGTAGTAATTGATTTTGCAGAAAAAGTTGAAGATTTTACCAAAGTAGATAGTCCGAAAGTATCAGAAATTGTGTGGGACTATTATTTAAATTTTATGCCCTATATAACCAGTCTTCTTTTTCCTTTGTATGCCTTGATTGCAGTTATTTATTTCACATCCCGTTTGGCAAATCAATCAGAAATCATTGCCATGATTGGAAATGGGATTCATTTTTACCGATTATTGGTTCCTTACCTAAGCGGGGCGATTTTAATAGCTCTGATTCATCTTCTGGCCAATCACTATATTTTTCCTGCGGCCAATAAAAAGAGAACTGAATTTGAAAATACATATATCTGGAAATACAATTTTCAGGGAAATACTGAAAATGTGCATATAAATCTATCACAAACCGAAGAAATTTATATCCAGCATTACAACAGAGGTGATAGTACTGGAATGAATTTTTCTCTTGTTAAATATGATTCCCAGAGCATTCAGAGGCCCTATGTGCTTCAAGCAGCAAAAATTCAATTGATACAGTATCCTAATTTGTGGAGGATTTATAATTTTCATACGAGATATGTTGATGGAATGAAGGAAACCATTCTGAAAGGGGAGACAAAGGATACAATTTTGAATTTTACTTCAGCTGATTTATCCAGAAGAGATAATTGGAAAGATGCAATGTCCAGTCCTGCATTACTCGCTTATGTTGCAGCTGAGCAGGCAAAAGGCAAGGGAAATGTTGTACCTTTTTTAGTTGAATATCATAGGAGAAATGCAGATCCATTCAGTATTCTGGTTTTGACAATTATAGGTCTTTCAGTCTCATCCCGGAAAATGAGAGGTGGTATGGGTTGGCATTTGGTAATCGGAATATTGATCAGTGCTCTTTATATTTTTATGGGTAAATTTTCAATGACATTTTCAACTCATGCCGGATTGCCACCTTTTATTGGAGTCTGGATGCCTAATATAATTTTTTCTGTAGTTGCCATTTGGATGTTGTTCAATGCAAAAAAATAATTATTTTTAAAAAATTATCATTTTCAATTTATTAATTATGAATAAAATATTATTATTTATATTGTTTTTACCATTTTTTTCAATGGGTCAGAGTACATTATTCTCTGAAAATTTTGAATCCAGTACCTATGCGTTTACACTAAATACTTCAAGTCAGAATTCTGTTTCCGGAACGAATGGATTCAATTATTGGGTTGTAAATAATACATACAATGGAGGTAATGGTAGTTTTACCTGTTTGGGCTTCCCTTTTGCATTTACGGCAAATCCTACCCCCAGTCAAATTAGTGGAATTACAAATCAACCCAACAGTAAGTATATGCATATTGTAAGCGATGCTGCTGTTTCAAGTAATATCAATAATGCTGTATTTATTGCAGCTGATGGCTTGTGTTCAACCCCTGAAAACTATTTCACTGAAATGTCTAATTCTATCAGCACTGTTGGTTTTGATTCAGTTGAATTTTCCTTTTACTGGTTATGTGCAGGTGGTGCTCAGAGTTATGGTGAAATATATTTTTCTGTGAACGGGGGAAGCAGTTGGAACCTTATTAACCAACCTCAATTTTTGAATAATAATTCCAATTGGTCACAACAAAAAATATCCTTGCCTGGCTTTGCTCAACAATCCAATCTAAAATTTGGGTTTAGATTTGTCAATCAAACCACAACATCTGCATCTGATCCGGCGCTTTCAATCGATGAGATTAAAGTTACAGGATTTACCTTGCAAGCACCTGCTTCCATACAGTCTATCCAACTTTCCTCAACTTCTATTTGTGCCGGTCAATCTGCCCTTTTGACCTATATTCTCTCAGGGCCATTTAATTCAGGAAATATTTTCACAGCTCAATTGTCTGATATCAATGGCAATTTTTTGAATCCAACAGTAATCGGACAAATTACTAGTAGTGTATCTTCCATTCTGAATGTTAGTATTCCTCAAAATACTCTTGCAGGCTCCAATTATCAAATTCGACTTATAAGTTCCAATCCACAAAGTATTGGACCGAGTTTACCAGTTTCCATATTAGCGCAAGTATCAGCAGGTAACTTAGTAGTCAGCAGAGATACGATTTGTCCTTTTGAGAATGCCACCATTTCTTTACAGGGTACCAACGCAGTGCAATCCGTTGTTTGGGAACAATCTGTAGATGGTATTCAATTTACAAGTTCTACTTACAATGGTCTAAGTTTTAATACAGGCCCCTTGTTTAATACATTATATGTGAGAGGTATTGTATCAGGTATCTGTGGTGTAGACACATCTGTTGTGGGAAGTGTAGTTGTATCTAATTTACCTCAAGCTCAATTTGTTTTCAATGTTCTGGCAAATAACACAGTTAGTTTTACCAATCAAAGCAGTGGTTATACTCAATTGAGTTGGTATTTTGGAGATGGAGATAGCTCAATTTTGGTAAATCCAACCCATGTCTATCCGGGTCCAGGTACATATTTTGTTGAGTTAATTGCTACGAATGCATTTGGCTGTAGTCAAACCTATTCAGACAGCATTGTTATAGGAACAACCAATATTAATATAAAGCAGTTTGATCAGGTACAAATTTTCCCCAATCCCTTCAAAGATCAATTAATGTTGAGTGATTGTAATTCCTTCAATAGTGTATTTGATGTCTACATCTATGACCTGCTAGGTAAAAGTATCTTGAATGAGACAATGAGTTTGAATCAGCCAATACAAACGAGTCAGTGGCAGAGCGGAGTCTATTGGATTGAAATTAAAAAGGATGGAAACTTAATTCGAGTACAAAAAATGATCAAATGGTAATATTCTATTGAAAGCATTTAATCTTGAGAGCTTTTGATTCAATTACATTACTCCAGTTGTTATCTCTGTCTTTGATTTGAATTTTATAAACAACAGAATCATGTTTGTTGGGTATATTTCCGCATAGCACAGGAAAACCGGGTATGACACAACAGATACTGCTCATATCTACTTCAATATCTCCTGAAATCCCACTCGCGACACCTTGTTGGGGTATATTGGGGATTCTGTAAAAAATAGTATCGTCAGTTCTTGTATCAATTATTAACATATTGGGAGTTGAATCTCCCTCACTTATGCCTAGATTCCCGTCGCCATCTGTAAATCCGACGATCATTGTGACCTGACCAGTAAATTGTTGGACCGTATCCTTACTGAATTTATTCCATTCAATGGCTGGTACTTCAGGGAAAATAGGAGGGGATTCACAAGAAGAAATGAACAAAATCGATGTAAAGAGAAATAGTATGTTTCGCATAATTAATTGCATTCTAATATTAAATTGTCTGAGTTTACACGATTACTCCTCTTTCCTGAACGATCTCTTACCTCCAGAACATATTTCATTGTATCTCTGAGCTGATTTGGATTCGCTACACAGGGAGCAAATGTAGTATCGTTGTAAATACAACAACCGGAATATACAATAAGTTGAACTTCACCTTTTCTGTAAGATCCTTCCGGATGATTGTTGTCATTCGGCAATCTGTAACTTGCGATAATTTGTAAATTTCTCTCATCCAATAAAAAAATATTATCGGCACTATCACTTCCTATGTCTCCGTCGCCATCAGTATAGGAAAATGTAATAACCATGGAATCCTGACCATTTTGCTTTAGTAATGATTTAGATTGAGATTTGAATGATATGACAGGTTCGCTTGGATATTCATCCTTTTTGCAGGAAAGACCAATAAGTATAAGAGAAGAAATAAAAAAAGAGATTATTTTTGCTTTCATGAGTCGGGAAAATACCTTAGAAAATTTAAAGACCAGAATCGTAAACCTTACTGAGGATCAATTTGAAAATTTATCTTTGGAAATCTTTCATTATCAATATCAAAATAACGAAATATATCATCAATATGTGAATTTACTTGGTAAAGATATTGAAAAAATTTCTCAATTGACAGATATTCCATTCTTGCCAATTGAATTTTTTAAAAGATTTGAAATCAAATCTGGTTCTTGGCATTCGGAGGCTATATTCACAAGTAGCAGTACTGGTGGTGTACCAAGTTCACACCATGTAAAGGATCTAAGTTGGTATAGAGAAATTGCAAGATTTTGTTTTCAGTATTTCTTTGGATCATTGGAAGATTGGACTTTTTACGCTTTACTTCCTTCCTATTTGGAGCGAAAGGGTTCGTCTTTGGTGCAGATGATGCATGATTTTATGTTGCTTTCAGGTCAGAAGGAAACCTATTTTTATTTGCACGAATATGATCTATTTATTGAAAAATTAAAACAAGAGAAAGGAAAATCAGTTTTCGTAATGGGGGTAAGTTTTGCACTGATAGACTTAGCGGAGCGATTTGATTCCAGGTTGTCAGGTCCCGTATATTTTTGTGAAACGGGAGGGATGAAAGGGAAAAGAAAAGAAATTTTGAGAGAAGAATTACATGAGATTTTAACTAAAAATATTTCACAACAGCCCATTCTATCAGAATATGGCATGACGGAACTATTGTCTCAAGCCTATTCAAAAGAACATGGAATCTTTGAAACACCACCAACGATGCAGGTTTTTATCAGAGATAGTACAGACCCTTTTCATTTTTTAGAGAATAATCGCCACGGTGCTTTGAATATAATTGATTTAGCAAATATTGATAGTTGTAGTTTCATCGCAACAGATGATATAGGAATGAAACTTTCAAAAAATCAATTTAAAGTCCTAGGCAGATTAGATCATGCAGAGCAAAGGGGTTGTAACCTAATGGTCTATTGAATTTAGAGCATCAAATCATTGCTTTTGGCCATCATGGTAGCCATTTTATAAGCTATTCTGGCACCAACATTACCATCCCACTCAGTTGCAGAGCCAACTTCACACAAATCGAAACCAATAATCGTCTTGCCACTGTTTACGAGTTTTTTTAGCAAAAAGAAGGCTTGTTGCAGTTCCAAACCACCTGCCACCGGAGTTCCTGTATTGGGACAAAGATTGGGTTGTAATCCGTCGATGTCAAAACTTATGTAGACCATATCAGGAAGTTTGGCAATGATTTGATCGAAAATGTCATTTAAATTTTGACCAACATACATCAGCTCTTTCATTTCTTGATCAAAACTGACTTCAATTCTTTTTTTACTTTTATGGATAAATTCTACTTCCTCATGGCAATAATCTCTGATTCCTACCTGGACGAGTTTTTTAATCTGTGGAATTTCAGCAAGGGCATTGTAAAAAATAGAGGCATGAGAATAAGTAAAACCCTCATAAGCATTTCTCAAATCACAGTGTGCATCGATCTGTAGAATTCCAAATTGATCGTGTTTTTCAGCCAATGCGTGAAGATAACCGAGTGGGGTACTGTGGTCACCTCCAATGAGTCCAACCATTTTACCCATATCGAGTAAAGCAGTACATTGATTTTTTACCCAATGATTCAACCATTCAGAATTTCTGTTTACTTCTTCAACCAGTTCACTTTGAAAAGATTTTCCATTTTCAATTCTTTCAATATGCTCACTGGCCAACTTTCTAGTTTTTTTCGAAAGCTTTGCTACCTGTTTATCTGTAGGTAACATGTAAATTCCTGTCTGATAGGCATTGGGGAAATCAGCATCGTATAAGTCTAGCTGGTAAGAGGCCTCTCTGATATTTTCAGGACCTTTGGCTGTACCGGGAGAATAGGAGACTGTAGCTTCCCATGGAACTGGCAAAAAGACAATGGAAGCAGAATCCAAATCGTAGGGAAGTCCAATAAAGTTGCCGTTCTTCACAGCAAAGCCGCTGGGGTTAAAATCTTTGTTGTCGGTCATGAGTTTCTATTTACTGCAAAATTAATTTCTTTTTCTATTTATGAAAAAAAGAAGCCTTTAAATTGAATAAAATCAGCATATTTTATGACCCAAAAAATAGGAACTTGACAATTATTATTGGGAAAAATTACTTAAATTTGCAAAGTATAAATCTTCTATAATTTAATAAAAGTAACTATGGCATTTGATATTGAGATGATAAAAGAGAGATATGCCCAACTCTCTAAAAAAGTGAATGAAGCTAGAACAAATTTAAAAAAACCTTTAAGCTTGACTGAAAAGGTACTTTATGCCCATTTAAATCCGGAATCTCCCTTAAGAGATTATGCACGTGGTAAAGATTATGTTTTCTTTTCTCCTGATCGTGTTGCGATGCAGGATGCAACAGCTCAAATGGCCTTATTGCAATTTATGACCTGCGGAAGAGATAAGGTAGCTGTACCCTCAACCGTTCATTGTGATCACTTAATTCAAGCCAAAACAGGAGCAGATCAAGATTTGAAAATTGCATTGGATATCAATTCTGAAGTATATCAGTTTTTAGAGGATGTTTCAAGTAAATACGGTATTGGATTTTGGAAACCCGGAGCTGGAATTATTCATCAAATAGTATTAGAAAATTATGCTTTTCCTGGAGGAATGATGATTGGAACTGACTCTCATACGGTGAATGCAGGTGGTTTGGGAATGATTGCCATCGGTGTTGGTGGTGCTGATGCAGTGGATGTTATGGCGGGAATTCCTTGGGAGTTGAAAATGCCTAAGTTGATAGGTGTAAAATTAACAGGTAAATTGAATGGTTGGACTTCTCCCAAAGATGTAATACTTAAAGTGGCAGGTATTTTAACTGTTAAAGGTGGTACTGGTGCTATTGTTGAATATTTTGGTGAAGGAGCAATCAATATGTCTTGTACCGGAAAAGGTACAATTTGTAACATGGGGGCAGAAATTGGTGCTACAACCTCTATTTTTGGCTACGATGATTCAATGAAAAGATATCTGGAATCAACTGGCAGAGCTGATGTTGCAGCATTAGCTGAACTTGTGAAAGAACATCTTACAGGTGATGACGAAGTATATGCCAATCCAGAAAAATATTTTGATCAGGTAATTGAAATTAATCTCTCTGAGTTAGAACCCCATGTAAATGGACCTTTTACTCCGGACTTAGCCTGGCCTTTGTCCAAATTTGCACAAGCCGTAAAGGAAAATGGGTATCCGCAAAGATTAGAAGTTGGATTGATAGGTTCTTGTACAAACTCTTCCTACGAAGATTTAAGCAGAGCTGCATCTTTGGCAAAACAAGCTGTTGATAAAAATTTAAAGGCAAAAGCTGAATTCACTATTACGCCTGGTTCAGAACAAATCAGATATACCGTAGAAAGAGATGGAATTTTAGCTTCATTTGAGCATATTGGTGGTGTGGTTCTGGCAAATGCCTGCGGACCTTGCATTGGTCAGTGGGATAGACATATAGATGATCCCAATAGAAAAAATTCTATCATCACATCTTTCAATAGAAATTTTAGTAAGAGAGCTGATGGAAATCCCAACACACATTCTTTTGTAGCTTCTCCCGAAATTGTAACTGCATTTGCTATAGCCGGAGATCTGACATTCAATCCAATGACAGACACCTTAATCAATGAATCGGGCCAGGCTGTAAGTTTGGATCCACCTTCAGGAGATGAATTACCTTCCAGAGGTTTTGATGTGGAGGACGCAGGTTTCTTGGCTCCCGCAGAAAACGGATCATCTCTTACAATTGCAGTGGACGCTAAATCAAGACGTTTGCAGTTGCTTACTCCATTTCAACCTATCAGCTCAGCTCAACTTTCTCAAATGAGACTTTTGATCAAAGCCAAAGGGAAATGTACAACAGACCATATTTCTATGGCAGGTCCATGGCTTGAATACAGAGGACACCTTGAAAATATTTCAGAAAACTGCTTGATTGGAGCTATCAATTATTTCAATGACCAAGCGAATCAGGTACTGAACTTGATTGACAATCAATACATGCCAGTGCCACAATCTGCCAGAACTTACAGATCATCTGGGGTATCAACAATTGTATTTGGTGAGGAAAATTATGGAGAGGGTTCTTCTCGTGAACACGCAGCTATGGAACCCAGATTTTTGGGCGTCAAGGCAGTAGTGGTAAAATCTTTTGCACGTATTCATGAGACAAATTTGAAAAAGCAGGGTATGCTCGCCTTGACTTTTGTAAATACGGCAGATTACGATTTAATCAGACAGGATGATTTCATTGATCTGATTGGATTTGATGATCTGGCTCCAGGCAAAAACATGACCATAGTTTTACATCATGCTGATGGTACTAAAAATCAGTTTGAAGTGAAGCATACCTACAATCAACAACAAATTGAATGGGTGAAAGCAGGTTCTGCGTTAAATAAAATTAGACAAGAACTAAAAGGTTAATAATTATCTACAATTATATTTGAGGCTGTCTCAATAGAGATGGCCTTTTTATTTACAAAAATGAAAGTTTTAAATTACAGTTTCAGCAAATTACAGGTGGCAATTTTCTTGCTTTCTGTTCTTTATTTTGTTGGATTTTTGGGAGTAAGTATTCCTTTACACGAAGATTTTATGTTGCTTACCCCATTCAATTTATTTTTTACTTTTTTTATTTCTGTTTGGGCAGCACCACAAGTAGATTTCAGATTCTGGATTTCTTTGCTCATTATTTATTTTTCAGGATTTTTTATTGAAGTTACCGGGGTTCAATCAAGAATTTTATTTGGTGCCTATGATTATGGTAAAACCTTAGGTATTCAAGTTTTTGATACGCCCCTAATTATTGGAATCAACTGGGCTATGCTTGTTATTGGAACTTCTAGTTTTTCGAATTTTCTGTTTACAAAATTTTCTATTGTTTTCAGATCTGCTATGGCTGCGCTGATAATGGTTTCAAACGATTTTATTATAGAACCTGTTGCTGTTTATTATGATTTTTGGACCTGGGAAACTGAGGGTGTTGAGACAAGTTTTTTTGTCGCTCCATTACAAAATTATATAGCCTGGTATGTATTGGGCTTTTTGCTCATTTATTTTTTTAATACATACAATGATGTCAAAAGATATCTAGCCTTGGAATTTTTACTCTTATTGCAGGCAGTGTTTTTTATTTGGATTTACTTTTTTATCATGTAAAAAGATGGAATTAAAATTTTGTGGTGCAGCAAGAACTGTAACTGGTTCATCCTATTGGATAAAAACAGAAGATTCCAAACAAATTCTAATTGATTGCGGATTATTTCAAGGGGATCATTCTGACCATGAGAAGAATTCAAAATGGGATTATTTCAATCCTTCAGAAATAGATGCTTTGCTTGTAACACATGCGCACATAGATCATATTGGGAGAATACCAGCTTTGGTTACAAAGGGATTTACTGGAAAAATTTTTTGTACCCATGCAACAAGAAATTTAGCCCAGATCATGTTGTTAGATGCCGCTCGTATTCAAAAATCTGAGGCAATTGAGGGTGAAAATCCATTTTATACAGAACAGGATGTATTGGCTGCCATGCAATTGTTTGTTGGAATTCCTTATGATACCTGGATTTTAATCTTTCCCGGTATTCAGATATTTTTTCAGGACGCTGGGCATATTTTAGGATCCGCATCTATCTGCCTGGAGATTTCCAAATCGGATAATACAAAAAAAATGATAGGGTTTACGGGTGATTTGGGTAAAACAAACAGACCCATTTTAAAAGATCCAAAGCCACTTCCTCCAGTCGATATACTCATTTGCGAATCAACTTATGGAAATAAACATCATGACACACTACCTGATAATAAAGAGACGCTCTATAAGATTATTTTTCAAACCTGTATTGCCAATAAAGGTATTCTGTTAATAC
>Ga0169931_10011318_pt1 | contig 12589 bp, 12 predicted proteins | sample Kivu_15m_20L_FD_129675 | JGI IMG/M metagenome (GOLD analysis project Ga0169931, IMG submission 129675) | Freshwater microbial communities from Lake Kivu, Western Province, Rwanda to study Microbial Dark Matter (Phase II) - Kivu_15m_20L... | ecosystem: Environmental > Aquatic > Freshwater > Lake...
ATTTCAAATAAAATCTTAAAGCAAAAAAATTGCCATCAACGCTAACACCAATACTATTGCTACAGAAGTATAAGTAGTTAATTTCATAAAATTAGACCAAGTTTTTTTTTGTGGATCAATATTCATAAATTAACCTTGTCGCGCTTTAAATTTTGAATTTTTTTTATTGATTACGTAAAGTTTGCCTCTTCTTCTTACAACTTTACAATTAATATCTCTTTTTTTTAAGGACTTAAGTGAGCTAACTACTTTCATTATTTTTAATTATATATCATGATTTCTCAATTAAAATAGTTTTTTAATCCATGTTTGAGGAGTTTTTTCATTTGTAATTTCTAATTCATAATTATACTTAAACTTTTGATGACCTTTGGACTTTATGAAATATATTAATTTATCTAAAGAATCAGATAAACTAACATTAGTTTTATAACCTAGTAACTTCCTTGCTTTATCAGCTGAACATGCAGCATACTTTACTTCATTGGGCCTGTCTTCAATATATATAGGTTTTAAATTAAATTTTAATTTATTTGATATAATATTAAAAAGTTCATTAATAGTGACATATTCTTCATCTGGACCAATATTAAATATTTCATAACTGATTTTTGGGTCAGTAATGAGTTTATCTAAACAAAATATACAATCATCAATATCTGAAAAAGTTCTTTTTTGCTCACCGTTGCCATAAATTATCGGCTCTCTATTTTGTAGCATCAAATTTATCATTATCGAAGCAACATTTCTGTATGGGTCATTATACTTTTGTTTGGGTCCAATAATATTATGAGGAACGGCAATATTATACTCTATTCCATGTGTTTGACTTAAAATTTTTAAAACATTCTCAGCAGCTACTTTTGAAACTCCATATGGATCAACTGGATTTACCACTTGTTCCTCTATGAACGGAACTTCATTGTTTCCATATCTGGCCATAGAAGAACAATAAACAATTCTTTTTAAATTATTTCTAATTGCCGCTGTAAAAACGGAAACAGAACCTGTTAAGTTATTATTACAAATTAATGTTGGAGAAAAACTCGAAAGTCCCTCATGCGCGTAAGCTGCAGTGTGACAAAGAATATCTGCTCCTTTCATAATTTTTGTCATTAAAGATAAATTTTCACAATTTGCTTTATAAAAAGAAATTTTATCTATTTGAATATTTTCTAAGGAACCCCCAACTAAGTTATCACAACCTGAAACTTTAAAACCTTTTTTAATATAATAATCTGCCAAATTTGAACCTAAAAAACCGGCAATCCCTGTTATAAAAATATGCATTTGCAAAATATAATTATGTTTTAAATATTGATTTGGTGTCGATAAGTAAAGAAAAGTTTTTTAAAAGAAAATTTTAATGTAGCAATTAACACATCGATTCCATAGGGTATAGATTTCAGATTAGACACTTGATTGCCATAATGCGTGCTTATTGGAAATTCTCTTATAATAAAATTTAATTTTAAACATTCTAATATAATTTCAGTATCAAAATGGAATTTATCAGTTAATTTGTTGAAATTTGTTTTTTTTAAAGCAGTAACATTATACATTCTATATCCTGAATGAAATTCACTAATCTTAGTAGAAAGAAGTTTATTTTGTAAGTAAGTCAAAATTTTATTACCAAAAAATTTATAAAGAGGCATGCCTCCAATAATTGCATCTTTGCTTTTTAACATTCTTGATCCAAAAATTATTCCAGTTATATTTAAATTTTTTTTAGAAGACTTTAATAAGCTAATAAACGTCAAAATAAATTTTATTAAAAATTTGGGATGATATTGTCCATCACCATGTAACATTATGCAGGCATCAAATTTATTTTTAATTGAGTAATTAAATGCATATTTTTGAACACCTCCATAACCAATATTATTTTTATTTTTTTTTATAACAATATTTAATTTTTTATAACGAGATAAAATCCAATCTATTTTTTGCAAAGTTTTATCTTGGGAAGAATCATCAATAATTAAATAAGAAATATCTGCTATTTTATTTAATAAATTAAAAGGGATTAATGAAAAAGTTTTAACTATGTGATCAGCAACATTATAAGCAGGAATAAAAATTAAAATTTTTTTTTTCATTTAGGTAAAAATACATAATATTAAATATTTATATATTAATTTATAATCAGTCTAGCTAATATACAAATATATAATTTTTTATTGCCAATGAATGAATTGGTATTATAAATATATTCTCAATAACTCCTTAAATAAATTTAATGAATATCCAAAAAAAGTATGTCTTAAAAAAAAATTTTTTTAGCTCTCATACAGCTACTACAAAATTGATAACAAAAAATTCAACAATATTAGACTTGGGTTGCGGAGATGGATCTTTTTCTTATTATCTAAAAAAAAAAACACAATGTCTGATTACTGGTGTGGATATAAATAAAATTAAAAATAAAAAAAAATTTATATTTGAAAAATTTATTGTTTATAATTTAAATCTGGGGTTGCCAAAAATAAATTTATCAAAATTTGATTATATACTTTTATTAGATTTAATCGAACACCTAGATGATCCTGATAAATTTCTAAATGAATTGAGAAAAAAAATAAAAATTAAACACAACATTAAAATTATTATAAGCACTCCTAATGTTGCTTTCTTTTTAATTAGATTGGGACTTTTATTTGGATTTTTTGACTATAGCGACAGAGGCATTCTTGATAAAACACATAAAAGACTTTTCACTTATAATTCTTTAAAAAATATTTTAAAAAAAAATAAATTTAAATTAATTAAAGAGATGGGAGTACCTGCACCATTCGCATTAGTTATCGGAGATAATTTTTTTAGTAATTTTTTGGTATTAATAAATATTTTTTTAATATATTTTTTTAAAACTTTGTTTTCATATCAAATGCTTTTTGTGATTAAAAAAAAATAATTAAATAAATTTTATGAATTTAAAAAATAAAATTTTTAATAACAAAATATTAATATATTTTCTTTTTTATTTATCATTATTATTAAGTTACTTTGTTAATGAAGATTTATTAGGGGGCGCAAGAGCTGATTATACTTACCATTTACGTTTTATTCATGGGTTTAATGAAAACTTTAGTTATACATTTAAATATTTTGGCTCCACAGAAAAAAATTTAAATACGAGAAATTTACCTACTTTTTTTATAATTATTTCCTTCCTTATAAACTATCTAGATTTAGAGTTAATAAGATTACTCAACATGTTCGCATCTATTGGAATAAGTTATATATTTTATAAATGTTTATGTATAACTTTTCTTAAGATAAATAAAATCGACTTATTTATTATAAGTTTATTTGTTTTCTTATCACCGACTATTAGATCACTTTCAATATGGCCCTACACACTAATATGGGGTTTGTTAGCATTCTTAATATCAATTTATTATTATCTTAAATTTATAAAATCTTCAAAAAAAAATTATAAATATGCAATATACAATTCTATTTTTTTAGTTATTAGTTCTTACATTTATCCCAGTTTTGCAGTTTTTATTTTGTATTTTTTTTATAATTATATTAAGTGCATCAAAGAAAAAAAAAAAATAATTAATTTAATTCTTATTAATATTATTTTGGGGTTGCCTGCAATTTACTTTGTAGTCACGCACAAATTATATTTTTTAGAGGCGGAAGGTGTTGCACTTAATAAAAATGAACTTTATAATCCGTTTAACAAGATATTATTAATTAGTACAATAATTTTTTATTATATTATTCCTATAATAAATTTTAAATCTTTATTAAAAAACTTTAAATATAATATAAGTTTAAAAGTTTTTATAATAACTTTAATATTATCTTTAATAATTACTAGTTTATTTAATTATTCTACAATTAACTATTTTGGGGGTGGCTTTTTTTTTAAATTATCACATTTCATAATTCAAAATAATAGCTTAACCTACTTTATATTTATAATATCACTATTAGTATTTTATAATTACAGTTTTTTTAGAAAAAATAATCTTATTTTAATAATTTGCTTAATACTATTTAATACTCAATATACAATTTATCACAAATATTTTGATCCATTAATAATTATAATTGCTTTTTTATTAATCAACTCAAATCTTTTAACGGAATTTTTTAAAAGAAAAAATTTTATAATAAAATTTTACTTTTTCATTTTTTTTTATTATTTGATTGCTTTAATTTCAAAAAAATTTATTTACACGATTTAGTTGGGATTTTTACTAAAAAAATTTTAATCAAAAAATATATAAACAAAGTAATTACATAATCACAAGTAATTTCATAATTTATATTATTTTTTTTGTTGAATAATTTCACAAACAAATGGGCATGAAACCTTTTTACCCACCAATTTCTAGAAAATTTTTTGTAATTTGACATAATACCCTCTGAATTTTTAAAATAATAAGTCAAATTTTTATTAATTATATTGTATTGATTCATTAAATTTGAAGCGTAAATTGAAATTCTAAAATCAAGCTCTAAATATTTAAATTTTTTTTTTTCAATAAAGATCTTATTCATACAATCTTTCAAAAAGGATTTCTTCACTGCTATACAACTCGTAGGAAGCACTGTTGGCCAAATACTTTTTTTATTATTATTATTTATTTTTTTTATATCAAAATTGTGAATTACATTATTAGAATAGTAAACTTTAGGAATATCGCAAACTAGTTTTTTTTGTCTGTATAAATTGAAATAATTAATAATTAACTTAATTTTATTTTTAAAAAAAAAATCATCACTATCCATTAAAAAAATTATTCGACTGCTACAATATTTTAATCCTAATTTTATAGCATTTAATTGATTTAGTGCAGGATAATTGGTTCTAAATTTTGTTTGCAAAACTTTTATTTTTTTATATTTGCTTACAACTTCTAAAGAATTATCAGTTGATTTATCATCCACAAATATTATTTCGATATTTTTATATGTTTGATTTTGACATGACTTAATACACCTGTCTAAATATTTTGATTTATTGTAATTAGAAATTAATATTGAAATTTTTAAGTTATGCACAAATATTTATGATTAATTCAATTAATTTAAGAAATTTTTAATTATTACAAATAAAAAATTTAATAAATAAATAATAGCCTGGCAACGACCTACTCTTCCGTGTCTTAAGACAAAGTACCATTGGCGCTAAAGAGCTTGACTTCCGAGTTCGGAATGGGATCGGGTATTACTTCTTTGCAATAATCACCAGGCAGTAGTTTTATAGTATTCTTCAGTTGTATTGTAAACTAAATATTTATTTAAAGAAAAAATCCATTAAAGTTATTCATTAATAATAATTATTTTTTGGATAATGATGATACTTGGTATTAATTCAAATACGATACATAATTATTTAAATAATTTCAAATTTTTTTTATTGTTGATATTTCCAATATCATTAATTTTAGGCAGCGCATCATCGGAAAGTATTATTATTCTTATAGATTTGATATTTTTAATAACAATAAATCGTAATATTAAAGTTATTGAAAAAGTAAAAGAATTAATCTTTTTATTATTAATTATATGGATATCTTTAATTATAAATTTATTTTTTTCAAATGATCAATCGCTTAGTCTATTAAGAAACGTTTTTTTTTTTAGATATATAATTTTTATTTTAGCTATTTTCACTTTAACAAGAGAAAATTTTAATAAAATAATGATATTCTGGGCAGTGACTATTTTAGTAGTTTTATTTGACGTTTATTACGAATTCTTTAATTATAAAAATCTATTAGGCTTTGCCTCTTATGATCCTACAAGAATTGCAAGCTTTTTTGGGAAAGAATTAATTGTTGGAAATTTTCTTCTAGGAATTGGTTTTATATGTCTTGGGTACTACCTTCAAAAATATAATTTAAATAAAAAAATATTTTTATCCATAATACTAGTATTGATTGTACTAATAATTAGTATTTTTATAACCGGTGAAAGATCGAATTTTTTTAAAGGATTTTTTATTACCGCCATATTTTTTTTCTTTTTAAGAAAAAAAATATTAAAATACATAAAATTAATATTACTAATTTTTATTTTATCAATATTTTTGTCAACAACCTTCGTTTTTTTGTCAAGTTCAAATAAATTTAATAATCTAATATCAAGATATACTCTTCAAATATTAAATAAAACCTCAACTATTGGAATTATACGTACATATGAAAATAGTCAACATGCAGCTCATTACGATGCTGCTTTAAAAATATTTAAGCACTATCCATATTTTGGCGCTGGAAATAAAAATTTTAGAGTAGAATGCGCAAAAGACATATACTACAATCCGTCCATTCCAAAAAGTAACGAAAGATGCTCTACTCATCCTCATCAAATATATTTTGAATTACTGTCAGAACATGGTTTAATTGGAACACTATCAATATTATTAGTTTTTTTTTATATTATCTCAAAAAATATTAAAAAATTTATGACAAATAGAAATTATATTCATCTTGCTTCTATCTCATTTGTTATTTCTACTTTTTTTCCACTAATACCATCTGGCAGTTTTTTTAATTCATATAACGCTAGCGTTTTCTGGTTAAATTTTGGAATAATGAATTACTATCTTTACATAAATTCAAATATTCATCTTAAAAAATAACATGTTATTTTTTTTTTATTAAAATTAGGTATGAAAGTATATAGATAAAAATTGAAAATAAAATTAAGTAAATATTATAGGAGTTTGAATAGATTTTTAAAGAAGCCAAATAAAAAATAAATACATTAAACAAATTTATAAAAGTTGCTGTTATAGTATTATTTAACTCAGAAAAATTAAAATATTTTATTTTTTTATATAATAATTGATGTAGGTGTAATGTATCTGGGGTAAACGGCTGATTATTTTTAAGGGCTTTTCTAATAATAGAAAATAATATTTCAAAACAAGGGTACCAAAGTAATAATGCAATGAAATAAGGAGATATAGAATTATTTTTTAAATAAAAATTTAAAATTATATAGCTTATAAATAAACCAACACTCAAACTTCCACCATCCCCTAAAATAGATTTTCCAAAAAAATTAACACAATATAAAGCAAGAAAAAAAAAAATAGTAATTTTATAAAGATTAAAATCTAAATTTAGATTATGGTTTATTGAGATAATATAAAGAAAAGTTAATACTAAAATAACATATCCGATAAGAAGTGTATTTAGTCCATCTATAAAATTTTTTCCGTTTATTAAAACACAAATACAAAAAGTTACAAAAAAAACGTTAAATAACTTATTTTCGAGAAAATAATCAAAACTAGATAAATAAATTTTATTAATAAAAAAATTATTTATTATAACAAAGCAAAAAACTAAAATGATATGAAATAAAAGTCTAAATCTTGCAGAAGTAATAATATTAATATCCGATAAAAAACCTATAATAAAAAATATAATTAAAAAAAAATTTAATTGAAAAAAAACATTATCAAAAAATATTAAACTAAAAATAATAAAAATAATACCGAGTGATAGTGGTGTTTTCTTATCTTTAGCAAGTCTTTTATGCTTAGAAAAATTAATATCATCCAATAAAAAATTTTTTTTAAAAAAAAAATAATTTAAAAAAATAATAAAAAATATAGTAAAAAAAAATAAATAAACACTAGTCAAATACTTTTTTTCCTTTCATCGTTTAACTAAATATTTAATTCTAGATGATAGAGATTTTTTTACATAAAACAAACTATAAATAAAAATAAAAATTATGGACATTAAAAAATTTTGCTTAAAAAAATTTCTATATATTAAAAAAAGATTTTTAAATTTCAAAAATAAATTTGAGGATAAAGAATTTTTTGTTTTTCTCCATTTTACTAAAAATTTATTATAACCTAAAAGACTAATTTTCTTAGACAAGTTAATCCACAATGCATAATCTTCTTTAGTTGAGATTTTTGGGAAATAATTATTTTTTATAATTTTACTTTTTATTATAACTGTTGACAGACCAATATCACATGAATATTTAAGATCTTTATAATTTATAATTTTTTTAGCTTTTATCAAACCTAATATCTTAAGATTGGAACGAGTAATAAAATATGATGAGAAAGAAAAATCTGCATTATTTTTTTGCATAAATGATATTTGATTTTTTAATTTATTTTTCGTCCAGATATCATCACTATCTACAAAAGCTATATAATTACCTTTAGAATATTTTATTCCTTTATTTCGAGATCCAGCAGCACCTAAATTTTTATTATTGATTAAAATCTTAATATTTTCTCTATTATTTATTAATTTTTTTATAAAGTTTAATTCACTTAAATCCTGATCATCATAAATTATTATAATCTCGTAGTTTTTATATGATTGGGATATTATTGATCTAAATGTTGATCTAAAGTATTTTTTTTTTTTATAATAGGGAATAATAATTGAAACTTTAGGTTCTTTTTTTATAATCTTATTCAAAATATTCATTTATAATATCTATACTAATTTAATCTTTTATTTTCTAATTAACAAATAAACGTTGGGGTAAAATGAATAAAAAATTAATTATATTTATACCTTCTATTGAAAGTGGCGGTGTTGAAAAAAATTTATTTACTACAACAAATTATCTAATAACGAAATTCAAGAAAATTGAATTAATCACCGCCAATTACAATTTTAAAAATAAATTCCATAAAAATATAAAACTTATAACACCTAAAGCTCAATTTTGGGTTAGGAGAAATAGAATTTTTAAATATTTCATTTGTTTGTTGCTATTATTTAAAACAATTATTAATAATAAAAATATCTTAGTTCTTTCTTTTCAGGCAAATTTGTACGCCATATTAATTGTAAAAATTTTTTTAGTCAAAATTATAATAAGAGCCAACTCTTCTCCTTCTGGCTGGGCCAACAATTATTTTAAAATATTAATCTACAGAATAATTTTTAGATTATCAGATAAAATTATTGTAAATAGTAAAGAATTAAAAAAAGAATTTCTAAAATATTTCCTCATAAAAACTAAAGTTATATATAACCCTCTAAATATTTCAATTATTCAAAATTCAATAAAAAAAAATTTTAAAAATAATTTTTTTAACAAAAAATTTTTAAATATAATTACAATAGGTAGGTTTGTTCATCAGAAAAATCATTTATTAATATTAAAAGCAATAAAAATTCTTAAAGAAAAAATTCCAATTAGATTATTGATAATGGGACAGGGTCAATTACTAACTGAATATAAAAATTTTATATCCAAAAATAATTTAAAAAAAGAAATAAAAATAATTAATTATAAAAAAAACCCCTATAATTTTATTAAAAAAGCAAATATATTTATACTATCCTCAATTTATGAAGGACTTCCAAATGTTTTATTAGAAGCACAATATTTAAAAAAAATAATAATCTCATCAAATTGTTCAACGGGCCCAAAGGAAATACTTTTAAATGGCAAAGCAGGTTTTCTTTTTAAAAATAATAATTTAAACGACTTGTGTAAAAAGATTATATTTGTTTCTCAAAACAAAAAAATTGCTAATTTAAAAATTCAAAACGGCTATAAAAGTATTTATAGATTTGATTACAATAAAAATTTACATGCTTATAGTAAAACAATTAAAGAATTAATATAATAATTAATGAAATACCATTCTGCAAAAATTTTTTATTGGGCTCCTTTTATTGATAAAATTGCAACTATTAGTGCTGTAATTAATTCAGCTCATTCACTAAAAAAATTTTCTAAAAATAAAGAACCTTTCATCATTGACGTTTTTGGTGAATGGCTTCCTTATTATGATGAAATTAACGATAAAAAAATTAATGTTATAAAATTATATAATTATAGTCTAAAAAAATTTCTTCCCAAAGGCAGTTTTATAAAAAGTAGAATTTCTTATATTTTAATATTTTTATTAAATTTTTATTCTTTAATTGTTTTGATTAAAAAAGAAAAACCGCAAATATTAATTGCTCACTTAATTACATCCTTACCTATAGTGCTAACATCAATAATAAATCCTGAAACTAAAATTATACTTAGAATATCTGGTTATCCTAAACTTAATATTTTCAGAGTATTGCTCTGGAAGATTTTTTCTAAAAAAATATATAAAATTACTACGCCAACAAAAGAAACTCACGACTTACTTATTAGTAGTAATATTTTTGATATAAATAAAATATCTATACTTAGGGATCCTATAATAGACATTGATCTAATAAATAAAAAAAAAAAACTTCCTATCCTAAATACTAATATATTTAAAAAAAAATATATTTTATCTATTGGAAGGCTTACAAAACAAAAAAACCATGAATTATTAATTTATTTTTTTTACAAAATATCAAAAATATTCGATGATATTTACTTAGTTATAATCGGTAGCGAAGGAGAATGTTATAAAAAAATAAAAAAATTGATTTGTAATTTTCAATTAAATAATAAAATTACGATTATAGATTATCAAAATAATATCTTCAATTATATTAAAAATGCCGATTGCTTAATTTCTACATCACTATGGGAAGATCCTGGATTTGTAATGGTTGAAGCTGCTGCCTGCAATACAGCAATCATCTCGAGTGACTGTCCTAGCGGTCCAAAAGAGTTCTTAAATAATAGCAAAAATGGATATTTATTCAAAAATAATGATGTAGATGATCTTATAAATAAATACCTTAGTTTTAAATACGAAGATATAAATACTATTAATAATAAGAAAATTTTAGCAAAATTAAATAGTAAGAATTATACTAAATTCAGACATTTCAAAAATTTAGAAAAGGTAATATAATCTAATTTTAATAAATTAACACTTAAATCAAGTTCAAAATCGCGGGGTGGAGCAGTCTGGTAGCTCGTCAGGCTCATAACCTGAAGGTCCTTGGTTCAAATCCAAGCCCCGCAACCAATAAAATTCAAAAGATAAATTAAAGAAACTTTTTAGAAAAAGCTTCTAATTCCATTTCATTTTTAAAATTAATTTTATTAAATAAAGAAATATTACTTTTTCTATTAATTAATCTAGTTTTATAATATCTTAAAATTAAGGTTGAAATATTATTTAATTTTTTGGGATTATATAAATTAATTTTTTTAGAAAACTTTCTTAAATCCTTTGCTCCAGACTCTTTTGAAATTATAATTTCACATCCTTGAGATAATGCCTCAAGATAAACTATACCAAATCCTTCGAGATTATATTTATAATCTTTTGATAATAATGTAAAAAGATCAGAATTACGATAAATCTTTATTAACTCAAGTTTAGAAACATTAATTTTTATTTTAATAAATTTATTTAGTTTATTGTTATTTATAAACTTAGTCATAAGTTCATAATAAGACTTATCATTAATGTTTCCTACTATGGTAAGATTCACTCTTGTTTCATATTTCTTAATTAAATTCGAAATAATTTTTATTAACTGAAAATAACCTTTTCTTTTCTTTATTGCTCCTACAGATAAAATTCTTAATCTATTATTATGATCATTATTATTAAAAATATTAGGTGTTTTAGTGAATATGTATGGATTTAATATTGTATTACTGATTTTTTTTATAGAAATATTTTCTTTAAATTTATTTTTTACATAACTACTTACAAAAATTATAACATCTATTCTTGAGATTAAAAATTTAAATAAAAATTTCCACTTAAAAGATTTACAAAAATAATAAGAGTAGGTTCCTTGTGAATAAAAAATTTTTTTTTTAAAGAAATTTTTTATAAAAAAAAGAAAAAAAATATATGGCTCAACTAAAATATGAATATTTAAGTCTTTATTTCTAATATATAAAATTTTTAAAATCTTAATTATTTTTAAAGAATCCATAAAAAATAAAAAAGGATTTGTCAGGTATAAAATTGGACTCCTTAAAATTGAGTATTGTTTAATCTTTAATCTTTTATTTTTTTTATTGCAAAACACTATTGAACTACTACTCTCAAATTTTGAGATATAATTAAGAGATAGTGTGCCCCAGCCGGAAAAATTATCCAATTTATAACAAAAAAAAATATTCATTTTTAGCTTTTGTTATTTCAAGTTAAAAATTCTTTAATTAAAAAAAATCTATATTTATTTATTATTTTTATATTAAAAATAGTCTATAAAATATTTATTGAATAAAAAATATTATTAATAAGTACTATTAATGTTAATTTAATGCAAAATAAAATACTCCCTGCTGTAATAGGTCTTGGCTACGTAGGTCTTCCTATATATTTAAATCTACAAAGAAAAATTAATACAGTTGGATTCGATATTGATAAAGAAAAAATTTTAAATCTAAAAAAAAAAATTGATACTAATAATCAATTTAAAAAAAAAGAATTTTTTCGGCACAAAATAAACAACTTTAATTCAAATTATTCACAACTTAAAAAGTGTAATTTTTTTATCATAACAGTTCCAACACCTATATTTAAAAATAAAAAACCAGATTTAGGACCTTTGCTCAACGCAACAAAGATCATAGGAAAGATAATTAAAAATGGCGATATTGTAGTTTATGAATCGACTGTTTATCCTGGAGTTACAAATTCAATTTGTGTTCCTTTAATAGAAAAAATATCAAAACTTAAAAATAAAATTAACTTCAACGTAGTATATAGTCC
>Ga0169931_10011319_pt1 | contig 12589 bp, 10 predicted proteins | sample Kivu_15m_20L_FD_129675 | JGI IMG/M metagenome (GOLD analysis project Ga0169931, IMG submission 129675) | Freshwater microbial communities from Lake Kivu, Western Province, Rwanda to study Microbial Dark Matter (Phase II) - Kivu_15m_20L... | ecosystem: Environmental > Aquatic > Freshwater > Lake...
AAGCGCCATCATAGATGATCCGCCGTAGCTAATGAAGGGCAACGTCATCCCTTTCGTCGGAATCAAGCTTAATGTAGAGGAAATATTGATAATCGCCTGTAGCCCAAATTCAATGATAAGGCCTGACACCGCAAGGACAATAAAAAAGTCGTTCTCCTGGATGACCTTACCCACATTGCGCAGAACAATAAAAGCGAAAAGCCCCACAATAATCAGACATAATATTAAGCCAAACTCTTCTCCTGCCACAGCAAAAATAAAATCGGCATGAGCATCTGGCAAATGTTTTTTTACCGTTCCCTCTCCTGGTCCCTGGCCAAAAACTCCTCCGTTGACAAAAGCATCCAGGGACTGGGTAATCTGATATTGATCCGTATATTTATCACCGCCTTCAGCTTTCAAAAAGCGATCGACGCGCTGAGTGACGTGAGGCAAGAAAAAATAGGCGGAAATCGATCCTACTGCACCTGTCAAAACACCCAATGCAACCCATAAAAGAGGAAGTCCTGCCAAAAAAAACTGACAAAAAAAGACCACTGAAACAAGGACAGCCATCCCCATATCAGGTTGTAAAATAAGCAGGCACAGTGTCAGGCCATATAACATCAAGGCTAATGCCTTTCCAGGGAAAACAGGGTTTAACTGATTCTCTGCCAACATCCATGCACATAATACTGCAAGAGCTGGCTTGACAAATTCAGACGGTTGCAAGGAAAAACCGAGAATACTGATCCACCGCCGCGCTCCTTTAATATCAACCCCCATGAAAAGAGTGAAAAGCAACATTAAAATGCCCACACCATAAACCATCATCGCCAATCTTCGAGTGTCCCGTAAATTCAGGAGTGAAACACTAATTAAAATGAAAACGACAGGGATCATATAAATAGCGTGGCGCTTGACAAAATAAAAAGATTCCAGCTTAAGACGATGAGCCACAGAAGGACTTGCCGCCATTGTCAGCAAAAAACCAATGGCGATCAGCAAAAAAATGGCGGCCAGTGTCCAACGATCAACTGTCCACCACCAACGTCCAAGTTTACTATTATCCGTACGCGCGAATGCTGTCATCACGAAGCTCCTTCTACACTGAATGCTTTAACGAACCATAAAACAAGATCATTGTCTACCCTCACTTCGTGATCTGGTTGAACACGTTGATAGTGATAGGTAACGCCTCTCCCATCAGGAATATACCCTCTTTTAATATAAAGCTGCTGAGCGGCGCCATAATCTTCATATAATCCAACACCAATGCCTACCTGTTAATGCTTGCAGCGCGCGGCATCTTCTGCCATCGCCAACAGCGCTGACCCTATCCCTTGTCTTCTATATTGAGGCAAGATGTTAAAATCCATAATCTCAGGAATATTCTTTTCTCTAAACGGAACATAATCTGATTGCTCCGCAAGCGTTACATAACCAAGCACCACATTTTCCTTGAAAGCCACCCATACAGACCTCTGATTCTTTTCTTGCTCTCTAAGATATTTTTCATACAGAGAGGCCGGTTTTTGCCAATTCACTCCAGAGAAAGAAGCAACAATTAAAGGAATATCTTCTTGACGCAAAGCTCTTGCTTCCTAAGGAAAAACCACATCATCGATCAGGCAAGCCTTCTTCTGCTTAACAGATTTGTACATATAAACCATACGGTGCTGATAACCCTCTGGCTTAAGATCAAAAAGCGGTTGAAACCCACATTTTTCATAAAAGCGCCAGGTTTTGATATAGTTTTCATCAAGTTCAACTGGGCTAAGCGTTTCAACTGTTAGAGTGTTTAGTCCTTTCCATTGTGCACAAGCAACAGCGCTTTCTATTAACGCAGAGCCAGTCCCTTGCCCCTGGAAAGCACGCTTAACGCCCATCCAGTAAATAGTGGCACTCTCTTTATAAGGAAACTCCAGGGTTAAGAGACCCACATACTTTTCCCCTATTTTAGCTCCCCATGAAAAACGAGACAACATACCCTGAAAATAGCGGTCGTTTGCCTCTGACAGCCCAAAATACTCAGGTAAATCTGTCGTAATCTCTTGACACAGCTCTTTTGCAAATTCCGACGTAATACGCTCAATGACAGGGAACATCCAAACTTTCCATGAATTTTTTCTCGTATCTATTGCTGTATAGCAAATTTTACGATGAGAATCATGAGTTCAGAAAAATATTTAATTGCAGCCTGATCAAAGCATTGAAAGAGATTAATGGCAAATATCTTCTATTTCCAAGAAAAAAAGTGGATTTAAAACAATCCTTGAAACCGACCCCAGTATTTTTTCCGTCGCTTTCTATAAAGCCGCGGGACAGGATGAAAATGTAGACATTGTCTTTCCTCCCATGATGCTTTATCCCACTCCTATCCCATCGTATCCTCAAAAGGCTGTCGTCAAATTGGGTGATAGTATCCCCCCTTCTACTCTGGGAGCTCACTTATGGCAGACCAGTTGGTTTAATCCAAAATACAAAAGCGAAGGATAAGCCTTTTAGATATTAAATCTGAAATGAAAGATATCGCCATCCTGGACAAGATAATCGCGTCCTTCCTGTCGTACTTTTCCGGCAGATTTGGCTGCCTGTTCACCACTATATTCCACATAGGACTGGTAAGAAATTGTTTCAGCGCAGATAAATCCCCGCTCAAAGTCGCTATGAATAACGCCTGCTGCTTGGGGTGCCCGGGCTCCGTGAAAAATGGTCCATGCCCGCGCCTCTTTTGGTCCTACAGTAAAGAACGTCAGTAAATCCAAAAGACGGTATCCTTCACGAATAACCTGGACAAGCCCCGTCTCGTGCAATCCTAAACTGACCAAAAACTCTTTCTTTTCTTCTTCAGAAGAAAGAGAAGAGATCTCTGATTCAATGGACGCCGATATGACCGCATGACGAGCATTTTCCTTTTGAGCAAAATCTTTTACTTTCTCTGAGAAAGCATTACCTGTCGCCGCTTCACTCTCATGGACGTTGCAAACATAAAGGACTGGTTTACTGCTCAGAAGCTGTAATTGTTTGAAAAGTGGCTTTTCTTCTTCTGAAATTTTTGTGGCTCGTGCAGGAAGCCCTTCCTCTAAAACAGGCAATACTTTTTGGATGAGGTTTTGTAAGGCAGCTGATTCCTTATCTCCGCCTTTTGCTTTTTTTGCAAGAGCACTTTCACGACGTTCCAGGCTTTCCAAGTCCGCCAGCATCAGTTCCATGGAAATAATTTCAGCATCCCGCAGAGGGTCTATCTGCCCTTCCACATGGGTAATGTCATCATCTTCAAAACAACGAAGAACGTGAATAATCGCATCAACTTCGCGGATATGGCCAAGGAACTGATTTCCAAGACCTTCCCCCTTGCTTGCTCCACGGACAAGACCTGCGATATCGACAAATTCAAGCTGCGTTCCAATAATTTTGGCAGAGTTTGCAATTTTTGCGATTTCTTCCAGTCGTTTATCCGGAACAGCCACTTTTCCCACATTTGGTTCAATCGTGCAAAAAGGATAATTTGCCGCCTCAGCCGCCGCAGTTGCCGTCAGAGCATTAAAAAGAGTTGATTTTCCAACGTTGGGCAATCCCACAATTCCGCATTTAAATCCCATGATTTTATCCTTTATCCATCAGGCTTCTCGCAAGCGAAGCGCCAAATTATTTAAAAAGCCCGGCATATCTTTTTGAACAAGGAGAGAAACTTCCCGTACCAGCGCCTGAAGTAAGGGAACAAGCCAATCCTCTTCTTCCCTGGAAAAATCTTTCAATACATAGGAATGAACAGCATCTCGATGTCCCGGATGGCCAATCCCCACACGCAAACGCCAATAATCTTGTCCCAGATGCGCATCCAGGCTTCTAAGCCCATTATGTCCCCCTGCACCCCCACCCTGCTTAATTTTGACTTTACCCGGAACAAGGTCAAGATCATCATGAGCAACAATAATATCCTCAAGAGGAATTTTGAAAAAATGCGCAAATTCACTGACAGAAATGCCCGATCGATTCATGAAATTCATGGGCTTTAGGAGTGTAACTTTCCGGGAAGCAATTTCTCCCTCTGCAATAACTGCTTCCCCGCGTCGCTTAAAGGCAGAAAAAGAAAAATGGTCTGCGAGGACATCAACCACCATAAAACCGACATTATGACGGTTTAGAGCATATTGAGTGCCAGGATTACCAAGACCAACAAAAAGTATCACACAAACATCCTATGAAAATGTTGAGTTACTTTCAATGAAAGAGAGCCCGGCACTTCCCATGTCCGTATCTATTACTCTTCTTTTCTATGACTCTTTCGACGCCTCAGCAGCAGGCTCTTCAGTCGTTGCTGTTTCCTCTATCTCAGCGACTTCTTCATCACCCTGAGAAATCTTCGGAGCCACAATGGTTGCCAGGGTATTATCTCGATCAGGATGACTGATCACAACACCCTTGGGCAGTTGAAGCACATCTGTGTGAATAATGGCGCCTATTTCCAAGCCTGTAAGATCTACAGTCAATTCTGCCGGTATGCTGCCTGCTGCACAGGTAACATCAAGATCATGAAGAACGATATTGAGGATACCACCCTGCTTCAAACCTGGGCATTGATTTTCATTGAGGAAATGAACGGGAACAGCCACATGGATTTTACTGTCTTTCCTGACACGCAGGAAGTCCATATGAACGGGACGATCCGTGACAGGATGAAACTGCACTTCACGAACCAGCGCTTGTTCTTTTTTATCTCCGACATCAAGCTCAAAAATTCTGGAATAAAAACCGCTTTGATGCAAACCTTTTTCCACATCGCGAGGATCAACCATGAGAGAAATATTCTCTTTCTCTCCGCCATACAGGATCGCCGGGATCATGCCCGAACGACGCAATGAGCGTGAGGCACCGCCCCCCGTTTGAGGCCTGATTTGTACTTTAAATACTTCTACGGTTGACATTTCCAGCTCCTTACACGATTGAGGTCTATAGACTTGTGTGACTATTTACACGTTTTTAGGGGTATTCTGCAAGCTCTTTTGGTTAGTCGAATAAAACGGACACAGATTTTTCTTCAGAAATGCGCTTAATCCCCTCTGCCAGCAAGGGAGCAATGGACAGAAAACGAATTTTCGGACAATTTACAACTTCTTCATTTCCTTGGATGCTGTCTGTTACGACAATCTCATGAATAGGAGAAGTCATGATCCTTTCAACGGCTGGATTGGATAAAACACCATGCGTAACATAAGCCCTGACGGACAAAGCGCCGGCATCCATCAAAGCATGCGCTGCATTACAAAGCGTCCCAGCTGTATCAATAATATCATCGATCAGAATAAGATTTTTCCCCTTGACGTCTCCAATAATATTAACGACTTCTGATACACCTGCACGCTCGCGTCTTTTATCAATAATCGCCAGGTCACTATCGATTCTTTTGGCAATAGCCCGTGCACGCCCCACCCCCCCGATATCAGGCGAAACCACCATAACGTTGCCCTTGCCATAGTTCTTTATGATATCCTGACTAAAAACAGTGGATGCAAAAAGATTGTCCAGGGGAATATCAAAAAAACCCTGGATTTGTGCCGAATGCAAATCAAACGTCAACACACGGCTTGCGCCAGCAACCGTAATCAAATTGGCTGTCAGTTTCGCTGAAATAGGAGAACGCGGACTTGTTTTGCGATCCTGACGGGCATATCCATAATAAGGAATGACGGCTGTAATACGACGCGCCGAACCCCGCCTGAGAGCATCTAATATAATAAGCAATTCCATTAAATGGTCATTGGCAGGATAAGACGTTGATTGGATAATAAAGACATCCTCGCCCCGAACATTCTCTAATATTTCAACGAAAAGTTCTTTATCGGCAAAATGCTTGATAGAAGCTTGAGCCAGCGACAAATCTAAAATTTGAACAACGCTTTTGGCTAAAGCAACACTAGAATTCCCAGCAAGGATTTTCATTTGACCTGCTTAATTAATTATATTGATCGTCGTTGCCCTGGCATATATTTTTTTAAGTTATTTAAACGCTGCCAGATAATATTTTCATATACAGTCTTTTAGGCATGATCTCAAGAACAATGTGTATGGTATTGTTAAAATACAGTCTCTTGAAGGGGAACCCCCCACCCAAAATTCAGGCTTGCCAATTAAAGCTTTGACGAGTCGAAGACTTTAATTGGCACTCACTTTTATGACTCTATATATGAGCCGGCATCACACCGACAGAAGTCGATGACACAGAGTTTTTAAGCCTTGCCTGTATAATTAAAATTCCTGTTGTCAACAACACTACACCCAAGCCCATACAAGTCCTGAAACCTACAAGAAAAGCCTCATCTACCAAAGTCATGGTTGTCATTTTCAAATCCGCAGAAAAGAGATTGAATTGTGAAACGCTATGATCAATCTTACCCGTCAGGTCTAAAAGTTGTTGTGTTTGCTCTGGCGTGAAGATTAGTCTCTGATCCTGAATACTCTTTAATAGGAACGGGCGTGCTACAAAAACCAGCAAGCTTGTATTGATAATCACAGAAAGCGTATTTCCGATCATCATCGCCATGGTAAAAAGTGCCGAACCCGAATTAATTTCTGCCGAAGGCAAGGTTCGAAACATCGCCGTATTGATTGAAGGAAAGCTTACTCCAAGCCCAATACCCGCCATTAAAAGCCCTATAATCACAAAAGCAAGGGAAGTGTGACTCTGCCAGAACATCATGAGGATACAACTTAAAATTCCAAATCCAAAACCAACATTTATGGGGATTTTGATGTCCATTTTATCCGCCAATTTCCCACCAATCGGCGAAAGAACGCCAAGAGCCAAGGTCATGGCCAAGAACGTATAACCTGCCTCAGCAGCACTCAATTTAAGAGTGTTTTGCAAATAGAGGGCAATCAGGACAAGAGACATTGAAAAAACATAAGCGCTGATCAAAATGCTCCAAATCGTCCCCATAAAAGCCTTATTTTTCAGAAAGCTCTTGGGTATAGTCGAATTTTTCTGCCTTTTATCATAGCGCCAAAAATAAGCGAGCATCCCCAGTCCTGCCGTTGCAAGCCCCCAAAGACGAGGGTCTTCCAATCCCCATACTTCAAACTGATTAAGGGCGAAAAAGAAAAGAGCCATCCCCAAGATCAAAAAACTTGAGGAACGATAGTTAATGCGCACGGCATTTTCCTGAGCGTGATCTTTCTCTGCAAATAATTTTAAGGCAAATATGACCAATAGCCCCAGGGGAATATTGATATAAAAAATCCAGCGCCAACCAATACTGTCGATAATCCAGCCCGCCAGAGTCGGCCCTGCCGCAAGACCAAGTCCTGCAAGGGCACCAATGAATCCCATGGCCAATCCCTGTTTTTCAGGGGGAGTAGACGAAAAAATTAATCCATAAGCCGGTGCTGAAAAAAGAGCTGCTCCCAAACCCTGAAGAATACGTCCTACAATCAACGCCCAAGCCGTATGTCCTATGCCTGTCAGGGCAGAACCCAACATAAAAATAATAATTCCAAAGTTAAGCGTTTTGACTTTGCCTTTCAGGTCAGCAAAGCGCCCGCCCGGAACAACCAGAGCTGCCCACGTTAAAACATAGGCGCTTAAAAGCCATTGCAGGGTATTAAGATCGCTTTTTGTTTCACTGGCGATGGGAACCAACGTCAGGTTCACAGCCGTATAGTCAATGTTGAGAAGAAAAATTAAAACGCCGACCGTCGTTAAAAGTGACCACATCCGTGCCACAGGGGATAAAGATAACATAAGGATACTCTCAAAATTAAAAAACAAAAATAACGCGTGACCAAACCCTGGACGCTAGGATGTTTTCCAAATTAGAATCATTTTCCCCTCCCCTTAAAGAGCTATTAGAATATCTCTTCCAGAATGAAAATCCAAGCTGCTTTTTTAAAAGCAGTGATCATGATGACCAGGCAAAAAAAGAGAGAGATTTTTTAAAAACTCTTTATTTTGCAAAGGAAGTTAGAAACAAATTTGTAAAATTTCTATTATTTCTAGGAAGTAACTTTTTTTTAATGCATAAGTTCCCCCCATGGATGAGTGGAGGGGAGGGAAGTATCAAAATTTTATTTGTAGAAGGTGCTGCTATTTTGTTCGGATATATCATATGCCAATGCCACGGAATTTATTGACTTTCGACAATATCATCAGTTAACATGCGCTTTATTTTATGTGCTCGCTGAAATACATGACAAAAAGAATTATCGATATTTTTTTTTCTTTTTTAGGACTAGTCTTTTTTAGTCCCATACTTCTATTATTTATATTCTTAATTTGGTTGGAAGATAGGTCTTCGCCATTTTATATATCCGATCGTATAGGTCTTAATTATAAAAAATTTAAAATGATTAAGTTGCGATCAATGATTAAGAACGCAGATAAATCAGGAGTTGATTCTACATCGGCCAGTGATCCACGCATAACAAAAATCGGCCGTTTCGTTAGACGTTATAAAATAGACGAGCTTACTCAACTTCTTAATGTTTTGAAAGGTGACATGAGCCTTGTCGGCCCAAGGCCAAATGTTGAACGCGAAACAAATCTATATACGAAAGAAGAGCAGCTTCTTCTTTCGATTAAACCTGGCATTACTGATTTTTCATCCATTATTTTTTCGGATGAAGGCGAAATTTTAAAACCACATGCAGATGCTGATATTGCCTATAATCAACTTATTCGACCATGGAAAAGTCGTTTAGGAATTTTGTATATTCAAAAAAAATCTACTTTTCTGGATATTCAACTTATTTTTCTAACAATTATTTCAATGATTTCCAAGCAAGTCGCACTTCATGGAATAGTAAAAATTTTAAAGAAATTAAGAACAGATAAAAAACTTATCTCTGTTGCTAGCAGAAAGAATAGGCTCATCCCAACTTCTCCGCCTGGCTCTTCTAAAATTGTCACACATCGTTGATCTATAATCATCCCAAATGATTCCCCTTATAATTTTCTGAGGTCGTAATGGTGAATAGCATAAGCCTTCTCTTTTACAGAGTTATGAAGGAAATATCAGACCTCTTCCCTTGCGATCAGGACAAAAGTGATTTACGATCCCTAACAAGGAATAAAAACAGCTTTAAACAGGCAGGTATAAATGGCGACGACAACCCTTGTCGAAAGTCAGAAATCAGTTTCTCTTAGGATTAGCACCCCATTGGGAGAAAATGCGGTCATTATGGAATCCTTTCAGGGACAGGAAATTCTCTCACAACCCTTTGAATATACGGCTAGACTTGTTTCAAACAACCCTCAGATTTCCTTTGATGATTTGATGGGAAAACTCGTAACTATTTCTATTGATTGTCATGGTCACACACGTTATTTCAATGGCGTCGTTGGACAATTCAAACAGCTGATTACCGCAAAGCACAATGATGACAACGCAACCTACTATGAAGCAAAAATTTACCCCTTGTTTTGGATGTTGAAATTTGTACAGGACTGTCGCATTTTTCAAAATAAAACCCCTATAGAAATTATAAAGATTATTTTGAATGAGAATGAAGTTCGCGACTTCAAGGATGTAACGCGTACATGCGGGAATAAAGCGCGGGAATATTGCGTTCAATATAATGAGACTGCTTTTGATTTTGTCAGCCGTCTTCTCGAAGAAGAAGGCATTTTTTATTTCTTTGAGCATCAAAATAACAAACACATCCTTGTTTTCGGAGAAGATTCTTCTGCCTATAGCGCCTGTGAAGTTTATGAAGAAGCAGCATTTGAAATTGCCCAACCCTCTGCTGACTTTTTAGGACATATTACGGCCTGCCATTTAAAACAGCAGGTTGTCTCCAAATCGCATACACTCAATGATTATAACTTCACGCTTGCCAGCACCAATCCTCTCTCAAAATCTTTTGGACAAGGAGAGGGTGGAGAAATTTACGCCTACCCCGGCCACTATGATCAGGAAGACAAGCCCGAAAAAAGCCAACTGGAAACTTTTGCCAAGCTTCAGCTGGAAAAAAGTGAAGCCCCACATAAAGCAATTGAAGGAACCTCAACGATTCCCTTTTTTCTGCCTGGTCACCGTTTTACGCTCAAAGGACATCCCCGCGCCGATGCCAATCGCGAATATGTACTTCATACGGTCGAACATGCTTGTCATATGGATGGCCGACTACAACCTCAGGGGAATGTTTACCAAAATGCGTTTCAGGCATTTCCTTCTACAACCCCCTTTCGCCCACCCTCTCGTACACGCAAGCCTCGAATTTACTCAACCCAGACCGCAAGGGTGACAGGCCCTGAAAATGAGGAAATATGGACGGATAAATATGGACGCATCAAGGTTATTTTTCACTGGGATCGCCTTTCCCCTGCGGATCAGGAAAGTTCGTGCTGGGTCAGAGTCGCGGAAGGATGGGCAGGCAATAACTGGGGAATCCTGTTCACGCCTCGCATAGGGATGGAAGTCGTCGTAACCTTTATTGAGGGTGATCCTGATAGACCCTTGGTCATTGGCTCTGTGTACAACTCTGACAATATGCCGCCCTATCTTCCGGAACAACCCACAAAAAGTACCATTAAATCAAGATCCACGAAAGGCGGAGAAGGATTTAATGAGTTTCGTTTCGAAGATCTGAAAGGCTCCGAACAAATTTATTTGTTCGCTCAAAAGGATCGAGATTTTCGCGTTAAGGAAAATGTCACAGACTGGATAGAAAAGGGAAGTTACTGGTTTTGGATCGATCAGGGAAGCCGTGAGATGACGATTGGGGGGCCTAATGGTGTTCAAAAAACAACTCCAGAGGGCCAGGCGCTTCCTGCGGGAATAGGAGACGACAACCTTACCATGCTGTCAGGCAGCAAAACAGCCAAACTCCTGGGGCAAGGCGCCAGTTATAATATGATCATTCCCGATGGGCATCATTTCCTGCAAATTGAAAAAGGCACGAAATATACGATTGGTGGAGAGCTGAACGAATTTATTAAAATTGAACAGGGAAAGCACGAAACGCATATCTCGCAAGGAGAACAGCATACGGTGATTAACCAGGGGGATAGCCTTTCCTATATCGAAACCGGCAATTACACTGTCGGTATTACTTCAGGAAATCTGTCTCAAGAAATTGTAACGGGGAATATGCTTTTTGGGGTAACATCAGGAGATATCATGTCCTACGTTGAAACAGGTATGGCAGGCATCTCAGTCACCACAGGAACGATTAAATGCCTGATTCAACAGGGAAATTATGTCTTTCGCATTAAAGAGGGAAATTCAGACTCAAAAATTAATCAGGGGAATGAAACACTGCATATTCTCCAGGGGAATCAGACGCTCAAAATAGATCAGGGAAATCAGGAAATCCAAATTTCAGTAGGAAACCGCAGTATAAAAGTGGATAGCGGGAACGAAGATCATTTCGTCAATGGAAACTATGACCATCATGTGGTTCAAAATTATTCTCTTAAAGTAGACGGTAACCTTTCCATCATTGTCACCGGTACAACAAAAATTGAATCAGTGGGGAGCATCGATATTTCTACTCCCCAAAGTATTCGTATCTCTGCGGGAGAAAGTATCAACATGTCCGCGGGTATGTCGCTGACCCAGGAAGCTGGTACAACCATCACACAAGAAGCCGGGGCAGAAATGACGCTGAGCGCTTCTCTTGAAATGGAAATGAATGCGCTCTCTATCACCCAAACAGCAGAGATGGCCTATAATGTCGAGGCAGGCGCAGAAGCGAGCATAACGGCAGGAGCAAACATGACAATCACGGCCGCAACAGTCTTCATCGCATAGGTAAAAAATGGCAGAATCAGAAACAACCTATCAGGAAATCAGAAATAGCAAAGGTGGTCTAATTGAGCTGCGCGCTCTTAAAGACGGTAAAGTCACAGGCGTTGTCGAATACTATGATCCCAAAACGAATGCGATCAAACAACGGGTTACTTTTTTTGAAAATAAACGGCATGGCGCCACACTTGTCTACAATAAGGATGGTTCTGTTTCCCGCAAGCTTGAATTTCGGGAAGGAAAACTGACCGGTATCAGCGAGTTCTATCGAGATGGAAATCTGTATGCCACTGTACCGTTTATAGATGGCAAATTAAATGGTATTGCCACCTACTATGATGCCGGAGGCAGCAAAAGAATGGAAGCTCCTTTTGCTAATGGCATTCTGGAGGGCGACATGCTTTTGTTTAGTGCTCTTGGGCATATTGCTAAAGTCATCCCTCATCAAGCAGGAAAGAAACAAGGCATTGCAAAATCCTATTATCCCAGCGGCGCCATTCTGAAAACAGAACCCTATCTGGATAATCTTTTAGAAGGAAACGTCACTCAGTACTATGAAAATGGCAAGGTGTGCGCCTGGCATTTTTATCAACGGGGGAAAATGATGGAAGGTCCCCGAATTTTCAATCAAAAGAGCCAGGAGCTTTTCACAAAGTTCTGAAAATTTAACCTTATCTTTTTTCGTTGTGACTCTTGAGGATCACGATTACATTAAGGAAGTTTTTTAAGCAAAATATTTCTGGACTTCTGATGCATAAAAAAAAGAAAGTGATCTCTTCTCCCTTGCACGCTACCTCTGCATCTGAAATGCTGTTTCCTGCTCAAATCCAGTCATTTCTTGAAGATCATAAAATTTTTGAAGT
>Ga0169931_10011320_pt1 | contig 12589 bp, 9 predicted proteins | sample Kivu_15m_20L_FD_129675 | JGI IMG/M metagenome (GOLD analysis project Ga0169931, IMG submission 129675) | Freshwater microbial communities from Lake Kivu, Western Province, Rwanda to study Microbial Dark Matter (Phase II) - Kivu_15m_20L... | ecosystem: Environmental > Aquatic > Freshwater > Lake ...
GCAGAGGCGAGGTATGAGACGGGCGAGGCTGGTCAGCAGGAGGTATTGCGTCTGCTGGCGGAGATTCAGCGGGAGCAGCATCTGGTGGATCGTGCGCGGCTGGATTATTATCCTGACGTGACGATGCGGATGGGGTGGGGTCGAATGACGACTGAGGGTTCGATGGCGCATGGAGCTGACGGTGTAGACAATGTGAGTGTGGGGTTTGGAGTGAATGTGCCGGTGAATCGTGGTCGTTTGCGGGCCTCGGTGCATGCGGCTGAGGCGAGTGCGGTTGCTGCGGCGCGGGATTACGACCGTCTGAAGAGTGAGACTCAGAGGGATGTGAAGCAGTTATTTTCACAGGCGATCAGTCAGCGGGATTCGTCGGAGCTGTTGCGGGATTCTGTGATACCGAAGACCGAGCAGGCGCTGCGTGCGGCAGTGCGTGGGTATCAGGTTGGTGCAACGGACTTTTCTGATGTGATTGCGACGTGGCGTGAGCTGCTGAAGTTTCATGTGTCGCAGCTGCAGCTGGAGCTGCAGTATCGGCAGACGCTGGCGTCGCTGGAGCGGGTGGTGGGCGGTGGGCGGTGGCAGTGTGGTGGCGGAGTCGGACGTGGACGAGGCTGCGGTGGACGCTGCGTCTGAGGGGGAGGAGGCAGCACCTGAGGATCGTGTGTTACCGGGAGCGACTGAAGTTCGTGGTGTATCGATGCTGAGTGTGCTGAAGCAGAATTACCGGCGAGGCGAGTGAGGGCGTGATGCTGAGCGAGAATAATCTGGCGTCGGTGGTGGGTGTAGCGGGTATTGGGAAGCTGGTGTCGGCATTTTACCGGCAGATTCCGGGAGATGATGTGCTGGGGCCGATGTATCCGGCGGAGGATTTGGCGGGGGCTGAGGAGCGTCTGCGGTTATTTTTGGTGTATCGTTTTGGGGGGCCGCAGGATTATTTGCAGCTGCGTGGAAATCCGGCGCTGCGAATGCGTCATGCGCCATTTGCGGTGAATCAGGAGGCTCGTGATCGCTGGATGCTGCTAATGGGAAACGCGATCAGGGAGTGTGATTTCCCCGCAGACGTGCAGGGTATTTTGCGGGTGTTTTTGGGGAATGTTGCCACATTTTTGATCAATCGTCATTGAGCTGTCAGAGCCGCGAGCAGAGGATGTTGGGCTGGGGGCGGGGCCATCTGGTGCCGCCCCGTGCAGTCTCAGAGGACGGACTCTGCGAGCTGCAGTTCAGTGTGCTTTGCTGAGAGGGCTTGATGATGGCGTCCTGGCGGCGACTGATCATCTGTTTGTGCAGTTTACTGGCCTGTGCCGGGCCGCTGGCTGCCGAGGATTTGACGCTCTGGCGTCCGCTGGTGGCAGGTCAGTCTGTGCTGCAGCAGGAAGCGGAGCGGGCAGTCTTGCAGGGTGCCGAGTGGACGTGGCTGGGGTCGGCGACGCAGCATGCTGATGTAAAGTTTGAGGTGACGTTGCAGGTGGATTCTGCGGCGAGTCAATTTGATTTTTTTGGTTCCGGCTGGTCAGCGCGGCCTGATCCGAAGTTTGGTGATCGCGGATTTGAGGCGGGTTTGCTGCTGCGTGGCGGTGCGGATGGTTCCAGCGGTTATCGAGTGCAGTTGTCGACGAAGTATCAGGAATGTGCGCTGGTGCGATTTCCGGACGGTGGGTATGTGCGCTCGGTGCCTTGTGCTGTTCCGCTGCAGCGTCCGCTGCGATTGTCGGTGGTGGTTTCGGGGAGTGTGCTGCGAGTTTTGCTGGATGGTCGCGAGGTACTGACATATGCGGACCGGCTGGGCGGGATGACAGCTGCGGGGCTGCTGGGGCTGGGTGCATCCAGTGGAGCGCGGGTGACATTTTCGGGAGTGCAGGTTTCGGCGGCGGAGCGTTTGCATGTGCCGGAGGCTGGTCCGCATGTGCTGCGTCTGTCAAGTCGTCGGTGGCTGGGCGGGCGGCAGTTTGTATTTGACGACAACGAGCCGATTCTGCAGCTGCATTCTGCGGGTGATCCAGCAATGTTTGCGAAGCTGCGACCTGGATTGAAGCCATTGCTGACATTTGATTCTCACTGGGGTCTGGAGAATCAGGGGGCGTATCGTGAAGCGGCGGCGGAGTGGACTGAGTCGCGTGTAAGCGGTGGTGGCGAAGCGCTGCAGGCGGAGTGGTCGGCGAGGCATGTGCAGGGTCGATTTACTACGAGCAGTCGTCTGCAGGTTGGTTTTGATCAGCAGCGGCAGGTGTATACGTATGAAATCGACAGTGAGCTGCTGGTGCTGCCGGGTGAACCATGGGTGCTGGAGCTGGCGAATGTGGACTGGGTGCGCGAGGGCGGGCGGCGTGGGCTGCGATTTTCAGAGAACTCGAAAGAACGAGCCGATTATCCGTCGCCTGGGCTGCTGGACACGTGGCTGCGGCATCCGCAGCAGCGACAGAATTATGAGCCGCATCGGCACGGAGCTTTTGGTCTGGGTGGATTTCATGGTGGCGGCAGGCCATTGAAAGCGTTGACGCTGGCCACGTGGATTCGTCCGGCTGGCGAGATGGGAGCGGGTCCGCATCCGGGTCGGGGTGATCTGATTGGCTTTGGTGCGAGGCGGTTTATTTTGGGGCTGGAGGGTCAGACGGCGCCATATCGCCTGGGTGCCTGGCTGAATGTGAACGATCGTGTGACGAGTGAGTCGCGGCTGGAGGCTGAACGCTGGTCGCATGTGGCGATGACGTGTGAGTCGACGGGAGAGCGATGGCGAGTGCGGTTGTATGTGGATGGTATTCAAGTGGGCGAGGGGTTGACGGAGAAGCTGCTGGTGAGTGAGACGGTTCCGGATTCGCTGATTTTGGGCGGGGAGTATTTTTATCTGCACTGTCATTATTATCGGGGGCTGATGGGTCCGGTGCAGGTTGTGGAGCGTTGCCTGACGGAGTCGGAGTTGCGTGTGCTGGCTGAGCAGCAGTGAGTGGGTGTTGATGCAGTTTGCCGAAGGGGTGTGTCGGCTGGGGGGGGATTGCGGGGTTATGGAAATTTTGGTGTTGCTGGCAGCGGGGTTTGTGGCGTTTACAAATGGAGCGAATGCCAACTGCAAGGGGGTGGCTTCGCTGTATGGCAGCGGTACAACGACGTTGCGTCTGGCGCTTTGGTGGGGAACTCTGACGACATTTTTGGGTTCGGTGAGTGCTGTGTTTTTGTCTGGCGGGATGTTGAAGGCATTCAGTGGCCAGGGGATTGTGGACAATGGTCTGCTGCAGCGGATGGATTTTCTGGTGTCGGTGGCGGCGGGTGCGGCAGCGACCAGTTTTCTGGCGACTCGTCTAAGTTTTCCGGTATCAACCACGCATGCGCTGGTGGGGGCGTTGGTGGGGGCCGGGTTGGCGGGCGGCCAGTCTGGGGTGCAGTGGCAGGGTTTGCGGGAGAGATTTGTATTTCCGCTGTTGTTTAGTCCGGTGGTGGCACTGGTGCTGGGGTGTGTTGTTTACGGCGTGTTGCGGCGTCTGAGGCTGGCCCCGGAGCAGCGCACGGTGTGGCTGGACATCAGTCATTTCTTCAGCACTGGTGCGGCCAGTTTTGCACGCGGTTTGAATGATGCACCGAAGATGGCGGCGCTGCTGACACTGGTTCCGTGGCTTTCGGCGGAGTGGTCAATTTTTTTGGTTGCGGTGCTGATGGCAGTGGGTGGGCTGCTGGATTCGAAGAACGTGGCAGAGACTTTGGGCAGGCGAGTGACGGGCATGGATGCGGGTCAGGGTTTTGCGGCCAGTCTGGTGACGGCGGTGCTGGTGGGTACGGCCAGTCTGCACAGTCTGCCCGCCAGTACGACTCATGTGAGTGTTGGTGCGCTGGCCGGTATGGGTCTGGCAAGTGGCCGTGCGCGGTGGGGGAAGGTGTTTGAGATTTTGCTGGCTTGGCTGACGACGGTACCGTGTGGTGCGGTACTGGCGGCATTGATTTTTGGCCTGCTCCGGCTGTTCTGAGAGTGTTTGTTGCTGAGGGCCGTGACGGCGACTGGAGTCAGGGCAGTTTGTTTTCTGCAGTTTCAGCGGGCAGTTCCTTGCGTGACACGTATTCTTTCCATGAGCCTTCGTAGAGGCGTACGCTGGGGTATCCGGCGACGTGTCGCAGGTAGAATCTAAGCAGGCTGCCTTCGCGAGATGTACCGCAGTAAACGATGATATGTTTGTCGGGGGTCAGTCCGGCGGCCTGCAGCATAGCCAGCGTCTGCTGTCGGGGCAGGAACTTATGCGTGTTTTCAGGTTCCATGAGTTTGGCCCAGTGGAAGCTGATGGCTCCGGGGATATGTCCTTTTCGCCACCAGACGTCATCCTTGCCGATGTATTCGTTATGCGGTCGGGCATCGACCAGGACGACATCCGGCTGAGATTTCAGTTTTAGAACCTGATCGATTGTGAGTCCGATTTCGGGGTTGCGCTGGAGGGGCAGAGTTCCGGCGGGGTTACCGAAGTAGTCCTGGATGACGGGAAATCCGGCCTGTTGCCATGCGGGAAGTCCGCCATCGATGATGCGAATGTCTGAGACGCCGAATTTTTCGAGTACGTAAGCGACCATTGAGGCACTGAGGATTTCATCGTTGGGCAGTTGCGCACCAGTGGCGTAGATCAGGTGGGTGCGACTGCGTTCGATTCCGGCGCGAACGAGCAATGCTGCGGTGAGATCATCTGGAAGGTATTGTACGGGGACGCCCTGATCTGTGCCGCGGAGTGTATCGAAATTGATGTGGTGAGCGCTGGGGAGATGTCCGCGGAAGTAGTCTTTGTAGCCGCCGCGGGTATCGAGAACGACAGGTCTTTTGGCGGGATCAGGGTGATTGATCAGTTGCTGTGCTTCAGCGACGGAGATGGTGCCGATTTCGGCGGCGTGGCAGTGGCTGATGAGCGTGAGCGTGAGTGTGAGTGTGAGTGCTGCGAGGAGTTGGGGGAGCATATTGAGTGTGCCCTGGTAGCGGGAATGAGAGCGTGTTGACGATTGAGCGAGGTGTCTGCCGGTCAAAGGTATAAAGATCTTAAGCTTATTTGAGAGTTGTGTCAAAGACTGGTGTTGTGTTTGTGGCGGGTGGAATCAGTGTTGCGAGGTCCGCCAGGATGTGGGCAGCTGACCGACGATGCTGTGGAAAGCGGCGTAGAATCGGTTGGGTGAATTGAAGCCGGCGGCGCGGGAGATTTCGCGAATTTTCAGGGAGCTGGTTACAAGCAGGTGTTGGGCGTGGCGAATTCTGTGCATGGTGACGTATTCGAGGATGGTGAGTCCGGATGTGCGTCGGAACAGGCGCATGGCGGAGTTTGGGTGCAAACCGGCGCAGGCAGCAACATCTGAGGCGCTGATGTCACTGGTATAGTTGGCGGCGATGAAGACGGTCATTTTTTCAAAGGGTCCGAGCTGCTGGCTGGCAGTGGCGGTGCTGTGTGGCGGGTGTATTTGATCGAGGCTGACGGCCAGTCGCAGCAGTCGTGCCTGAGCTTCGAGGAGAATCAGTCGCTGGTGGTCGGCGGAACCGGCAAGGAAGGCTGTATGCCAGCGACGCATCATAGCGGTATCGGAGCATTCGGGGTCGGATTCCTGTGTCATCAGCATTTCGCCGGCGAGCAGTCTTTCGGTGAGTGGTGCGGGCAGCTGCCAGGTGAGGAACCATGCGAGCGGAACTTTTAGAGAGTAGTGGATGCCTCCGGGAGAGAAGTCGATGCTTTGGTGTGGGATAGCCGCCCAGCGAACGCAGAACATGCCGGCGAGATTGCGGATCCGCTGTCCTCCGAAGAGGTAATCAATCCAGCCTGTTTCGAGGACTGTCATTTCAATTTCGTCATGGCGGTGTGCGCGCTGCATGCGTGCAGCAGGTGCATTGCTGACGTGGAAACCGAGAGACACGAAATCGACGGGCTGGAGAGTGCTGACGGTCATGGGGGTGGGTTAACTGGCAGGAAGCGGGCGGGAATCTGCTGCTGGATTGTCATTAAAGCGTGGTACTGCCGAGTTGATTCCGGTGTGGTATCAGGGTTTTCGGTGGAGAATGAGTGCGAGGGTGTCTGGTGATCCTGCTTCAGCGAGGAGGGTGGCAGCGACGGTGATTGTCCAGCAGGAGCGGGCGGTGGTGCTGCACAGCAGAGCGGGTCCGGGGGGCAGTCTGACGCCGGGATTGATGCGGATGGCTTGTTCAAGGAGGCAGACGTGTGGAGTACTGGGCAAATTTTCGGGGCATTGTGGCCCGGACCAGGTGAAGCAGTCGAGCAGTGGCAGTTTGCCGATGCGTGAGATGTGCTGGGCGAGCAGTCGATTGCCCTGCATTTGCGAGGCGGGTGCCGGCACCGGAATGACGATGGCGGGTCGTTGTTCCCAGTGTTGTTTCCAGCGGGAGAGCAACTGAACAGCTCCGTCGAGCAGTTCCGGGGGGATAGCGGCGAAGTTGTCTTTTTCGAGCTGAGCGAGTTCGGTGTTCCAGCCTGGGTCATCAGCGAAGGCGACAGCGCGGGCCGACAGTCTGGCTGTGATGGTTCCTTTGCGGCTGCAGCCTTTGGGCCACAGTTTGCGAGGTTCGATGAGCACATCCTGCTGTCTGAGGAAGTTGCGGGCCTGCAGAATGCGTGCGGGATCGGGCTGCAGTCCGGGAGCGGGCAGTCGTGAGGTACAGACGGAGCATTTGCCGCAGGGCTGGGGGTTTGGGTCGCTGAGTGCCTGCTGGAGCCAGGCCATGAGGCAGCCGCGACCATTGGCGTAATTCCGCATGATTGAGGCTTCCTGTCGGCGTGCGTCGACGAGTGCATCCCATTTGCGGGTGTCGTGGATCCATGGTTTGCCGGTTGCGGCCCATTTGCTGCCGTCTTTGCGAACGGCGTCATCGACGGCGAGGATTTTGAGGAGTGCTTCCAGTCGTCCGCGACGGATGGCAGTCACACCTTCGAGGTCGACGATGCTGAGTGGCTGCCTGGCGAGTGCCTGCAGGGTTCGATCAGCGGCGGCCTGATCCGGGATATTGGCGGTTGCGAAGTATTCCCAGATGGCTTCATCGCTGCTGGCGGGCAGCAGGATGGCTTCAGCGTGCTCGAGTGCTCGACCTGCGCGACCGATTTGCTGGTAATAGGCGACGGGAGTGCCTGGTGAACCGAGGTGGACACAGAAGCCGAGGTCGGGTTTATCGTAGCCCATTCCGAGTGCGGAGGTAGCGACGACAGCTTTCAGCTCATTGTTGCGCAGCTGCTGTTCGATAGCCAGTCTGTCGTCTGTTTCCATTTGTCCGGTGTAGGCTGGAACGTTGAATCCGCATTGCTGCAGAAACGTAGCGAGTCGCTGAGCTTCGGCGACGGTGAGAGCGTAGATGATGCCGGAGCCGGGCAGGGTCCGGAGTGCGTCAGCGATCCAGGCATAGCGTTCGGCGGCTGAGAGTCCTGGCACGACGGAGAGCTGGAGGGATGTACGTGCGAGTGTGCCGCGAAAGACGGCGGTGTTGTTTCCCAGTTGTTTGCGTACATCCTCGGTGACTCGCTGATTGGCTGTGGCTGTTGTGGCGAGTACAGCGGCGTTTGGTGCGGCGAGCAGTGAGCGGGCAAGTCGCTGGTAGTCGGGGCGGAAGTCGAAGCCCCAGTCACTGATGCAGTGTGCTTCATCGATGACGATAAGGGAGGTGCGACTGAGCAGCTGCGGCAGTCTGGCAGCGAAGGCGGGGTTGCCCAGTCTTTCGGGTGACACAAGCAGGACATCGAGCTGGTCCTGTTCGAGAGCGTGGAAGATGGGTTCCCAGTCATCGATGTTGGTGCTGTTGATGCTGGCGGCTTTGAGTCCTGCTTTTTCGGCGGCGGCCACCTGATCGCGCATGAGTGCCAGGAGTGGAGAAATCACGAGTGTGGTGCCGTGTCGAGTCTGTCTGAGGGCGGTTGTAGCGGCCCAGTAAACGGCGCTTTTTCCCCAGCCGGTCGCCTGTACAACGAGGACTCGAGCGACAGGCTGCAGGATGGCCGTGACGGCATCGAGCTGATCACTGCGGGGAGTGGCAGCGGGGCCGGCCAGTTTGTGGAGTACGGCTGTGAGGTAAGTTTCAGCGGGAGTGACAGGCATGGTTGCTGGTAGCTGTGTGTTGTGTGGGATGATGGCGGGGGTGTGGTGAGTTTTGGGTCAGGAGATACACGAGAGGCGGGAAGAGATACAAGTGAGCAGGGGGTGAATTTTTGTGAAAGCAGTGGTCACTGATCACCGCCCACTCCCCCCAAGATCCCCCCACGTCAGATCAAACCGCGCCAAAAATTTCCGCAGCCGATCCGCATCGTTGATCGATGCACGAGCCTGACGGGATACCGCAAACAAACGACGACCCGCCTCCGATAACGAACGACACCCGCGACACACCCGAATCACCGCAGACAACTGCAGCCGATCAAACTCATCCAGCCGCTCAATCGCCGCCGCCGATAACAACCCCGATAACACTCCACATTCCTCAGACTCCGACGGAATTCGCACCGTCAAACGCGCAATCTCCTCACGCACATCCTGCAAACCAATCCGGCCAGCACGCGCCAAAGTCGACATCCGCACCACAGCCGCATTCAAATCCCGAAAATTATTGCTCCACCGCGCCGCCGCTGACTCCGACCAGCACAGAAAATCCCGACGCGCCTCCCGCGACATACTGATCCGACGACCCGTGATGTCACTGACCCGCTGCAACTCATAATCCAGATTGGGCTCAATATCCTCGCGACGCTCCGCCAGGCCCGGCAGCCGAAATGTCCACAAATTGATCCGCGCCAATAAGTCCTCACGAAATTCCCCCGCTGACACCGCACGCTCCAAATCACGGTTGGTACCCGCAATCAGCTGAAAATTACTGCCCAGTTCACGGTCACCACCCACAGGCAAAAATCGCCGCTCCTCAATCGCACGCAATAACATCGCCTGCTCGTCCAGACCCAGCTCACCAATCTCATCCAAAAACAACAAACCACCGTCCGCCTGCAACAGCAAACCAGATCGAGCTGACACGGCACCCGTAAATGCTCCCTTCACATGACCAAACAACGTCGACATCGCCTGGTCGCCACGCAAAGTCGCACAGTTCACCTCCACAAACTCACCCGACAACTGCTCGCGACGACGCTTCAGCTCGTAAATGCGACGGGCCAGACGAGTCTTGCCGGCCCCCGTCGGACCCGTCAGCAACAACGAAGCACTGCTGCTGATCGCCACTCGCTCAATCTGCTCAATCAAACCGTTGAAGGCAGCGTTGCGAGTCTCAATGCCGGACTTCAAAAACGTCAGTCCCTCCTGCTGCTCCTCAGCAAATCGAGCCGCCAGCGCGTCATAACGCGACAAATCCAGATCAATAATCCGAAAACTGCCCGCCAGCCCGACACCCGACCCACGCGGTGATGTCTGCAACAAACGACCTGGCAAATGACGCGATTCCGTCAGCAGAAACAAACAAATCTGCTGCACATGACTGCCCGTCGTAATATGCACCAAATAATCACGCCGCTCCGTGTCAAACTCAAACTCACGCGCAAACTGATGCAGCCGCTGAAAAACCTCCTCAAAATCCCACGGGTCCGCAAAGTGCAATGCATGCAGCACCACTCGCGTCCGCGGACTGGCCTCCACAATGTCCGCTCGCACAGAACGAGCCATCGATTCAAAACGAGTCTCATACAGCAGATCAAACTGCTCGATCGGAAGCTGCGGCTGCTGACACGCCGCCACCGACGGACGCCACCGCTGAGACTTCCGGCCCGCGTCCAGCTGACTTCCCAAAAGACCTAACAGATGCAAAGGACGAGACATCTCAGAAACCCCTCAGTACAGAAAACAGACAGCCCAAAGGCTTATCCGCAGAGATAACTCACGATACCACAGTCTAATGTTTGTCCGCACCAGAAGCCGTGACAAATTCACGCAATATTCCCTAAACTGCACCCAGATCTACAGCTGCAAAAAAACACCACCGCCCGCACACCCCTTGGCACAAAAAATGCCAATCTGAAACACCACCACCATCCCGCCACCAAAAAAACACTGAACCGCTGCCGCAAATCACTGTCTGACTCTCACCGAACAGCTTCTTTCCCTGCGAGCCCCCGTTATGCCATTCGAAATTCTGCCCACCAGTGAAGCCACTGCCATTCTGCCCGTCAGCAACACCGCACTGAAACCCATCACCGTGATCGGTACACAGGCCATCCGCAATACCTTCGATGACGCCTGCCTGCAGCAGGCCGTCAATTCCCGCATGGCTCCGGGAGTCACTGATCTGGTGCTGAATCCTGACGCACACTGCGGCTACGGCGCACCTGTTGGCTGCGTACTGGTCTCACCAACTCACGTGTACCCAGGGCCGGTGGGAGTCGACATTAAGTGTTCCATGAGCCTCCTGCAGCTCAGTATTCCGGCGGATGCGATTGAGGATCGGCGGGTGCGCCGCGCCCTGATTCAGGCCATCTGCGAACGAACGCCGACGGGAGCCGGTCGTGGCCAGCAAAATGCTCCCAGGTCCCGCCGTGTCAGTGAATCGCTGGGTCGGCAGCTGATGCTCGAAGGGGCCTCGGCATCGGTGTGCGAACAGCTTGGAATTCCGCCGCACTGGGCCGAACGCTGCGAAGACTCGTTCCATGTCGGACATGACGACACCCAGGACGCACTTGGCGCGCGGCTTGAACACCACCTGCGGGATGGCTTCTTCCGCAATCGGTTTCCCGGCAAAATGAAGCAGCTCGGCTCCTATGGCGGCGGCAATCATTTCGGGGAATGCGAAGAAGTGCGAGTCGGTGAATCTGAGCGGGCTCGGCGCGTCGCCGACGTTTTCGGACTGCAGGATGGACACGTGGCATTTCTGTCACACTGCGGATCGCGAGGCATTGGTCACAACCTGGCGGACGGTCAGTTCAAGTCACTGCAGGCTCGTTTTGCACAGTGGGGTATCCCGCTGCCAGGCGGGGACCGCGAACTGGTCTATGCGCCGCTTGGTACCCCCGAAGCCAATGCCTATCTCGACGACATGGCACTCGGTGCAAACTTCGCCACCGTAAATCACATGCTGATCAACGCGCTGGTGCTGGAAGCATTCCAGGAAATCCTGCCTGGTGCGACCGGCGAACTGGTGTATTTCATCAGCCACAACATTGCCCGCCGGGAAGTGGTGGACAATCGAGTCGCGTGGGTGCACCGCAAAGGCGCTACTCGAGCATTTCCGGCCGGCCACCATGCCCTGAAAGGAACTCGCTACGCAGACACCGGACATCCGATTCTTTTGCCGGGCAATCCGCAGGCAGGTTCCTGCGTAATGGTCGCCGACGAAGGCGCTGCACTCAGCTGCTACAGCGTGAATCACGGTGCCGGCCGAGCACTGGGACGCCGCCGCGCAATTCGCGAACTGGATCAGCGAGCGATTGATCAGTCATTTGACGAGCACGACATTTTGAGCAACTGTCGGCAGTATCCACGGGACGAAGCCCCTGCTGCCTACAAGGACTTCAACGAAGTCCTGCACTCCGTCAAAACAGCGGGACTGGCATCCGAAGTCGCCCGCCTGCGCGCCCGCTTCGTCATCAAAGATGGCGATTCCGCAGACGACTGACCCCCCAGTCACCTCCCCCGACACCACAAACACTAAATCCTCCCCTCGCCCCAACGAGGGGAAGACGGGGCGGGCGCGAGTGGGCGATGGCATCCATGCCATAGAAAGCAGACTCGAGAAAGTTGAAAGTAGAAAGCACCCTCAACGCACTCACAAGGTTCCGGCTCAACCAGGTCATCCCCCGCTCCCTCACGGTCGCGGCTCCTGTCTGTTCACCGAAAACCGAACACCGACAGCCAATCCTCCCCTCGCCCCCGTGAAACGGGCGAGAGGGGTCGGGGGTGAGGGGGCCATGGCATCCATGCCATAGAGAGCAGATGCGAGAAAGTTGAGAGGAGAGCAGGCAGTTCACCACACACCACAGCTGCCCCCTGCGTTTCCCTTCGCGGCTTCGCGGCTTCGCGGCTTCGCGTGAGACAAAACAGTCTGCAACTCACCCGCCCCTGTGCGGAGATCAATCGCAGAAGCACAGAACTCGGGCTGGAAAGCCCGAGCTACCGAAGATCACCGCCCACCCAATCCTCCCCTCGCCCCCGTGAAACGGGGGAGAGGGGCCGGGGGTGAGGGGGCCATGGCATCCATGCCATAGAAAGCAGATGCGAGAAAGTTGAGAGCAGAGCAGGCTGTTCACCACACACCACAGCTGCCCCCTGCGTTTCCCTTCGCGGCTTCGCGGCTTCGCGTGAGGCATACAGTCTGCAACTCACCCGCCCCTGCGCGGAAATCAATCGCAGAAGCACAGAACTCGGGCTGGAAAGCCCGAGCTACGGAAAACGCACCACAGGCGAGCCGGGTACGTAAATGCCCGGGTGCGTGGCATGGATGCCGCCAGTCACCAAACACTCCCCGCCCCCTTGCGTCTCCCTTCGCGGCTTCGCGGCTTCGCGTGAGACAAAACAGTCTGCAACTCACCCGCCCCTGTGCGGAGATCAATCGTAGAAGCACAGAACTCGGGCTGGAAAGCCCGAGCTACGGAAACGGCCGCACCCGCGGACTCCCGTCCGCAGCTCGCCCACCGAACACTGATCACCGATCACTGATCAC
>Ga0169931_10011321_pt1 | contig 12589 bp, 9 predicted proteins | sample Kivu_15m_20L_FD_129675 | JGI IMG/M metagenome (GOLD analysis project Ga0169931, IMG submission 129675) | Freshwater microbial communities from Lake Kivu, Western Province, Rwanda to study Microbial Dark Matter (Phase II) - Kivu_15m_20L... | ecosystem: Environmental > Aquatic > Freshwater > Lake ...
AACCCTGGCGCGGATCGAGCGCGCGATCTCCTCAAACCTTGCCGGTTTTCTCAATGCCAACGTCGCCAGCGGTGACATGGCGCCCTCGCTGATCGAGAAAGTTTTCTCCGACGTTCACATTCCCGAAGATCCGATGTTCGTCAGCGAGCAGACTGACTTTCTGATGGAGAACGTCGTCCGACAGTCGGTGCACACCGGCTCTCCGGCCTTCATCGGTCACATGACATCAGCCCTGCCGTACTTCATGCTGCCACTTGCCAAGATCACCACGGCACTCAATCAGAACACGGTGAAGATCGAGACCTCGAAGGCGTTCACGCCGCTCGAATCTCAGGTCATCGGCATGCTGCATCACTTGATCTACAAACGTGAAGACAGCTTCTACGCACGCTGGCTTCATGATCGGGATCACGCACTCGGGGTCTTTTGCTCCGGTGGAACCATCGCCAACATCACCTCGCTGTGGGTTGCGCGCAACCGCCTCCTTGCACCACGCGAAGGCTTTCGCGGTGTGAGTCACGACGGTGTGTTTCGCGGTCTGCGTGTGCACGGGTTCGAGGATCTCGCGATCGTGGTTTCGAAGCGCGGGCATTATTCCCTGCGCAAGGCGGCGGATGTGCTTGGTCTCGGGCGTGCGAACGTCATCGCCGTGCGTACCGATGCCCGCGGCAAGATCGATCTTGCCGAGCTGCGCAACACGCTGACGGATCTGCAGCGGCGACGCATCGGCGTGTGCGCACTCGTTGGTGTTGCGGGCGCGACAGAGACGGGCAGCGTCGATCCCCTGACGGCGATGGCGGATATTGCGCAGGAGTTCCGGTGCAACTTCCACGTCGACGCGGCGTGGGGCGGCCCGACGTTGTTCTCACAGCGCTACGGACATTTGCTTGCTGGTATTGAACGCGCTGACTCCGTTTGTATCGACGCACACAAGCAACTCTACGTCCCGATGGGTGCAGGTATGGCTGTCTTTCGCGATGAGACCGCCCTCTCCTCGGTTGAACACAGCGCTCAGTACATCATCCGCAAGGGCTCGCGTGATCTTGGCAAGCACACCCTTGAGGGCTCTCGCCCGGGAACGGCGCTGCTCGTTCATTCGGGGCTGCGCATTCTCGGTCGTCGCGGATACGAAATGATCATCGATCTCGGGATCGGCAAGGCCGGACAGTTTGCCAAAATGATCCAGAGCACCGCTGACTTTGAACTCATGACCGAGCCGGAAACCAATCTCCTGACGTATCGGTTTGTGCCGCCACAGGTTCGTGCCGCACTCGCTGACCCCGATACATCTGCGGCAGATCGCGAAGCCCTGAACGAAGTCTTGAGCGAACTCACGGCCAACGTACAGAAGGATCAGCGTGCCCGCGGGAAGACCTTCGTCTCAAGAACGCGGTTCGACATGCCACAGTACAATTATCAGCTGTGCACCGTGTTTCGCGTCGTTCTCGCAAATCCTCTCACGACGCGCCAGATCCTCAGCGAGATCCTCGATGAGCAGCGTGAGATCGCTGCACTCGTGCTGAAGCGCGATGGGTTTGGAGCGAAACTTGACGGCATCCTGAACACCGGGAGACACACAAAGGCCGCTGGAGGCAAGTCGTGAACGCACGCGCTGGCGAAACCACAGCAACGTCTGCAGCGCCAGCCGGCGCAGGTGAGTTTCGCGGCAAGAGCTGCGTCGTGATCGACAACTACGACTCGTTCACGTTCAATCTCGTACAGTATCTTCAGATCATCGGTTTTGAAGTCTCGGTACTGCGCAACGACGAGAAATCGGCGAGCGATGTGCTGCGGGAGGCGCGCGCAGCTGGACAGCGCTTCATCCTGATCTCACCGGGGCCTTCGTCCCCGGACGAAGCGGGCATCTGCGTTGGTCTCATTCGACTGGCCGCGCGCGACAGGTTTCCTCTGTTTGGTGTCTGTCTTGGACACCAGGCGATTGGTCAGGCCCTCGGTGGCAAGGTCGTGCGCGCTGAGTATCCGGTGCATGGAAAGACTGCGCGTATTGCCCACTCAGGGAACGGCGTTTTCGCTGGTCTGCCGTCACCGTTTCGCGCGACACGCTATCACTCGCTCGTCGTAGAACGCACAACTCTGCCCGGGGAGCTTGAGATCAGCGCCTGGCTCGATCACGATGCCGATCAGCTGATCATGGGTTTGCAACATCGCACTCTGCCCATCGCCGGGGTGCAATTCCACCCCGAAAGCGTGCTGACCGAACATGGCCTTGCGATGCTGGGGAATTTTTCGAGACAGCTCTAAAAGCCTTGCCCACCAAGGCCTGTGCGTGAACTGACGCAACCTGCGTCAGTTCACCTGCTGCGCCATCGAGCATAATCCACTGACCTGCCGTCCAGTCCGCGTACTTACGCGCGTGGCACGTCCCTTGCGATGCAGGTCACCAGGATCATCTGCCCAAATTGGTCACTTTCTGAACCGACTGTCCACTCTTCACTGTTGAGGATCCACATGCGCTCCACCATTCGAAACTCCCTGTTCTGCGCTGCAGCTGCCATCAATTTTGCGATGCATTCCGGAGTTGCCCGCGGGATTCCCGAGGCGGATGGTATCGATCGCAGCGGCACAACACTCGAAATGTGGGTGCGGGCACCGGGCGATTACGCCAGTGCCGGCAAATTTGCGCGGCCAGACGCGCAGGTCCTCAAACTCAGCAAAATCTTGGCAAAACCGCGCTCGCAACGCATCCTCGACGCGCAGACCAAAACGCGTCGCGTCTGGCGCGGAATGCCGCTCGCCGATGTTCTCGCTCCGACGATGGAGCGCATGAAACTTCCCGCAAGCGTCGACACGGCGCTGTTGCACTTTGCCAACGGCATGATCATCCCTGTTCCGCGAGAAGCTGTGGAACTTCCCTCGGCGCAATATCCGATGTTTCTCGCGATAGCCTTCCGCGACACCGACGGGGAATGGAGTTCTGATTTTCCGGACATTGCAAAGCCGGAGGAAGACAACAACTTCCGCGGCGATCCCCGGCCGATCAGATTCGGCGCCAATCGACTGATCACCTCGTCCCTCTGGCATCCAGATGCGCCGTCACGGGGCCTCGGTGGATTTTCACCTTGGCAACATGTCGACTCACTGGTTGCGATTGAATTTGTTGCACGCAGCGGCTGGGAACAGCAGTTTGCCGGAGATCAGAGTCCATCGGCGATCGAAGGGCGCAAAGTCTTTCTCGAGCGGTGTCACTGGTGCCACGGCGTGCGCATGATCGGCGCACGCCACGGCTGGGACATGGTCGAACCGCTGCCACTGTGGCAAAAGCGCCGCCCCGACTCGCTCTTCAATCACGTCAAGTATCCGATCGCCGACGCAACGCGGCGCGGCCTCATGATGCCAACACAGAAGGACGTCACCAGCGGCGAGATGTTTCTCCTGTGGAAGTGGATGGAGTCGGTCGCAAAGACACCGTCGCCGCGCTACGAACGGTGACCACTCGCGCGGCCGAAGGCGATATCATCCCCCGGAGGCCGGTCACCGGGAGGCTCGCGCAGGTCGCTGCAACCTGACGTTTACCTTCACCATTCTTCCCACTTCTGCCAACAAGCCATGAAATTACTGCTTTTTCCCTAAAGAATCTGCGTCCTCGAACCGATAAGATGGACGCTCACAAGCAACTGTTTCGATGCGAATTGTTCTTCAAGGCAAGGGTCCAGCGGCCCATCGAAGGTCCGCTCAGAGGTCGACCTTCACTTCGGAGTTCACATGACCGGCTTTCTCACTCGTCGCACCACTATCGCCTGCGCAACCGTTATCGCGGGTTTGTTGACCGCGACTGGTTGCAAGAAACCACAGCAGGCGAGTGACACGCTCTCGCTCGACAACTTCGCTGCCGGTCAAAGAGTGCGAACCAACGTTTGCGAAGGCAATCCAGCCGCGAACTCTGAACCCGCTCTGATCAACATGCTGCGCGAACTCGAAGGTCGCACGGTCGATCGCGATTCGGATCCGACGGCCAAAAAGGCGAATCTCGTCGCGCTCAAGAATGCGTTCTCTGCGCTCCCGCCGTTTGCTCAAACACAATTTCTCGGTCTCGGTGGCCAGGTACTTCTGACCAGGAATGTCGGTCAAATCTGCGGAGCTGGCAGCAAGCGTCGCATGCAGAGTGCGGCACAGAAAAACTCCGAACTGTCGGCCCTCAGCGAAGGCTTCTCGAGCGCTCGCGCGTGCTACATCTTCGCCAACCCGGGCGAACTCGACGACGCGGGGATCAAGTCCGAGCAGGAGCTTTACGTTCTGGTCATCCAGAACAACGCAACAGAGATTGCGCACAACCTCGTACGCGTCTTTGGCTACATGCACGTGCAACTCTCCTCACGTCTCGGCGTAACGGGTGATTTCACCTCGAATGCAACTCAGGTCGCTCTTGCCGGAGACGAGAATCCCGAGTTTGCGAAGGCACGGAGCAACGTGGCTCGTGCGTTCATCAGCGATCTTTCCGGGAAGCCATCGGCGAAGCGCTTTGCGGAGTACATGAAAATGGATCCCGTGAGCCCGGGGCGTATCGCGTTTGAGAACTACGTCTACGCGGAAGCGTTCGACTCCTTCTTCTGCAACCAGCACGCATCTGGCGAACGCAGCACGCTGGGCAACATGCGTCGGGAGTTCCCAAAGACACTGGAAGCTTTCCTCGAATCCCTCAGCAAGAAGGACAAAGGTCTTTTCCTTGCTGACGACTCAAAGCCGGCCGCCTCGCTTGGTCTCTGGGGTCCGTGGGAGTGGGCAAAAGAAAAGTACAACGGCTACGTTCGCACCCGCGATGCAATGATCGAAGGCATGGTGAAGACCCACTTCGAAGTCTCCGGCGGCAAACCGCCAGGTGTTCTTGATACCGTCTCCATTGCTGCCAATGCTGCATGGCGACCGGTTGCCGATGTCCCCGGCGTAGACAAGTTCGTGAAGCCCGCAGTGAAGTTCGCCGACGGCATTGGCGGCGCAACGATTGATGAACGCGGCGGCGGTCACATCCTCACGGACGCACAACGTGCACGCATGATCGCCTCTGGAGCATCGGATGTCGCGCTCGACTTCGCCGGCGGCGCAGTCGCGGACGCGGCAGGCAAGCGAATGGGCGCCCTCGGCGCCGAGAAATTCGGCGACGCCGTATTCTCGAGAACCGGCTCACAGATGATGACCGAGATGTCGGAAACAGCATTGGGCCGCGTGACTGGCCGCACGATTCTGAAGTACGGCGACCAGGCGGCTGAAGCCAGCGTGGGCTTTGCAACGAATAGGACGGTCGACTTCGTCGCCGGTCAGGGTGCCGACGCCATCGGCGGCGCGATCGCGGGTCCTTTGCCGGGCTCCGCACCGGCTCCGCAGTCGCCGCCCCAGGCTCCGTAACATTTTTCAGAACTGATCGGCCCGTCAGCATCATCGCTGGCGGGCCTTTTTCCTTTCGCGGATCACACAATTTTCATCGCGACGGACGCGGGAGTTCTCCGCGCCACAGGCGCCCGGTGAGCATGATGCCAAACATCCGAAAATCGCCGATGAGTGACCACACTGGCCAGGTAAACGTCGCGGGACGATTTTTCTCGACCAGCAAATGCCCGAGCCACGCACCACCGTATCCCGGCAATGGCGCAAGCCACGCGAGCATCGGTCGGCCAGTCGTGAATGCCCACGCGATCAGGAGCAGCGCACTTCCAGTCCCAATAAAATGCCACCATCTCGTCGCCGCGCGCGTGTGCTCACCGAGATAGATTGGCCAGAATTCAGAGAAACTCTGCGGACGCGGACCGGACGCAGGTGATGGGATCTCGTTCATCAGCTGCCCGCCGGCGGCAGGGTGTTCTGCATGGCCGTCAGGCAGGCGGCCATTTTGTTGCGTGTTTCGAGCCATTCTTCCGCAGGTTTGGAATCGTAGACGATTCCCGCAGACGCCTGCGTCGCCACAACGCCGCCCTTCCAATGCATCGACCGGATCAGAATCGTTGACTTGAGGTCACCGCCGAAACTCGCGAGTCCAAGCGCTCCGGCATAAAACTCACGCGCGATCTTCTCCCGCTGGTTGATCAGCTGCATGGCCCTGATCTTTGGCGCGCCGCAGACCGTCCCGTTGGGAAAACTCGCGCGCAGCACAGTGCATGGATCGACATCGGAGCGACGCTGACCACTCACCTGACTCACCATGTGAAAGACGTGGCTATACTCCTCAACACTCATGAGCTCCTCGACGCGCACGCTGCCCGGCGTCGCCACGCGCCCGATGTCGTTGCGCGCAAGGTCAACGAGCATCACATGCTCAGCCCGCTCCTTCTCTGAGGTCACGAGTTCTTCGCGCATGCGGCGATCCCGCTCGCTCTGCCAGCTTCGCCGACGCGTTCCTGCGATTGGCCGCTGCACGATCCGCTCACCCTCGACGCCGACCATGATCTCCGGCGAGGCGCCGAGAATCACATGCTCCCCGCGCCTGACGTAGAACATGTACGGTGAGGGATTGAGCGAGCGCAGGTGTCTGAAGATGTCGAACGGTCGCGCGCGCGTCGCAAGCGAAAGCCGATTACCGATCTGGATCTGAAAAATCTCGCCGGCACGAATGTCTTCAAGACAGGCGTCAGCAATTTTCAAAAACTCCGCTTCCGTCATCGCTGCCGTGAATTTTGCATGATCAATCGGCGCGTCGCTCGTCACGAGTGGAGGCGGCACATGCGGCCGGTCAAGTCTCGCAAAAATCGCGGCGGCGCTGTCTCGCTCCTCGTGCCAGAGAGCACTGAGCTCTGCCGGAGCAACCGCACCGGACGAGTTTCGTGAAAGCTTTGACAGATCCGTGTAGCGAACCAATGAGAGGCGACGTGTGAGGTGATCCAGGACAAAGAAGTTCCGCGGCACAACCCAGCTCGCGACCGGAACACCGAGATCCCGCCGGGGAAGTGCGCCAACCGTGGGTTCAATCCCCAGCACGGCATCGTAGGTGATCCAACCGATCGCGCCACCGAGCTGGGCCACGTCGGGACCGCGGACAACTCGCTTTGATTCGGCAACCGCGAGCTTGAACGGCGCCATGAAATCGCGCAGGGCCGCCGTCGCATCGCGACCATCGGCAACTGGCATGCTCAGTTCCGCAAGCGTGCCAAATCCCAGAAACGTGAATCGCGCCACACTGCCAGGACCAGCGGTTGCCGACTCAAGCAGAAAGACATCTGGCTCGTCCACAAACCGATCGGCAAGTGTCACCGGCGTTTCGTGGTCAAAGACACGCGAGACCACAGATGCGACGAGATTGCCTCGGGCAGCTGCCGAAGAAAACGCGCTCAGTTCTGGAAATTCGAAAGTCATTGCGAAACATCATCGCACAATCCTGCCCACCGCGCTTGCGGGTTGTGCACGCATTTTCCTGCGTCCATCCAAACAAATGTGGCCCTGTCGTCACTTCCCTGGTTAACTGAAAGGAGAACTATTGACCGTTATCGTCGCCCTCACCGCCCAAGGGGAACCATGTCCGCAGTTCGTACACTGGATGAGTTGCGCGCGCCGCCGTCGGGCGAGCTCTGGATTGAAGGCCTTGCGATCGTGGATGCCGACCTGGCCCTCACGTCGGCAACGGTGATCATTGCCCGCGACGAACTCCTTTACGTCGGTCCAAGTGAAGCGGCCCCTACCCCTGTCGGATCCGTGACGCGCATCGATGGTTCGGGATGGCTTGCCGCACCCGGGTTGATCAACGCGCATACGCACTGTCCGATGAGTTTTTTTCGCGGACTCGGCCACGGCCGCAAGAACCTGATCGAAACGTTCCTCTTTCCCGCTGAAAAGGCCCTTACACCAGAGATCATCGAGCCGCTCTGCTGGTCCTACATCTATTCTGGTCTCCGCTCCGGGGTGACCTGCTTTGTCGATCATTACTATTATAGTGCTGGGGTTGCCGCGGCACTGGAACGCTTTGGCCTCCGCGGCGTCATTGGTGAAACCGTCGCCGATCTCGGCGGCGCATTTCCGGGACGGGCGTCGTGGGAACGCGCGCGCGGCATGATCGATGCGTGGAGCTATTCGCCACGCATCAGGCCGGCACTTGCCCCGCATGCTGCCGATACCGTGTCGCGGGAACTCCTGACGGAGATCGCGATGTTCGCGACGGCAAACAAGCTGCCGATTCACATGCACCTGTCACAGACCGATGGGGAAATGGCGCGCGTGCAGGCACGCGAAAAGACCACACCGGTGAAGTTTGCAGAAAGTTGCGGTGCCCTTGGTCCTGAGACTCTTGCCGTGCATCTCGTTTCGGCAACGCCGGACGACTGCCGCATTCTGGCGCGCAGCGGCGCAACTGCCGGAATTTGTCCAGCGTCACAGGTCGTCTACGAACGACTTGCACCCCTTGCCGCACTCGCCGATGCCGGTGTCCCCATGGCGCTTGGGACCGACTGCGCGGCTTCAAACGACAGCGCCGACATGCTCTCCGAGATCAAGCTGGCAGCGCTGCTTCTGCGCGATCGCAGCGCATCTGCAGAGCTGTCGTCGCACACTGCCGCAGAGCGCGCACTGGCCATGGCGACGATCAATCCGGCAAAGGCATTTGGTCTGGGAAATCAGATCGGCAAACTCGAATCCGGTCGCCTTGCCGATGTGATCTTCCTGCGACTCGATCTGGCAACCCTGCCCCTCCACGATCCCCTGACGACGCTCGTCTACTCCTGCGGGGCCGGTCAGGTGCGTCACGTCATGGTTGGTGGCGAGTGGGTTCTGTGGAACCAGCGTCTGGTCGCTGAAAACGAGGACGACCTTGTCGACGGCTACGCGGACGCCGTGCGCAGGATTACCCAGGCAGCGGGACTCAGCGCGCCGAGCGACGCTGGCGCCACCAGTCGAGAAACGTGAGAAATCGCCAGCGCGCTGCCAGTTGACTTTGCTTCTCGAGTTGCGCGGCAAACACACCGGCTGCGCGCAGCTCTTCGAGTTTGATCTCAAGCTTGCACGTTTTTGCATAGGCAAGAACGACGAACACGGCGCACGCCGCGGCTCCATACCAGTGCCCGAACCAGGCAGGCAGAATCGGCAGAAGATGCAGCACCAACGCCGCGCCGAGCTGCGTCATTTGCCGTTGCCCTGATCTGTTGCTGGCGTTGCGAACTGGTGGCGTCACGCCGCTCCTCTGGTTCTGCTCGATTGAATGGGTCAACACTGCTTTTGCGCTTGGATGAACGTAGCACTCCCGGCACAATCTGGGGAGATACTCGCACATGGAGAATGAAATGGCATACGCCAAGTCGATACGTTCTGTTCGCGCGCGTCGCAAATCGAATCTCCTCGTCACCGCTGCCGTCGGCGCATGTCTGCAGGTAGTCGGCGGTGAGCCAGCTCTCGCCAGCGATTTTGCCGAACTTCCAGCTCTCCAGCGTGGCGCAATCGGTCCTGGGCTAGCCTATACGGATCTCGACGGCTACTCGGCGACGGGCATCGTCGGTCTCTCGCGAAGCTACGGCAAGGAAGTGCTGAACAGCGATCCTGACACGCGCGTCGATGGGGACACGATGCGCACGCGGTTTGCCGCAGGTGCAGCCCTTGCAACCGGCGGGACGTTTCGCGCCGCAGCCTTCGCTGACTCGACCGTGGTCAGTTTCAGCGAGGAGCGCAAGCGCAGCACACCGCGCATCGAAAGCGAAGGTGGCGCCAACATCTACGAGATTGGCGTGAACGGCATCGCTCGCTCGGGTGTGTTTGTGTTTGGTGGTGGCCTCTCGCTCGTCCTCGTCGGGAGCGAGGAACGCAAGTTCACTTATGGAGACGCCGCATGGACGACGGACGCAAGTTCAGCCGCAATGCCACAGCTGCGCCTGACCGGTGGTCTTGACTTCGGTGCACTGATGGGGACCGTCGGGCTGAGATTGTTCACCGAGGGTGAAACCTCGGTCGAGGCCAAGGACGGAACCGGCAACACGGAACTATACGACACCATGCGCAAGCGGCCCGGCATTGTGCACGTCGATGGACGCATGCGCTTTGGAGAACAGGGCGATATCGGCGTTCAGGCCGCATGGATTCTGACTGGGCAGGGTTCCGACGCGCTCGATCCATGGAGCATGACTTACATCGATGATGCCGGGAGCGATCGGCGTCGTCGTGACACGGGCGAAGGACTGCGCAATCGCAACCATCTGCGCATGACCTTCGGCGGGCGATTCAATCCAGCTCCCGACATCGGCGTCCTTGGCGCGCTGCGCTGGGAAGGATCGTCCTACAGTGAAAAGAATGCGGCCTCGCTTGAGGCCGAGAATCTCGGCGGCATTCGTCTCTCGCTCGGATCGGAATTCGCGTTCGAGACGTTGACCGCATCGCTGGAAGCGGCCTATCAGACCGACACGACACTCAGCTATGACGCACCAAACGCCGACCGCAGTGTAACGGCCGTGGGTCGCACGCAGAAGGCACCCATCGAGGCCGAAGATCGCGTGAAGATCACGCAAGGGTATTGGGGATTGACGGCTGGCGGCGCCTGGAAGTTCTGACAGCCGGCTGAAATCTGAAGATCAGTTTTGCGGTCGATGAGAATCCGTCGAAGAGCCTGGATGCAACGCATGACACCCGACCCCGCGTACGAATACCGGGACATCTCGCCACCGATCAGCGAAGCCACTGCGGTGTGGCCGGGCGACGTACCGTTCACCCGCCGCGTCCAGCTTGCGATCGCCAATGGCGCAAACATCGACCTCTCAGCGCTGAACTCGACCGTTCACATCGGTGCACATGCGGACGCCCCCAGTCACTACATCTCCGGCGGAGCCGCCATCGATGCGGTGCCGGTCGATGCCTATATCGGGCCCTGTTTTGTCACGACCTGTACGAGACGCCCGCTGATTCTTCCAGAGGATGCCGCGTCCGCCATTGCCTCCGGCACCCGTCGAGTCCTCTTTCGCACGCTCAGTCAGCCGGACTGGAAAACGTTTCCCGAGGATTTTGTCGCCTTCGCACCGGAGACGATTGCGACCCTTGCCGGCGCTGGAGTGCGACTCGTCGGCATCGACACACCATCAGTCGATCCGTTCGAATCGAAAACGCTCCTCGCACATCAGGAACTCGCAAAGGCCGGTATGCGCAACCTTGAAGGACTCGATCTCGCCAGAGTCGAGGATGGCGAGTGGGAACTGATCGCAATTCCCCTGCGGCTCGTCGGATTCGATGCCTCGCCCGTACGGGCGATTCTGCGTCGCCCAACAAAAGTCGACCGGTCTCGCGCCAAGGTTTGAGCAGAATCGACCCCATTTTTCATCCAACTCACCTGGGTGTGCCAGGATCGGTAGAGAATCGGACCACCGTCCGCGTCGTCGCGTTCTGCCTATCTTTCGAGCAGTGCTCAGGTCAGCAAAAATACATCAAAAAAACCGACAACTTGCAGACGTACCAAGGCCATCTCGCGCTCCAGCGGCCGAAGGCAGGAACTTGGCATCGGCCTTGCTCATGTGAGGTTGTGACGAGGCGATGTCTGCACAGACACTTCGACAAGCTCACCACGGAAAACGCCGATGCCCTTCGGGCAACGGTCTCGCCAAACAGATCTGCACTTTTACTTCAAACAAACATCGCACGGCGGACGAAGGGCCTGAAGGCCCGACTCCGCCTTTTCACTTTGCGTTCTTGCGGCCCCGACTCGAGTCACTCGACGCCGGGAATTCACTCGGCTAGAAAAAAGAGGCCGTCTGAAATCATCGCCGCAAAGGAACCCAACCGATGGTGTCTCGCCGCCGCAACCAATCACTGTCCGCACATGTTTTCTCCCGCATCGCGTCGCGACGACTGCAGGGAGCGTTGCTCGGACTGGCCATTGCTGCTGGAACCTGGCTGTGGAACTCGCTCCCACCGCCGAAGCACTCCGGAACAGCGCAAGCCGAATCGAAAGAGATCCCAGCTGCACCGGTCCAGCAAAGCAGCGCCGTCAATCCCGACCTCGTCGAAGCCGACATCACGCACTGCCACGACGGTGACACGTGTCGCATTCTGACCCGCCGCGGCAAGCTTTGGTTCAATGTTCGCCTTGCCGGGATCGACGCTCCAGAAGTCGAAAATCGGCGACGCAAATCCAGCGGTCAGAACTTCGGCGGACAGTCGCGCGACGCCATCAATGCGCTGGTGAAGGATCGCGTCATCCTCGTTCGTCAGGTCGATCTGGATTCCTACAATCGTCCCGTCGCCGAACTCTACGACGGATCAAAGAACCTCAATCTCATCATGATCGAACAGGGTTTCGCCGAAGCATACCGCGGCAAGGTCAAACGCATCGATGAGGCGGCCTATCTCGCTGCCGAAGCCACCGCGCGCAAGGCTAAATCCGGGATCTGGGGGCTCGCCAGCTACGAGTCACCGGCCGAGTATCGAAAAAAGTCACGAAACTGATCAACGGCCCCGCGACCGTCTCGGCACCGGGGCAACCGGCTGCCCGCCGCGAGCCACAACTTGACCGCCCTCGACGGCGAGCTCCGCACCGCGCTGATCGTACTGGCGCGCGACGAACATCATCACTTCTGAACTCTGCGCGCGCGTGAACACCACCTGCCGGCGGTCCCGACAGCCGACGGCAACCTCAACCGGTGTGGTCGAGCGGTTCACGATGAAGCAGCCGTATTTCTCTGACAGC
>Ga0169931_10011322_pt1 | contig 12589 bp, 7 predicted proteins | sample Kivu_15m_20L_FD_129675 | JGI IMG/M metagenome (GOLD analysis project Ga0169931, IMG submission 129675) | Freshwater microbial communities from Lake Kivu, Western Province, Rwanda to study Microbial Dark Matter (Phase II) - Kivu_15m_20L... | ecosystem: Environmental > Aquatic > Freshwater > Lake ...
ATGTTGTGGGAGCTCCTGACCGGACGGCAGCTCTTTCCGGTCTCGAATGGTCTCGCCGCCAAGGGCGAAGACGATCTGTTGGTGCGCGTGCGGAATCCGCAGCCCGCACCGCCATCGCAGAAGACGCGACGGGTTCCGCAAGAGCTGGATCGAATCGTACTGCGAGCGCTGTCGGCTGCGCGCGACGAACGCTACAAGACCTGCGAGGAGTTTCGCGCAGATCTGGCCGCGTTCCTGGCAAAGACCGCGCCGGCCACGGACGGTGAACATGTCGCGAGCTTCCTGAAGCGCCTCTTCGAGGACGACATTCAAACCGAGCGGGCAGAGCGGGAGAAGCTGATCGTCGCGGGCGCGGCCCTGCTGCCCACGCCGGGGACGCCATCCGTGCCTTCGATCTCCTCGGTGGATCTTGAGGCGAAGACGCCGAACCTGCGCAAGAGCGGCACGCGCCAGATGGATCCGGCCCGCCCGCCGCCTCCGATCCCGGCCGCGGCCAGGGCACCCGAGGTGAAGCACGCTGAGCCCGATGGTCCCGAAGATCCCGCGCGGTCCGGTAATACGCAGGCGGACGAGACTCCTCCGCCCGGAGACGAAACCTCGCAGGTGATAGGTTCGATTCTGGCCGAGCGCTACAGCGTGCTCCGTCTCATCGGAGAGGGCGGCATGGGTCGCGTGTACGAGGCCGAGCACATCGGGATCGGAAAGCGCGTGGCCGTCAAGGTTCTGCATCCGGCCTATACGCGGACACCCGATGTGGTGGAGCGATTCAAGCGCGAAGCCCGCGCCGCATCCCGCATCGGCCACCAGAACATCGTCAACGTCACCGACTCGGGAACCACCTCTGATGGTCATTTCTTCTTCGTCATGGAGTTCATCGAAGGCCAGGAGCTTGGCCTCGTCATCCATCGCGAAGGCCGGTTCTCATTCAAGCGCGCGTTTCGTATTGCAGATAAGATGTGTCAGGCCTTGCAGGCCGCACACACCGCGGGGATCATCCATCGTGACTTGAAGCCGGAGAACGTGCTCCTCATCACGCATGAGGGTCGTCCTGACTTCGTGAAGGTGCTCGACTTTGGCATCGCCAAGAGCTCCGAGATGGAGGAGTCGACGCAAACCAAGGCGGGGCGACGACTGACCCGTCCCGGCGTCGCGATGGGTACGCCGGAGTACATGGCGCCCGAGCAGGCCGCAGGAAAGCCAGCCGATCCGCGCTCGGATATCTACGCCGTCGGCTCCATTCTCTACGAGATGTTGACCGGGCATCCGCCCTACGAGGGCGAAAACGTGATGGAGGTGCTGCACAAGAAGGCGACGGAATCGCCGGCGCCCCTCGCGGAGCAACGTCCCGACGTGCCGGTCCTCGTCACTGCGCTCGTCGAGCGCGCGATGGCTCGCAATCCTGACGATCGCCCGCAGACGATGGCGTCCTTCGCCCTCGAGATCACGCTCGTCCTTGAGGCCTTTGTGGGACGCAGGACGCCAACCGAGGTGCGGTTGACCGCTGCGCCTCCGACGACGCCGACGGGCGGCGTGGGCTTTGTCGGTACGATCGAGCCGCAGTCCATGGTCATGCGTCCGGCGCTGTCTCGCAAGGCGCGCCTCATCACGGTTGGGGCGCTCGCCCTCGTCGCCGTGTTGATGGGCGTCAGGCAGCTGATGCGCGAGACGCCGATGTCTCCGCCGGTTGTGGTCCGGACGACGTCGCCTCCTGCACCTGTACCGATGGTCAACGTTCCGCCCTCGCCACCCATCGAGCCGGTTGAGCCGGCCGACGGGGAGCAGGGCGAGACGGTGACCGATCCGACCTCCCCCGAAATGGCCCTCGCCGAGGAAGATCCGGAGGAAGAACCCATTGAGGACCCCCGTCGAGGGAAGGACGGCGTTGCAGCGGGCCGCAAGATGCTGCGCGAGGCTCAGCGCATGATGCAGGCGCAGCAGTACGACAAGGCCCGCGCGATTTTTTCACGCTTGACCAAGGTCGGTCCGATTCGGGGGCAAGCCCTCGTGGGCCTCGGTCAGATCGCGTTTCAAAACGAAAAATACGACGACGCGGTCAAACAGGCACGGCAGGGCGCCAAGTACGGCGGCGGCGTCAGCGCTCGCGTCCTGCTTGGCGATGCTTATTTCCGTCTCGGTCGCTACAAAGAAGCGCAGACAGCCTATTCGGAGGCGCTAAAGCTCGATCCCAACAATCAAGTCGCAAAACGAAACCTGGAGCTGGCGGAACGTCGAATGCCGTGACGGCTTCCGATGTTTTTGAAATACGGTCCCCTGGGTTAATCTCTCCCCAAGTTTGCTCTCGACTCCATGTCGCAGAAATTCCCAAGACGCTTCGGCAAATACGTTCTCCTCCGACCTCTCGCCAAGGGTGGCATGGGGGAGATCTACATCGCCGCCGTCGGCGAGATGGGTGGTTTTGAAAAACTGTGCGTCATCAAGAAGGTGATTCGCGAGAAGGCCGACCAGGCCAAGGCGAACCGATTCCTCGATGAGGCGAAGGTGGTGTTGCGGCTCTCGCACTCCTGCCTCGTCACCACCTTCGATGCCGGTGAAGTCGAAGGAGAGTTCTACATCGCGATGGAGCTCGTCGAAGGCAAGGATCTTCGCGAGGTCTGGAATCGCTGTGTTCGAACGCGTGAGCGGATTCCGCTGGATGTCGCCTTGCACGTGGCACGTGAGGTTGCGCGTGCGCTGTCCTACGTTCACGGCTACGGGAACCTCAAGCTAGTTCACCGCGATGTCGCGCCTCCGAATATCCTTCTCGCCTACGTGGGTGACATCAAGCTCACGGACTTCGGTCTGGCCCGCAGCGTGCTCAAACAGGAACACACTGCACCGGGAATTGTATACGGACGCGCCGCATACCTCGCGCCCGAACAGGCCCGCGGTGAGGTGGCCGATGCGCGAACCGACATTTACACGCTCGGCGTGGTCTTGTGGGAGCTTTTGACCGGGCAGCAGTTTCTGCAGATCTCCGGTCTCGATCCCGCCACGGCGCTCGCCATCGTTCGTCATCCAAAGCTGGTGAAGCCGTCTTTGAAGGCGCCCTGGATTCCGGCCGAGCTCGACAACGTCGTCATGAAGGCGCTCGCTGTCGATCGGGAAGAGCGGTTTCGCACCGCCGATGAAATGCGCCGGGCGCTCAACGAGGTCATCGCCAACATTGCGCCGCGCGCGGGTGCGGATCGCGTCGCCGAGTTCCTTGAGAACATTTACAAGGATGTGATTCCGGAAGACCAGCGCGAGCGGGATGGCTTCCTTGCTCAGGTGGCCGCGATGACCCCCGAAGACGGCCGCAGCAGCCCGGCTCCGTCCGATGGACAGTCGGGTCCTGCGTCCGCGAAAGCCGCGCCGTTGGGTGAAGGCGCGCGCCCCCGCTTCGATTCTGCCCACCGTCCGATTACGGGGATTCCGCCCGAGCCGAGTGTCAGGGTTTCGTCGCGCCCGCCGCCGCCCCCTCGTCCCCGTCCCTCAGATCCAGGGGCGCCGGCCCGCGCCGGGCTACGCCTTCCTGGTTTGCCGCCAACGCCCGAGCGTCCCGCCGCGCCCGCGCTGCGCAAGAACCAGGCTCCCCCGGCAGCGCCCAAGCCCCAGGCCGCCTCGATGTTCGACGACGGCGAGGCCTTCGCGCAAAAATTCATGGGTCGCGTGCTCGGCGGCCGCTATCGCATCATCGAGTCGATAGGCGAGGGCGGAATGGGACAGGTCTTCGCTGCAGAGCACGTCACGATCGGCAAACGTATTGCGGTCAAGGTGTTGAACCCCTCGTGTTCAGCCCGCGCCGATCTCGTCGAACGTTTCCGTCTTGAGGCACGTGCCGCATCGAAGATCGGTCATCCGAATATCGTCGACGTGACAGACTTCGGTACCACAGACGAAGGCCTTGTGTACTACGTCATGGAGCAGCTCCAGGGCGTCGATCTCGCCGAGGTGTTGGCGCAGGAGCGCAAGGTTGATCAGGAACGCGCTGTTCAGATCACCATCCAGATGTGCCAGGCGCTGCACGCAGCCCATCAGGCCGACATCATTCACCGCGACCTGAAGCCCGAGAATATTTTTCTCGAACCGCGTGGCGCTCAGGGTGACTCCGTCAAGATCATCGACTTTGGTCTCGCGCGCAGCTTGCAGGAATCCGCCTACGGTCCAACCGGACGGCCACTGACCAATCCCGGGACGCCCATCGGTACGCCAGAGTACATGGCGCCCGAGCAGGCGGATGGAAAGCCGGCAGATGCCCGCTCGGATATCTATGCGGTCGGCGCGATCCTGTACGAGATGATCACCGGACAGCCGGCATTCTCTGGCCAGGGGTACGCAGAGGTTCTCGTTCGCAAGGCCACGGACAAGGTGAAACGTCCGGGTGAGCTGATTCCGGGTCTTCCGAAGGCGCTCGATGACATCATCGTCGCCACCCTGGACCGCGATCCGGCCCGTCGGCCCCAGACGATGGCGCAGCTCGAGTACGAGCTCACCAAGCTTTCTCGGGGTCGAGGAAAGGCCGTCGCTGCGCTGTTGGGCATCGAACCGGACCACCACGATACGCCGACGCCCGGACCGATCAGCACCTCCGGAAGCCACCGCGATCGGAAGGAGGCGGCGATGCGCACGCTCGGGGAATTGCGGGCAGGCGTGCCGACCCTCTCCGACGAGCCCCCGACACCCCTGGTCGAGGCCGTCGATCTGACCGTGCCGGCTGCAACGGTTTTCCCCGAGCTCGAAAAATCGCCGCCGCCTGTCCAGGCTCCGGTTGCGACGGCGCCGCCCGTTGGAGCGCCGCTGCAACAGAACCTCGAGGGGCCGGTCACCCCGAGCGTCCACGCTGCGCCACGTCCACTTTCCGGTGAGACGACCGCGCCTCCGCCCCGTGCGGTCGGGCAGGCTTTTTTGAATCAACACGACGGCGGAGCGGGTTCACCCCTCAAGCCGATAATCTATGTTATTGGGGCCCTGGCGGTGATTGGACTCATCGTCGCGGCCCTACGCTGAACGGGCGCACAGCCCGCGAACGCTCGAAATCGGCTGCCAGAATGGCCATTCTGAGCCGAATAACAATTCGGCGTACGATTGCGCTACGAATGTGAGTCGAAACGTATCGCGCTTTTGCCTTGCGTGTGGTACACGATGCGCATGGCAATGCCCCGACGAGGAAAAACCGTATCGACAACCACCAGCATCCGTCTCAACCTCCAGGAGTTGAAGGATCTCAAGAAGGCCGCAAAGACGGCCGGCGTTGCGCTCTCGACGTACGTTCGTGACGCAGCAATTGGCCGTTCCAAGGGCAAGAAGTAGTTCTGCCGATTGGGACTGGCTAACGGCGCACGGGCAGCGCGGGAGTGTTGGCGTTATTTACGCCAGCGAGCACCGCGCCCGCCCTTGCGCCGTTCCGTTTTTCCGGGCTTTGGTGAGCCGCCGCCCTGCTTCCGTCGGCCGGTGCGACCGCCCGAAGCCTCCGTGTCCTTGCGGCCCGGCCGCCAGCTGGCCTTCCGGCCGCGTCCTCGACCAGGTCCCGAATCGGGGACGGGAATGGACGCCGGAAGCTTGGCGAGTCGAAGGTCGAGCTTGCGACGCGCGACGCTGACGTTCGCGATCTCCACCTCCACCTCCTGGCCGAGTCCGAGCGCGAGACCCCCACGCTGGCCCACGAGCCGCAGCGTCCGGTCATCGAAGTTGTAGGCGTCACTCGGCAGGTCCTCGACCCGGATGAGGCCTTCGACAAAGGGTTCGTCGATCTGAACGAAGACACCGAAGCCGGTCACGCCGGTGATGACGCCCTTGAAGGTATCGCCGACCCGGTCCCGCATGAAGAACACGCGGTAGACATCCACCGACTCGCGTTCGATCTCCTGGGCGCGCCTTTCGCGTGATGAACAGTGGCTCGCCTGCAGCACCAACTTTTCTGGCTCCTGCTCGTCTACCGGACCGCGTCCGAATCCACCAGAGGGTCGGCCAAGTCGCGCCAGTCGACGCTTCATCAACCGATGCACGACCAGATCGGGATATCGCCTGATCGGTGAGGTGTAGTGAACGTAGTCCGAGGCCGCGAGGCCAAAGTGTCCCACGTTGCCCACGTCGTAGCTCGCCTGTTTGAGCGAACGCAGCAACTGGAATGACAATGGTTTTTCCGCTGCGTGACCCTTCAGCGCCGCGAGGACTTCACGCATACCGCGTGGCGTGGCCAGATCTTCGTCGTGCGTCGCAACGCCGTAGCTCTCCGCAAGCTCGACAAAGGTCTGCAGCTTGGTCGCGTCTGGCCGTGCGTGGATGCGCCAAAGCGTCGGTTCGTGGCGCTGGGTGAAGCTGCGCGCGACCGCCTCATTGGCGGCCAGCATGAACTCCTCGATGAGATTGTAAGCCTGGCGTTCGCGCGGATCTTTGCGCGCGCGGCGTACATCGCGAACGCGGCGTGGATCGTCCTGGTCAAGCTCGATGCGCGCCTCGGGCAAATCCAGATCGAGCGCGCCACGTTCCATGCGGCGTTCCCGCAGCACGGCGGCCAGGGCGGCCATGCGTTCGAGTGATTCGATCCACGGCTGGTACAGTTTTCGGCGCGCCCTCTTGATCTCACCGGAGAGGGCCGCAGCCACACCCGGATAGTCGAGGCGTGCGCGCGAATGGATCACGGCCGCACAAAAATCAGCGTCGATGGGCCTGCCTTCGCGATCGAGGTCGATTCGTGTCACCATCGCCAGGCGATCTTGCTCCGGCACGAGTGAGCAGATGTTCGCCGAGAGCGGCTCCGGCAACATGGGGATGGCGCGGTTTGGCAGGTAGATGCTGGTCGCGCGTGCGAAGGCTTCCTTGTCGATCGCGGTGTTCTCTCGCACGTAGTGCGAAACGTCGGCGACCGCCACCCAAAGCCGGTGACGGCCACCGCTCAGCTGTTCGAGCGCCACGGCGTCGTCGAAGTCGCGGGCGCTCTCGGGATCGATGGTCGTGAACGGCAGATCGCGGAGATCCGTTCGGTCGACGAGATCCTCGGGCCGCACAACATCCGGCACCGATTTCATTGCCTTTTGTACGGGCAACGGAAATTCGTCGTCGACGTTTGCGCCGATCAGGATCTTCTCTATCTCCGTGCGCGGATCATCGTGTCCACCGAGGATGCGTGTCAATCGTACTTCGACTGGATCCTCTGGTGATTCCGGGTATCCCACGATGTCGGCGACGATCGCGAAACCGGGCTCGGCTTCCTTGAAGGTGCCACGCACGCGGATGCGGTTGGTGATGCGTGGATCATCCGGGACGAAGTTGGGGCGTATACCAGCGCCGGGTGAGATCATCTCACCGGTGAGCCGTGTGCGGACACGTTCGAGGACGGCCACCACGGTGCCGTCGTAACCACGAGGTCCTTCCTGCCACTCGACGCGGACCTTGTCTCCGTCGAGCGCGCCGGCGCGCGCGCGGCTGCCGACGTAAATATCCCCGGGCTCACCGTCGTCGGGGGAGACGAACGCAAATCCGTCGGGATGGACCTTGATGGGTCCGGTGGCTGTCTTGTTCTTTTTCAATCGAGGCTCCGTAAAGCGTAGAGGTTATGGTCGTCTGAGCCGACGTAGACTGTCCCGTCGGGCCCGAGTGTCGGGGAGCTATCAACGTCTCCTCCGAGTTCCACCGACCAGCGCAGCTGCCCATTGGATTCGAGGGCGTAGAGTCGATCGTCCTGAGAACCAAAAACGATGGCTCCCTCGGAATCGACCGTCGCCGACGAGGCGATGCGATCACCGGTGCGGAAAGTCCAGTTAAGCACGCCGGAGGGCAGAATCGAATAAAAAAGTCCATCGAAGCTCCCGACGAGCACGCTCCCATCCCTCCCAATGGCAGGCGAGGCCCGAACTTCTCCGCCGGTCGTCAACGCCCAGCGCAGGGCGCCATCCTGACCCAGCGCATAGACCTTGTGGTCGTCTCCACCGAATACCACCGAGCCGTCGTCGGTCAGGATTGGGCTTGATTCGATGTCACCGGAGGTCCGGAAATCCCACAGTTTTTGGCCCTCGGGCGACACCGCATAGAACATGTCGTCGAGCGAACCAAACACGATGGTGCCGTTGTCAAGGATCGCAGGGGCCGCCGAGACCCGGTCATTCGTATCAAAATGCCAGCGCACCTTGCCGTTCGGGTAAAGCGCAAAAAGGCCGTCGCCCCCGACGTAGATTGTCCCGTCCGGCCCAATGGTGGGCCCGCCGTCCACATCGCACCGGCTTTGTTCGGGACCGACGCCCCGTGACGCCTTGCAGTTGCCCAGCCTGGTGCGCCAGGCGAGGGCGAGGGTATTCAGATCGACGGCGTAAAGGTGGTCGTCCCCGGAGCCGATGTAAAGGACTCCGGTGGGTCCCAGCACCGGGGTGGCAAAAATGAGGTCTCCGGTCGCGAAACTCCACCGTGGACTGCCCACGGGATCGACAATGTGCAGCGCGTTGTCGTGGCTCCCCACGGCCGTTGCGCCGTCGGGTAAGGACAGTGGTCCGCCGAAAATTGGCCCCTTGGTCCGATGGGTCCAAAGCACGGTGGGCGCCTTTGCGGGCAGCCGGTATGATGATCGCCTCCGGTTTGCGGTCGTTCCGCGTGGTTCCGAGACAGAAGGTTCGGCTCCGGCGTCTGTGGCGTCCGCGTCATTCGTACCGCCATCAAGGACAATCGCTCCGACTGATTTGCTTTCGGCAGGCCAGGTGCACTGTCCACGTTCGCAGACGCGCTCAAGCTTGCAGTCCCTGTCACTCTGGCAGCCGGTCACCGGCGGAGCGGTCGGCGTATGACGGCACGAAAGCCACAAAGCAAAAAGCGCAAACACCGTCAAAAACGGCGCCATGGTGCGCAACCGGAAAAGATTTGTCATTCGCAAGCTGCATCGTCAGCGAAAATCCCCGAGGCCGCAAGCAATCCATCGGTATTACCAGCGAGTGTCACGAATCACCTTCCGCAAGACGAGAATGTCACAAAACTTGTGGCCAATGGTGGCAAGGCGCATGCTGCCACGGTGCGCATTCTGATGGGACTTTCGCTGCTGGGTGCTGCCATCCTGATAGTCATCCCGCAGGGACGTCTGTCGCCGCCGGTCCGGGCCTCTGTTGCCGTGCCCGAGGCGCGGTCGACCCAGGCGCCGCAACCAGCGTCAGTCGCAGCACCCGTCGCAGCGCCCGTCACCGAGAAGGCGCCGATCGCAAAGCACGTCATCGTCGTGAGCGAGGACGGTATGCGCCCCGATGCGCTCTTCAAGGCGCCCGCGAATTTCCATCAGAGGATGATGAAGAGCGCCGCCTTTTCGCTGGATGCGCAGACGATTCGTCACGCCTCAACCTTGCCCTCACATGCCGCCATGTTGTCGGGCTTTGATGTTCACGATCACGGCCTGACCTGGAATTCGTGGCAACCGAATCGCGGTTTCATCAAGGTGCCGACCATCTTTCAAGCCGCAAAAGAAGCGGGAAAGGGCTCGGCGGCCTTCGTGGGAAAGAAAAAGCTCGCGCACATCATTCGCCCGGGTGTCGTCGACGTGTTCGCGCGTCCCGGATACCTGTGTCACAAGATCGCCGAGGCGGCGGCCGACTATTTTCTGAAGCACCGACCGCAGATCGAGTTCGTCCATTTTTCGGATCCGGATTCGGGTGGACATTCATCCGGCTGGATGTCGGACGTTCAGATGAAGGCCGTTCGCAACTCCGATCGATGCCTGGAGACGCTCGTCGAGGCGGTCGCCAACTCCGAGTTGGCTCGTGATACGGTTATCATCGTGTCGTCCGACCATGGCGGCAAGGGCCACTCGCACTCGGGCCGCATTCGGGAAGACCGGCTGATCCCCTGGATCGCCTGGGGGGCGGGCGTTCGCCCGGGATACGAGATTCAGGGGGAGGTCTCCACGCTCGACACCGCGGCCACGGCGCTGTGGGTCCTCGGGCACAAGGTGCCTTCCGCCTTGCCGGGACACCCCATCAAGGAAGCGTTCCTCGTCAACTGAGGCCGCCCGGGGTGTTCTAAAAGAACGAGAGGGAGAGCGCGGCGCCGCCCATCGAGAAGGTGTACTCGGGATATTGTGCTGCGGTCGCAGACAGCTCGAGGGCGAGCGCGAAGTTCGACTGTGATACGATATCGAAGCCGATGCCTGCGCCTGCCGCCATGCCACCGGTGTCGGTCGTCGAGAAGTTGTCCGTATCCTCGGTCGCGGTCGCGGTGCCAAAGCCGGCCCGGAAATGGAATCGTGGCGTCATGAAGTACTGAATGCCGACGAGGAAGGCGTCCTGTCCGAATCGCGCCTTTTCGTTGGTGATCTTGTCGCGTCCCCGGACGCTGACCCCTTCCCAGCCAACCGTCAGGCTGAGATTGGGTGCGAAGCCAATCCCAAAACGAAAGGCGTAAATCGCACCGTATTCGGTTTCGCGGTTGGTTTCGTCGGTTCCGGAGAGAAAGCCGGGGCCTGCAACCAGGCTAAACGAGAAGGGGCGTGTGATACCGTTGGGCCAGCCGCTCTGGTACCCGTTTCCGTAGGGCTGCGCGCCGTAAGGTTGCGAGCCCTGTACCTGCGGCGGTGGCGGTGGCAAGGGGGCCATCGGTGCAGGCGTGGGCGGTGCAGGCATCGGCTCTGCCTCGGCGGGCCCTGTTGCGGCGGGCGCGGGTTGCTCGACTGGAGCCTCGGCCGGTGTCGCTGCCGGCTCGTTCTGTGCGAAGGTGGGGGCGGCCCAGCCGGTAAGCGAAACCATCGTCAGGGCGGCAACACAAAGGCGTTTGGATGTGGCTTCCTTGCACATGCTGCAATCCTGACTCACGAATGTTCCGGATGCCAACCTCCGGGATTGGGCGAAACGGCGCCTTTCTGGGTATGATGCGCCAATGGCCGATTCCAGGGCCGCCGCGATTCTGTCCGCGCTTCGGGCGGCAGCGCGATCGGCCGATAGCCCCTTTCTCCTCTCCGTCGTTGACGCCAACGACCGCGGCCGCATTGAGCGAGCCCTGTCTGCAGAGGGGTCGGTCGATGCAAGGGCCTCGCTGACCGACGCGCTCAAAAGGCTGTCGCGCCATCCAGCCGACATCGCCATCCTCGAGCCCGACCGCGAAGCTCTGGACATCGATCCCATCACGGCGGCGTCGGCGCTGTCCGAGTCAACCGAGGTGGTCCTGCTCATCGACAGCGATCCCGCGCGAATCGGGGCGCTCTTTGCGCGAGCCATTCATGCTGTCCTGCCGCGGCCCCTGCCTGAAAATGATCCCTTGCTGCGCGCGCATGTGCGCTGGCTGGTGGCGTCTCGTCGGGCGCGCGCACGTGGCCAGGCTGTTGCGCAGGTATTTCAGCGACACCGCACCGAGCTCTTGACCCACGAGCCGGCGCTGGTCGCTGCCATTGAGGCGGCGCTTGGTGACACCTCGGCGCCGATCCGAATAGGCCTCAAGGGTGCCCCTCCCGGTACAAAGGAAGCCCTCGCAGCGTTCAATCGTATTTCGGTTGCGCCGGCCGAGCGCGACGCCGAGGTTTGGGTGCTCGGGCTCGAGCCCAACAAGACGATGGCCGAGCTCACGCGAGAGGCCCGCGCGCTTGGCTCTGGCGCGGCGCTCGTCGTCTCTGACCACGCGCCGTCACCGTCGCGTGTTGCAGATGCGCTGTATGGCGGGGCACGCGCCTACCTTGGCCAGGAGTCTCCGGAGTCCGTCGTCGACGTTGCTGCGCGGGTTGGCATGAGACGCCGCGCCGAGGTGCAGGGACGGAAGCTGATCGAGGCGCTGGCGCGGTTCTCGGTGTTTGACTCGAGCGCGGAGTTGACGCCGATGCCCGAGGAAGTGCCCACGCGGTCCCGTACCGGGGCCGTCATTCCGAGCGGGCATGAGGTGCTCGTGGTGGACGACGAGGTCGTCGTCCTGACGGTGTTGCGGGAGGCGCTTCGTCGTGGTGGATATCGCGTGACGACCGCACGATCGGCGGAGGAGGCGATTGAGCTGCTCAAACAACAACCGTTCGATCTGGTTCTGACCGACAAGAACCTGACCGGCGCATCGGGCCTTGAGGTTTTGCGATACACCCGAACGCTGGATCCGCCGCCCGCAGGCATCCTCATCACGGGATACTCGTCGTACGATTCGGCGGTCGAGGCGCTTGATATCGGGGCATTCGACTACATCGAAAAGCCGATACGCGATGTCGAGATGTTGCGGCAGCGTGTGCGACGCGCGCTCAATCGCCGCGATGAACAGCAATCGCAACCCCCTGAGAATCGCAAGGGCGATCGGGCCAAGGTGTTGCTCGTCGAGATTGAACCGGACAAGCGCAAGCTGCTCGGGGAGTTCCTCGGTCGCAGCTATGACGTGGCGGTCGCAACGGACGGAGACGACGCCCTTGTCCGTCTGCAAGAACAGCGCTTTGACGTGGTGCTCGCCGACCGCAATCTGCCCGGCATGATGGGCCTGCGGGTGATCGAGCAAGCCAAGCAGCTCTTGCCCCATTGCGCCTCCGTTCTCTACACGGCCTATCCGTCCTACGAAACGGTGAAAGAGGCCTTTGAGGTTGGCGCGGACGCCTTTGCGGCCCGACCCGGCGACGATCTCAAGGCGCTCGAGGAAAGGGTCGCCGGTGCCCTGCGCAGCAAGGGCGGTATTTTGCTCGGCTGAA
>Ga0169931_10011323_pt1 | contig 12586 bp, 9 predicted proteins | sample Kivu_15m_20L_FD_129675 | JGI IMG/M metagenome (GOLD analysis project Ga0169931, IMG submission 129675) | Freshwater microbial communities from Lake Kivu, Western Province, Rwanda to study Microbial Dark Matter (Phase II) - Kivu_15m_20L... | ecosystem: Environmental > Aquatic > Freshwater > Lake ...
CCCACCGAATTGCGAAATTCGGCAGGTATTTTGGCGCAAGCAGCGTCCTGGGATTCCTGAGTTGAGTAGCGTTGTGACGTCACCTTCCCCGCGCAGATCACTTAGACTACATGCAGTGGAGGCGCTGCCGCAGGGTTCGCCCGAGGTGATGAGGTCGGGGGAGCCAGGTAACGCTGTCCCGCTCGCGCTCGGGGTTGCGGATGGGTCCGAGGTAGCTGCGCGGGTGCGTGAGCCACGCGACCGACTTGAGCGAGTCGATCGAGACTCTGAGGCGCTGCTGCCACGGTCGCTGGTTCTTGCGCGTCGCCCAGTGCCTGCGGTGGATCCTGACCCACTGCCTTCATCCCCCGATGGAGACGCGGATCCCGCCCGTGCAATATCACTTCTTGCTTCGTCCTCGGACGCTGACAGGTGCACACGGAGTTCTGTGAGAGCCCCTCGTTGAGTGAGAACATATTCGCGACAGTGAGACTCGAGACTAGGGTTGGTGTGATGATAATAGGTGCAATAAGCCTGAGCATATGTACTGACATTTGAATAATAGTAAATTGCTCGAATTGAGTTGAGGAGAGTAGGTTGGCTCGAACCGAGTTCGGTCTCGATGCGTTGTAAGCAGGTCACCGAGGCGCCACTCAGGGTTCGGACTTCTGAGAGACAAGCCTCGACGCGTGCGCGTAGCGAGGGGTCAGGGAGTTGTTGGGCTTGTACGCGTGCATCCCGGTAAGCATCCGCTGCGCGATCCATTTGCCGGAGCGACCATGCAGCTAAGTCTCCACCGTCTTCACGAAGTGCTGCCCACTCCCTTCGTTCTGCTTCTCGCAGAGTGACAACGCTACAGCTCGTGCTCCCGCAGGTTTGATCGACATTGAGCGCGAAGACTTGAGCAGGAGAAAGGATCAAGAGAGAGACGAAAAGAGAGTGAAACAATGACTTTTTCAATCGATCTTTTTTCATTCGTTAGGAGTCCCCGGGAACAAATTCATTTCTGTTCTTAACCCTACTATCCCCAGTGAAGCAGAAAAAATCGAACTTTACAGGTGTGTCATAGATGACATTTTTAATTCGATGTATTTTTTGACACATATTCGAACCAAGATCGGGCTGGTAACATTTGTATCGTCGAGGGCAATCGGTTTTTAGGAAAGTGGGGGCGGCAGATGGTTTTGATTCAGGCGAATCGTTTGGTTGGTTTCGCGATATTGATTCTTATTGGGGCATTTTTCGACGGGCTCTGGGCTGATTCGTCGGCGTCAACGAGATCAGTGCGTCCTGGTTCTAGCCGTGTACGAACAAGGGTGGTTGTCGATCAAAGCGGTTCAGGGAGAGGGGGGCAGCAGGGGAACTCGAGACCAGTTCCGAATCGAGGTGCTGATCGTAACCCCAGTCAACAAATTTCAGTGTCAGATCATCGGAAAATAGCTGTGACGATGCTCGGTGAGCGAGTGGAAGTCCATTACGAGAGCCAGCTCACACTCGAGCAAAAGCGGGGATGGACCGCAAAAACAGATGGGGAGAAGCAGTCGCGGATTCGTGATCATTTGGCCTGGTTGGTAGAAAATAGATATATGCGATCTTCGGCACGGGTGAATGCGAATGCAGTGAAGTCAGTTGCGGACCAAATGGCCACCGTGACAGGAGGGCGTGGTTCTGGGTTAAATTTGGTGAGTTCGTTAAATTTGGTGAGTTCAGATACAGGAGACCTTTCGACCGTGCCAGGAGGAGTTCGAGCAGGAAATAGCACACCAGGAAATTTTCTTGCTACACCCCGTATTTCGTATGCATCCTTCGATCCTCGCTTGAGCGCAATTCGAATGTTGAACGGGTCGCCCAATACGATCCGAGCAGAGGATATTGCTATTGAGCGCCTCGTAGACTTCTACATTCTGCATCCGCTCAGAAAACTTACGCAAGCACGAGGGCATGTTGTATCCGAGATTCACTCCATGAATTTTGACCCTCTTGTCGAGCATAGAGCGATCGAGGTTGCCAATGCTGCCGAAGCTATTTTGACACAGCGAGATGGAAGCGTGCAGCCTGCCCTCACAACTCGCTTCAATGGTTGTATGCGGGAACGCGTAGCTGCATATAGGCAGAGACTCGTCGACGCAATCCATCGAACAGGCACGCTATGTCAAAACCCAGGAAATCGTTATCACGGTCTCGGAGACTGCAATATACCCTTTAATGGAGTGACGATTGAATCAGTTACTGACCAACATGGAACGCGTTTTGGTCACATTCGAATCGATCCTGAGCGCCAATGTAAAAAAGGAGATAATTTTTATATCGTGAATAGAACTTGTTATGAAGCACGGAGAAATATAGCGGAGTTCAATAGTGATTTTTCTGCGAAGGCAAGAGATATAGGTGATTCTTGTGCGGGCGACCTGAATGGCCACTTTCCCTCTGATTTTAGACCAGGGAGAGACTACGCCATCACTGTTTTACATCTACTTCGAATCTAGCTTGCGACGAGAAGTCATCTTGACCTTGGGACAGCGGGAGTCTCCCAGTGCAGAGATCTGTGCAATGGCTGAACAATGCCAAACTCAGAGCTTTCTCAATTCGGTATGAGCCCTCTGGTTTCGCTCGCTCGGTCCTCAATGTGCGGCGGGATACAGGACTCGTCGATGGGCTGATCGGCACACGCCAATCGGCGGGCAATGAGGTAGTGGTGGTAAGGCTGGGGGACATTTCCTGCTGCGTGTGGATCACACATCAAGCTCGTGGGATCGCATTCATCTCTGATGATCGGATTTTCTGATGTTCCCCAAATCATACGGCATACGAACGGGCCAAATCCTGAACCCCGTGCCGTGTTTCGCATTTGATGATATTCATCATCTAGGCCCATAACGTGGCCCATTTCGTGCGCGATGACGGCAGAAGACCATTCGGTAGTCCAGTTCGAGTAATATGGCCCCCGAGTTCTCCCCGTTTCCAGATTGACGGTTAAATTCGCACTTTCTTCTGAAGACTGATCAATATCAAAGTCATATACGATATCTTGATTGGGACTGGACTGCGACCAAACTTTTGCTGCTTCTTGAAGTCCCCTGCGCATGGTTTCGAGCTGGGCTGCAGAAACATCGGAGGTCCTTCCGTTTCGGGTGAAGCGTATTCGGGCTTTTACCTTTAGACGTCCGTCAGGAAGAGTTTCAAGGTCATACGAGAACGGTGCCGGCCAAACACCGACGTAATTCAAAGTTCCTTGGATTCGCCTGAGGGCCATAGATGGGAAAGGTCGCCGGAATAGCTCGGGTGAGGGACGGCAGCTGCGATGACTATCCCGATCGACTACTTCTTGGGTGGCGTTACAGGCCCAGTCTCCTGAAAAGGCTGCCAATCTACTATAAGGATAGCCCCCTCGGCTCATGGCATCCAAATCTTCCTGGCTGGAGTAAAAGCGACTGGTGATCGTCTGTCCAACTTGAGCACGATCCAGTGTGCAGCTTTCCTGAGTCACGCTGTTTGCACTCCATCCCAGTTGACGCCCGATTGATGAGAGTGGCGTATAAGGATTCTCGTAATGGCATGCCCAGTGGACACCCCTGCTTCTTCGGGAGGCATCTGCGACTCGATTCATCAGTGATGTGAGCTCACCTTGGGCACGAGCTGATGTGGGAAGCGTACTGGAACCAGTCGAGCAGCTCGGGCCTGCATGAGCTGGCGTGATCTCTTGTGCCGATGTGGTAGGTAGGTACCTGGCGCAAGCGATTACGGTGATGAAAATGGCTCTCGTCAGGAGGGGGACGGAAACTGGGTGAATTGAAATCAGCATAAACTAATCGCCTCTCCTTGAATGGTATCATAAGACTGGGGGTTCGGAATGGGGATGGGTTGTCTAAAGTCGCTCGTAATCTTCGATCAGAGTCAAAAAAGAGGCAATTTCCGGGAAAGATCTCAATCCCGTCAAAAAAACATCATGGCGCCAATGCACTGTAGTTTCTAAAATGAGTTTTATGAGTATGAAGATTCGCAGCTTGATTCGAATGTGTAGAGTTTTAAGTATCTGGGGATTCCTAGTTCTGCTTGGAAATTTCATTGCTCATGCGAATGCACCGATCTTGAATTCCGCTCAAGTGAGTATTCGGGATCAGATTTTGAAACAAGACTCACTCAAACCCTGGCAGCGAGTCATTTTGGAAACCGAGGTTCTGCCGGTCTTTCAAGCTTTTGTACGGTCGTGGGATGGCAAAAAAGCTGACGTGGATCTCGCTCTTCTGAAAAACTATATCGACTTTCGATGTGAGGTAGTTGGGGAGCAGTCGAGTGACTCATGCGATGTCTGGGTTCTTTACCGCATTGAAAAAGGGTGTCAGAAGTGTGAGCAGTCTTTGCCTGGAATCAAAAAAGTGGTCGAGAATCGACTTGTCCGAAGGGGATATCAGGTGGTGCCGCTTGCCCTTGACTCGATCGGTATTTCAGCATCGGTTTCGCCGCTGACGGGGCAGGATCGGGGATGGACTAAAGAAAAAGAACTCAATCAGAAGTTGATCGAGAGTGCCGCGAAGAATAAAGTGCGAGGCATCATTTCAATTGCCGTACGCAACTTGCCTCCTGACTCGCCCGATGACCCACACGCCGATGAGCTCCATTTTGGAGTGAATGCATTTCAAGCTTTTCGTTCGGGAGTGAAGAATGCGGAAGAGCAAAGCCGATTGAAAGCGAGTTCTTTCTCTTCGTTTTCGGAGCATTTGGAATTTCAAATCCGAGATTCGGTTGAAGCGCTGGTGGAGCGCTTGATGACGGAAGGCACCAGTCAAATTGCAGGTCGTTTGAATCGTGCCCCGGTGGTTTCAAAGGATTCGGTTAACGCCGCAGAAAGCCTTTCGCAGGAAATCGATTTCGAGTTGGTAGGGGTGCGAAGCTTTCATCATGCGAGTCGAGTTCGCTTAAGATTGGAGTCGTTTTTCAAGGAAACCGCCGAGTTGAGTTTCCGAGAAGTGAAATATCAACGCGGTCGCGTGTTTTTTGTCGTTCAAGGTTTGCGGGATCTGGATGGCTGGCTCGAGTCGTTGGGTAAAGTAGTGATCGGCGATGAGTCTTTAGGAGAAACAGAGTTCTTAGATATCGAAAAAACCCAAGGAGCCGAGGGACGCTTGATGATTCGTGCGAGTTTACTGGGAATATCAAAAAAATCGAAGACCCCATCACACGTCGGAAATCGGCCGGAGGGAGAACTATGAATCAACCCGTGCGCGCCATTTTTACTGCCGGACTGGTTTTGAGTGTCATTTCAATTGTGGTAGCGGGCTGTGCTCGCTCGCCAGGTTTTCGGCGCGATCAAGAGTATGCGCAAGAGCCCGAGAGTTACTACAATAAAGGAGGTGCGACAGGCACCTCTACCCAGCGCATCGAGAAGATGGGGCAACCCAGAAAACGCGTACTCGTTTTGGATTTCTGGAATGATACCCCGGTTAAAACAGAGGGTTTAGGAAAGCTCACAGCTGTGGAGCTACGTCGGATTTTGGAGATGTCCCAGCGTGTCATTATCCCAGCAAATGAGACGCAAATGAAGACCGAAGACTTCGTTTCTGGCGAAAAAGTGAATGTGGCCCAACTGGTTCGCGAGGGTAGAAAGTTGGGCATATCAGTGATCGTCATTGGTCGAATCACAAAGATTGCGTTTCGGCAGCGGGGAGACGAGGTGGGGCTGTTACGCCAAAAACAGACCCTTGCAGGCGCAGATATCGAGGTGAAAGTCTTTGATATTTCGGCGGGTCGCGAGCTTGCAGGATTTACTCGGGCAGGGGAGGCCTCCAATAATACGTTAGTTGCATTTGAGCAGGATTCAGAAGAGTCCTCTGAGTTTAGAAGTGAGATGACAGAGCTTGCCTTACGGGATGCTGCGACACTCGCAAAAAACGAGATCTTGAAAGCAGTGGAGAAGCTGACGTGGGAAGGTCGCATCGCAAGAATATCGACCGGAAAAGTCTATATCAACGCAGGAAAAAAAGCCGGATTGATTCCAGGCGATATCCTAAAAGTCATCACGCAAGGCGAGGATATTCACGATCCTTCGACGGGCGCTTTTTTGGGACGGGCCCAGGGGCAAGTGAAGGGGACGCTTGAGGTTCTGGATTTCATCGGGCCGGACGGGGCTGTGACCCAGATTCATACCGGTGCGAACTTTCAAGAGGGCGATCTCGTTCAATTGTACTAAGATGAGACATTCGGAGTTGGGATGAGGCGATGTTTCAGTTTCTTGAGAGTCAGTCTTTACCTGTAGTTTTACTCGTCATTCTTGGGTTTCAATTCGCGCGCTACCTCTTGATTGCGGGAGGGACGTTCGCCCTATTTTGGGGACTCCTTCGGCAGAAAAATCAAGGCAAGAAAATTGACCCGAAGCCAGTTTCTTTTACTGATATTCGTCGTGAGATCCTTTGGTCATTTCTTACTTTTTTGATTTTCTTGCTGCCCGCTTTTTTGATTGTAAAAGGACGCCGCGAGGGCTGGCTTCATTTAGAGAGCGGCCCCTTGTCGCAATATGGTTTTTTCCTATTTGGCGCACTCATCATCACGATGCTCGCAATACATGACTTCTACTTTTATTGGATTCATCGTTGGATGCATTCTCAATTTCTTTATCGTTGGTTTCATGAGGTTCATCATCGCTCTTTGAATCCCACTCCTTGGGCGGCGTTTGCCTTTCATCCGCTGGAGGCCTTACTTGAGAGTGCTGTGGTTTACCTTTTTATCTTTCTCCTTCCAATGCATGCTGCTGCCATTTTCGTTTTTCAACTGCTCTCGCTGCTCATGAACGTCTATGGTCATCTCGGGTATGATATCACTCCTAGGGGATGGCGAGATCACTCGGTCTTGCGCTGGGTGAATACGACTCGAAACCACCATTGGCATCACCAGCGATTCAATGGGAACTACGGACTTTACACGACCCTCTGGGACCGGCTTTTCGGCACCTATCGGGAGCTTGCTGAAGTTGGCTCTTTTCAAGGGGCGAGGGGCTCCCTAAACTAGGGCTCTATGCTGAAACTGACGACTTCTGATGTGGTTCAAGCCCCTGTCGATCAAGTGTTTCAAGTCGCGCGTGACGAGCTGCCAAAGCTGGTGCCTTACCTGCCTAACATTGGCCGAATTGAGGTCCGCGAGCGCACAGAGTCGGGCCCGTCTAAAATCCGGATTGTGAACCGATGGCACGCCAAAGCCGAGATCCCGGCGGCGGCGGCCAAGTTTGTTTCGCAAGACCTCCTCTCTTGGGAGGACACGGCCGAATGGGATTCTGAGAAGAAAAGCGTGACTTACGAGCTGAAGTCCTTTGTTTCGGCTGAGATTTTTCGAGCTCGAGGCACCAATACCTTTATCCGGGAGTCGGACGGTACGACCCGCTTAGAGGTCGATGTGGAAGTTGACTTGAAACCTGAAAAAGTCCCAGGAGTTCCAAGGCTTTTGGCCTCGATGGTGAAGCCCGCCGTCGAGGAGTTGATCAAAAAGATTTTGACCCCGAACTTGACTAGTTTGGCGAAAGGCCTGAACGGATATTTTACAAATCAGAAGGGTTGACGATCGGCCCGGCCGCAGCTATACTCGTTGAACTTCCATTGGCGCGTAGCTCAGCGGCAGAGCACCACCTTGACACGGTGGGGGTCGTTGGTTCAATCCCAATCGCGCCAACCATTAAAGCAAAGAGGCCCCGAACGATCACGCGTTTGGGGCTTCTTTGCTTTTTAAATGATCGTGGTGGTTGAGTAGCCCCATGCGCTCCGAAGCCAGCCTACCCCTTGATCTGATAAACAATCGCGACGCGATCAAAACACTCGCGCACTGCTCTTTGAAACTGTTTCCAAGCCTCGGTCGAATAGCTCTCTCGAAGAACTCGGTTCTTTTTCAAAGTGAGCTGCGTCTGAATTTTGATCCGCGACTCTGCCGGCTCAGAGACAATAAGTCGTTTGATATCAGCCCACTCGGATTGAATCTCGCAATTGAGTGGTTGGGTGCCTACTAGTTCGGACTTTTCGAGCGTTTGGGTACGATCCACTTGAATGGGGTAGCCCAGCCAAAGATCGGACTCTCGCTCTTGGGTACGGGTCAAGAAAGTCGAAATGAGTGAGCCATATCGCAGCAGGGCTGCGGGGCCCGCGCTGGTACGCAAGTCGTCTCCCACCTCAGTGAACTCCACTTGAAACTCGAGATCTTGGACAATTCGTTCACGTAAGCCGGGTGTTTTAGCTTTCCAACTGAGCAGACGATTCTCATTCGAAAGAATTTTCACGAGATTAAAGCCAATGCTCTCGCTCGACTGCGTGAGCCCATCTCCGGCCCAGCGTAAAGCCGATCGCCCTTTGAGATTCAAGTTCGCTTGCGAGCGCACGCTTCCATCACGGCTTGGACGGGTCACGAGGTGGATCTCTTGCTGCGAGTCCTGCGCCGTACCCGATGGTGTCCTTGCATATCGAGCTTGAGCAGGGAGGGACCGCGCATCGACGATCAAGGCTGGCCGATCGATGATATCTTCGAAAGTTCCTTGCGCAAAGCTCACAGTGTTGGTGGGGTCGATCCAGAACTCTTTGCCATTTTTCTTGGCCCAGACAATGGCATGGTTAAAGTCCCCGCCGTAAGGTAATTTTCCCGGGCGCTCGATGGGCTTTAGGCCACGATGAATAAAAACGGGGAGCGCTTCAAAACCCAGCTCGCGAAGAATGCGGATCGTGGATGCGCTGAAGTCTTTGCAGTCCCCGAAGCCTGAGCGAGCAATCTGCTCGAGTGGGCGCGGAACATGGCCGCCGCGGATGGGCCTCCAATCGGCCCAGTAGCGCACTTTTTCCGAAAGGCTCGCAGTGACTTCATTGAGCTGTTCGACTTCGGTTTTTTGGTTCGCTGCGGCACGTGCAATGGCTGAAAAGGCGCGGGGGAGCGGAGTTTGGAGCACCTCTTCCCATTTGGGTCCCAAAACTTGAATCAAAGCGTCCCATGATGGGGCACTTGCGATTGTGACCCGGGGTAGACGCGCCCCTTCGATATAGACGTCTTCTTCATCGAGGACACGAAAGTGAATGGGTTTCTTGAGTGTGACGTCGATCTGATACTGATTTCCTTTGCGGGTTTCTTTGACGCGAAGGGTGTCATCGGGATCATTCTCTTCGAAAAAGAGGGGAAAAGGCGCTGAGATACGAGCGCTCCCTTTTTTGTCCCAGCTCCAAAGTCCCGAGATCAGCGTAGTTGAGAAAAACTTTTCAAAGGGAATTTCTTGCACTTCTCGCACCGTTTTTAAGTGCAAGATCACTCCGGGTTCGACATCGGGGTATGCGATTGCAATTTGATTGATCTGATCAAAGCCATCGCGAGCTGAGGCGAGAGGTTTATCTTGTATATCTTGAGGGGCGACTGGGATTTTTTTTCCATCTCGCTCGCTCCACGCTTCGAGGACTTTCAGTCGGGAGGCGCGCGAGTTGTAGGCCAAGCGATGGACGCCGAAGTTCTTGCGACCCTCCTCATTGAGGATTCGGATTCGGGAAATTTGAGTCTCTTTGTAGGTAAAGTCCGCTGCGACTTCAATTTCGACTTGCTCGGATTCCGTAACGACTGGCGCGTCCTCGGGTTTTGCCCATCGTGCTTGGGTGTGATTGGGATAGACCCAGGTGAACGTGGCAATGGCGAGTAGTCGGAGGAGGAATGCGTACCTTGGGCTGGATTGCATCGTTTCGTGTCTCATCTGTAGTTCCATCGATTTTCTCTCATGGGTTGTCTCTTCCAGGATTTCCCCTCATGATGAGGCTTCATCTATGAGCAAAGCATTTACCCGTGAGTCTGATACTGAAGTCGAAGAGAATGAAGCGCAAGAAAGCTCGATGCCGGTGGGGTTCAAAAACTACATGACCCCCGGGGGGGCGCGCAAACTTCGTGAGGAGCTGAAGAAGCTTTTAGATCAGGACCGACCCGAAGTGGTGCGCACCGTGGCCTGGGCCGCCTCCAACGGGGATCGTTCTGAAAACGGGGACTACATTTACGGAAAAAGGCGCTTACGCGAGATCGATCGCCGGATCCGGTTTTTGCAAAAACGACTGGATCAAGCCGAGATTGTGGACCCCACGCAGCAAGCGGGGAAAAAAGTGCTCTTTGGTGCGACTGTAGAGGTTCGCGACGAGGAAGAGAAAACTCGGAAATACGTTATTGTGGGGATCGACGAGACCGACATCGCCCGCGGTCGGGTGAGCTGGATCTCACCGATTGCAAAAGCCCTATTGAATCATGAGGAAGGCGAGAGTGTGCTTTTTCAGTCCCCACGCGGCGAAGAGGACTTAGAGATCGTGCGCGTTCGCTACCTACCGATCGACTGAGCGCGACGAAACCAAGCGGCGATGCTATATCGCTCACGATGGGTGGGAAGAACCTCGTGAGGGATTTTATCCGATAGAAAAAGAATCAAGAGCCCTGATTCTGGTGTGATATCGATTGAGTGAGCGGATTGGATTTCCGGCCAGATCCGAAGGGCGCCTCCATCCTCGATTTTCCAGTCAGAGGGGTTGAGGTAAAACACAGCCGATAACACTCGCGCATCGTCGTCCCGGAAACGGTCCAAGTGCTTTCGATAGAAGCCGCCGACGGGATAAACGGCCCAGTGCGCTTCGAAATGAGTGAGCCCAAGAAAAAGTTTTTGATTCAAAGCGCGTGCAATTTGGCTCCAGCGCGCCCAGAGTTTCTTTTGGGCATCCGTTTGTGGCGTTTCCTCGAGCCAACAAGTGGTATCTTTGCGCTGATCTTGTGCGAGGAGTCGCTGGGCATTGCGACCGACAGAGGCTGGCCTGAGGGCCCCTTGGAACCTGAGTGACTGTGCCTCTTCGCGAAGGAGTTGTACGTCCTGCGGGTTAAGGAGCTGGGGAAGAAGGGCATATCCTTTTTCCGCAAGAGCATCTGCCACTTCATCGAGGAGGTTCTCGTGGAGTGGAGGGAAGAGGGAGCTGGCTGAAGAAGGTTCGACTTCAAGGAAGTGAGACATACGTAAAAAAAGTAAGCCTTTAGAACCAGGCGGATTTTGTAGTGGGCAGTTGGATCGAGGAGAGCTCGATATGAAATTGATTCAAGCGCTCAACGCGATTCTGTTCGCGGGATTTTTGAAAAGTGGCGCGGACTCCATAAATTTCAGGCTCGAAGATCTCCTTCACTTGTTCGATTTTGAATTGATTTAATGTGAGGCCCTCATGCGCTTTAGCGGCGAGGATGCGCCCGCTCCAGCGGGCCGCCATTCGAAGAAGATGCGTTTTTTCCGCTCGACTGAGCGTGGGGGTGTTCACGAGCCGACACACACTGGTTAACGCTTCTTTCGAGGCCTTTTTACGAGAAGAGCCCAGTGAGGCCGCGATTTTTCGTGCCCACTTCTCCCCGTAAAACGTTTCGCGAACCCCTCGGTGTCGAGTTTTCTTCTCTAAAATTCTGAGGCGTTGCAGATGGTCGCCGCGCAGCTCACATTTACGACGAGGGTTGATCATGAGGCTTCCCAAAAAGCCGAAAGCGTACTCAAAGAGGGGGATGAGAAAAAGTTTTTCCAGATCAGTCGCGCCTTGAGTGGATATCAATCGATCATCCAAAAGAGCGATGGCGGCCGTCTCTGCAAGAGCGTTCTCGGTCAGTTCTGGAATCCACGCGATTTGGGTGCGCCGATCTAAAAATCGGAGTTTCCACTGCACCATTTTTTTCATGAGCTGCAGATCCGCGCTGCGGACTCTTTTTTTTGCTTCTTGCGACGAGAACCAGGACTCCTCTTCTAGCTCGATCAGTGTGAGACGAGAGAGTTCCTTTGAGGGGATATCAAAAAAACGCGCCAAGTGATCATGCCAGCGGGCGATCTGTCCCAGCGCATCGAATTGGTTCTCCTCTGCGTCGGAATCTGCGTGTAAATCTTCATCAAAGCCCAAAGGGGTGATATTCTGCCAATGATTTTGCGGATCAGGCAAGTTGAGTCGGGTGTTTCCTTCCTCTGCAAAGCGGAGCAAAGCTTGAGTCCGATTCCAAGGGGACGCAGTGAAGAGGCACCACTCGGAGTCACGAATACGTAATAAGCGCGTCTCGTGCTGCAAGCGGCAACGAGCAAGATCCCACCATGTTTTCTCGTGATTTTGATGGAGCGTGGTCAAGCGGATGGGCCGCTTCAAGTGGGCGAGACTCAGTTTTTGAATTTGGGCGGGAAGGTGGCACGAGGCTAGGTGGAGCTCGCCATACAGGACCGCCCCGCGAATCGGGCTGCTCTCTTGCGTCTGGCTCAGCACGTGGTCCAAAATAATTCCTGCGGCCCACTGATCACGCTGGGTGAGGTCGTTTCCGCTGTGGGCTAGACCGGCAGCGTTCAGCCAAACCTCGGAGGGGCGCAGTTCCGTAGGGCGATTCAACGCTAGCAAGTGTACTTGGTGGGTGCGGGCCCATTCAAAAAGGGGAGCATAGTGTTCCCAAGGGAATCCCCATTCCTCGGTATATCGAATTTTCTTCAGGAACGCTGACAAAGAGATTTCCCCTCTTTGAAAGGCATCCATCACGTTTTGATATTTCGAACTCACGAGTTCAAGCCCGATCCATTGGATGGGATGGTCTTCTGTATGAGCCGTACGAAGGATCCTTAAAGCCGTTCGCTGCG
>Ga0169931_10011324_pt1 | contig 12585 bp, 10 predicted proteins | sample Kivu_15m_20L_FD_129675 | JGI IMG/M metagenome (GOLD analysis project Ga0169931, IMG submission 129675) | Freshwater microbial communities from Lake Kivu, Western Province, Rwanda to study Microbial Dark Matter (Phase II) - Kivu_15m_20L... | ecosystem: Environmental > Aquatic > Freshwater > Lake...
CTACAAAAAGCGGAACCTCATCGAGCGCTGCTTCGGAAAGCTCAAGCAGTTCCGCCATATCGCCACCCGCTACGACCGAAACCCGCTCAACTACCTCGCCATGGCAAAGCTCGCCTCAGCGCGACTCTGGTTGCGCCATTATGAGTCTGCGGCCTAGATCATACGCGCCCCTGGGCCAACCTGGGATTTCCGGACGGTTTGCCGAGCGAGGCTTGTAACGGCGTCGTGCTGCCTGACCTGCCCAAGCGGACACCTTATTGCCTCGGGCGTTGTCTTTCTTGCCGATGTGACGTGCCTGCGTCTCAGGCCAGGTCGAGGCGGAGGATAGCGGCGTCCATGGAGTCGACCGCGAGGTAGAGCCTTCCATCGGGTCCCTGCCGCACGTCGCGGATGCGATGGCCATCCTGCCGCATGAGCCGCTCCTCGCGCAGGACCCGGTCCCCGTCCAGCTCGAGCCTGGCCAGCGCCTGCCCGACCAGGGCGCCCACGAACAGGCTGCCGCGCCAGCCGGGATAGTAGTCGCTCGTGCAGAAGGCCAAGCCTGACGGGGCGATCGACGGGGTCCAGACCCAGAGCGGATCCGCGATCCCGGGCAGGCTGCGATGCGGCGAGATCGTCGCGCCGGAGTAGTCGACGCCGTGCGTGGCGCGCGGCCACCCGTGGTCCGCGCCCGGCCGGAGGAGATTGACCTCGTCGCCGCCGCGCGGGCCATGCTCGTGCGACCAAGGCGCGCCAGTCCGGGGATGGATCGCGAGCCCCTGGGCGTTGCGATGCCCGAGGGTGAAGACCTCTGGGCGCGCCCCCGCCCGGCCGACGAAGGGATTGTCGGGAGGGATCCCGCCGTCGTCGCGCAGGCGGAGGGTCTTGCCGCGCAGGTCGGAGGCGTCGCCAGCCCGGTCGCGCGCCACGAGGCGGTCGCCCGTCGTGGCCAGGAGCGTGCCGTCGGGCGCGAAGGCAAGACGGCAGCCGAAATGGAAGCCGTTGGCCACCGGCGGTCCCGCGTCCAGGATCGGCTGGAGATCGGCCAAGGACGGTCCCGGCGCCAGCCGGGCGCGCGCGACGCGGATCGTCGCGCCGCCTTCGACCGGCGCGGCGTAGGACAGGTAGAGCGTCGCGTTGCCCGCGAATCCCGGATGCAGGCAGATGTCGAGCAGGCCGCCCTGCCCCATTGCCCAGACCGGCGGCAGGCCCGCGACAACGGTCATCCTGCCATCGCGCCCCACGAGCCGGAGACGGCCATGGCGCTCGCTGACCAGCATGCGTCCGTCGGGCAGGAAGGCGATCGCCCAGGGGTTCTCCAGCCCGGTCGCGACGGGGACCGCGCGCAGGCGCAGCCCGGAGCCAGGGGCCGCGACGGGAACGAGCAAGGCCGCCCCCGCCGCCAGGCCGCTGCGCAGGACGCGGCGACGCGACGAGCGCATGCGGCCAGCCTCAGTCGACCAGCGCGGTCGCCTGGGGCTTCGGCAGGGCCGGCGGCGCGCCGCCTCCGAAGTCGAAGCCCAGCTTCCCGTTCTCGAGCTTCACGCGCACCGTGCCGCCCTTGGCGAGGCGGCCGAAGAGGAGTTCGTCGGCCAGCGGCTTCTTGATGTTCTCCTGGATGACGCGCGCGAGCGGGCGGGCACCGTAGAGCTCGTCGTAGCCCTTCTCCGCGAGCCAGGTCCGCGCCTCGTCGGAGACGAGGATCGCGACATGCCGCTCGGCGAGCTGGCGCTCGAGCTCGAGCACGAACTTGTCGACGACGCGGTGGATGGTCTCGGGCTTCAGGCGCGCGAACCCCACCACCGCGTCGAGGCGATTGCGGAACTCAGGCGTGAACAGGCGGTTGATCGCCTCCGTGTCCTCGCCGACGCGCGTCTCCTGGCCGAAGCCGATCGCGGGCTTCGCCATGTCGGCGGCGCCGGCGTTCGTCGTCATGATCAGGATGACGTTGCGGAAATCGACGGTCTTGCCGTTGTGGTCGGTGAGCCTGCCGTGATCCATGACCTGCAGCAGGATGTTGAACAGGTCGGGATGCGCCTTCTCGATCTCGTCGAGCAGCAGCACGCAATGCGGATGCTGGTCGATCGCGTCGGTGAGCAGGCCGCCCTGGTCGAAGCCGACATAGCCCGGCGGCGCGCCGATCAGGCGCGAGACGGTATGGCGCTCCATGTACTCGGACATGTCGAAGCGCTTGAGCTCGACGCCCAGCGTCTTCGCCAGCTGGCGCGCGACCTCGGTCTTGCCGACGCCCGTTGGGCCGGAGAACAGGTAGGAGCCGATCGGCTTCTCGGGCTCGCGCAACCCGGCGCGCGAGAGCTTGATCGCCGCGGCGAGGGTCTCGATCGCGGCGTCCTGGCCGTAGACGACGCGCTTGAGCTCGCTCTCCAGGTTCTGCAGGACCTCGCGGTCGTCGGTGGAGACCGACTTCGGAGGGATTCGCGCCATCGTCGCGACCACGGCCTCGACGTCCTTGACCGCGATCACGCGCTTGCGGCGCCCAGCCGGCAGCAGCATCTGCGCCGCCCCGACCTCGTCGATCACGTCGATCGCCTTGTCCGGGAGCTTGCGGTCGTTGATGTAGCGCGCGGCGAGCTCGACCGCGGCGCGCACCGCGTCGGCCGTGTACTTCACGCGATGATGCGCCTCGTAGTAGGGCTTGAGGCCCTTAACGATGCGGATCGTGTCCTCGACCGAGGGCTCGTTGACGTCGATCTTCTGGAAGCGCCGCACGAGCGCGCGGTCCTTCTCGAAGTGGGTGCGGTATTCCTTGTAGGTCGTCGAGCCGATGCAGCGCAGCGTGCCCGAGGCCAGCGCCGGCTTGAGCAGGTTCGAGGCGTCCATCGAACCGCCGGAGGTCGCGCCGGCGCCGATCACGGTGTGGATCTCGTCGATGAAGAGGATCGCGTTGGGCTGCTGCTCGAGTTCCGACAGCACGGCCTTGAGGCGCTCCTCGAAGTCGCCGCGATAGCGCGTGCCGGCGAGCAGCGTGCCCATGTCGAGCGAGTGGATGACGGCGTCCTTCAGGACCTCGGGCACCTCGCCCTTGACGATCTTGCGCGCCAGCCCCTCGGCGATGGCGGTCTTGCCGACGCCGGGGTCGCCCACGTAGAGCGGGTTGTTCTTGAAGCGGCGGCAGAGGATCTGGATCGTGCGATCCACCTCGGCCGCGCGGCCGATCAGCGGGTCGATCTTGCCCTGCGTCGCCTTCTTGTTGAGGTTGACGCAGTAGGTCGCCAGCGCCTCCTGCGGCTTCTTCTGCTGCGACTGCTTCTCGCCGCCCTGCGGCTTCTCGCCGCCGCCCTGCTGTTCCTCGTCGGAGCCGCGCACGCGCCGCCCCTCGTTGCGGCCAGGCACCTTCGCTACGCCATGCGAGATGTAGTTGACCGCGTCGAGGCGCGACATGTCCTGCTCCTGCAGGAAGAACACGGCGTGGCTCTCGCGCTCGGAGAACATCGCGACGAGCACGTTGGCGCCGCTCACCTCCTCGCGCCCCGAGGACTGGACGTGGATCGCGGCGCGCTGCAGCACGCGCTGGAACCCGGCGGTCGGCTTGGCCTCGCCGCCGCGGTTCGAAACCAGGCCGCGGAGTTCCGCGTCGAGGTAGCCCTTGAGGTCCTCGCGCAGCTTGTCGACGTCGACGCCGCAGGCCTTGAGCACGGCCACCGCGTCGGGATCCTCGGTCAGCGCCATGAGCAGGTGCTCGAGCGTGGCGTATTCGTGGCGCCGCTCGTTCGCGTGGGCGAGCGCCCGGTGCAGGCTCTGTTCGAGGTTGCGCGAGAGCATGGGCGTCAGGGCTCCGTTCCCGAGGCGAGCGCCCGCCGCGACGGCGGCGACCCGCTCGTGTCGACAGGACCTTAGCAAAGATGGATCGGCGCGGTCGGCAGAAAAGACGCGCCCCGAGATGGGGGCGTCGCGGCGGGCAGCCGGGGATCCGGCGCGCCGGCGACCGGCGCGCGGGGCCTCATTCCTTCTCGAGCGTGCAGCGCAGCGGGTGCTGGTTGCGGCGGGCGAACTCGGTTACCTGGTTCACCTTGGTCTCGGCGACCTCGTAGGTGAAGACCCCGCACAGGCCCACGCCACGCCGGTGCACGTGCAGCATGATCTGCGTCGCCTCCTCGCGGCTCTTCGCGAAGAAGCGCTCGAGCACGTGCACGACGAACTCCATCGGCGTGTAGTCGTCGTTGAGCATGAGGACCTTGTACATCGACGGCTTGCGCGTGCGGGTACGGGTCTGGATCGCCACGCCCGAATTGCCGTCGTCACCGTTGCGGTCTTCGTCGCTCATGGAACCTGTCGGGGAGATGCGCCGGTCGCGATGATATTGGACGCGCCGCCGACGTGGAAAGCCCCGGGTCGCCGCAGCCGGTCGCGGGGCCAGAAAGCAGAAGGCCCGGACCGCGCCTGGCGGTCCGGGCCTTCCTCCGGAGGGGGGATCCGGGACTTCAGGCCGCGAGCGGCTTGAAGATCTTCTCGACGCTGACGTTCACGCGGGCCGTGATCGGCTCCATCGCGTCGTTGGCGACCTTGACGACCGTCTCGGACATCTTGGTGCTCTCGGCGACGAACTTGTCGAAGTTGCCCTTGGCGAAGTCGGCCTGCAGGTCGACCGCCTCGCGCAGCGTCTTCACGCCGACCATCGCCTTCGCGGTGGTCGCGGCGGTCTCGAGGGTCTCCTGGGCGAGGCCCATCCAGGCCTTGCCGATGACCTCGGCGCCCTTCGCCCAGATCTGCGAGGCGGCGACCATCGCGTCCCAGTTGTCCTTCTGGAGCTTGCTCATCTCCTCGAAGGACTTGTAGGCGGTCTGCGAAGCCTTCTCGATCTGCTCGCGGGCGGCGAAGCCGGCGGTCTCGAAGCTGTTCGTGTTCATGGCGGGTCCTTTCGTCTCGAGGTTCGGGTTGGTGCGGGGGGAGGGAGCGGGTCGGATCGTCTTCGGGGCGCCGGCGCCAGGGGTCCTGGGAGCCCGGGCATCGTCGCGGCCGTGGGCCGCCGGTCGCCTGCTCTTCTCGTTCCTTCTGGCCATCCTGTCGCTCCGCTTTTTGTGCGCTGCAACAAAAGCTATTTATGCACCGCACAATCCGAAGTCAAGGGGATTTTGTGCGCCGCACAAAAATCAGCTCCCGTAGCCGGGCCGCCAGATCCTTCCGCCCCGGATCAGGAACTCGAAGGACTCGTCCCGGAAGCCCCTGCCGCCGACCGGCTCGCCAGCCTCGAGCGCACGCCGCGACGGGTCGATGCCGCGCGGCCGGTTTGGCTCCACCCCCATCTGGTCGAGCGCGAAGAGCAGCTCGTCGAACCCGAGGCGCTGGAAGCCCGGATCCCCGCGCCGCCAGGCGTTCAGGTGCCACGCACCATCCGCGCAGGCGCTCGCCAGCCAGTAGAAGTCGCCGGATGCCAGCCGCGTGCCGTCCTCGGGGCGACGCGCGAAGCCGGCCTCGTCCATGGCGCGCAGGAGCGCGGAGAGCTGCGGCCCGGATAGGCGGCTCTCGGCGACGCGCGTGCCAGGCTGGCCGCCCAGCCGCATCAGGTAGGCCTGGAGCACGCGCGGGGCGCCCTGGATTACGGTCGCGACCAGCCTCGCCCCCTCGCCCGCCGGCAGCCGCTCGATCTCGTAGACGCGCACCTGCTCCTTCCAGACCGCGTTGTAGACGAGGCGCCAGCGCGAAGGCCGCCCTGCCGCGCAGCCCTCGCGAAGGTCCTCGCCACCGGCGGTCGCGTTCCACTGAGCCTTGCGCAGTATCGGTTCGGAAAGCCCGCCCGGCGTCGGCGCGCAGGCCGCGAGGACGATCGCGACCGCCACCACGGGCAGCCAGCGCAGGAGCGAGTTTTCCACTGGTGCGTCCTCCTTCGACGGGATGCAAGGAACCGGGACGAAGCGACTGGCGCGTCGACATTTATCTGGACAGCCGAGATTCGCCGACCTTAGTTTTTCCACAAGCTTCTCGGGGACTCTCGCCGCGTGTCCGGGGAAACTTGGCTCGGGGAAACATGACGCTCGGCACCCATCGGATATTCCTGTTCCTCGCGACGTTGCTCCTGGCCACCGGCCTGCTTGGTGCCGCGGACGCCGGCGCCGCCGCGAAACCCGCCCCCAAGCCCCGATACGCCGCCATCGTGGTCGACGCCGCGACCGGCGAGGTCCTGCACGCCGAGCACCCCGACGACCTGCGCTACCCCGCCTCGCTGACCAAGATGATGACCCTGTTCATGATCTTCGAGGCGATCGACCGCAAGCGCATAGGGTTCGACACCCAGTGGAAGGTCTCCGCCTTCGCGGCAGGGCAGAGCCCGACCAAGCTCGGCCTCCAGGCCGGGCGCAGCGCCTCCGTGCGCGACGTCGTGCTCGGGCTGATCACGAAGTCGGCCAACGACGCGGCCGTGGTCGCGGCCGAGAACCTCGCCGGCAGCGAGCCCGAATTCGCCCAGCAGATGACGCAGCGCGCGCGCCGCCTCGGCATGGCGCGCACCACCTTCCGCAACGCCTCCGGGCTGCCCCATCCGGAGCAGCGTTCCACGGCGGCCGACCTCGCCAGGCTTTCGCGGGCGCTGGTGCGCAGCTTCCCGCACCACTACCACCTCTTCTCGACCGCGAACTTCACGCATGCGGGCGTCACGCACCACAACCACAACCGCTTCATGCAGTGGTACGACGGGGCCGATGGCCTCAAGACGGGCTACATCCATGCATCGGGCTTCAACCTCGCCGCATCGGCGACGCGCAACGGTCGCCGCCTGATCGGCGTGGTCATGGGCGGTGCGTCCTCCGGATGGCGCGACGAGCGCATGGGCGAGGTCATGGACGCATCCTTCGCGAAGCGCCCTCGTCGCGACCCGGGCGAGCTGCGCGACGCGGCGCCCCGCGGCGCCTCGGTCGGCACGCAGATGGCGTCGCATCCGTCCGCATCCCCCTCGCCGCTGCCGAGCGCGCCCGAGCCGCGCGCGGCCGCGGGCGCGCCGGAACGCGACGCCGCCGCGCGCCCGGGCTGGGCGGTCCAGGTCGGCGCCTATGCCGACGTCGTGCAGGCGCGCCGCGCCGCCGAGCACGCGATGCGCAGCGCGCCGACGCCGCTGCGCCACGCGGCGGTCGACGTGCAGCGCGTCGGCGGGCCGGGCAAGGACGCGAACCTTCTGCGCGCGCGGCTGACGGGGCTCTCGCCGAAGGCCGCCAAGGATGCCTGCCGGGTGCTCAAGCGGCAGGGCCAGACCTGCCTCGTCGTCCAGCCGGGCGCGGGCGCGCCATCGGTCGCCGAGGCGCACTCCCCCGGCTGAACGCGCTCAACCGTCGGTTTGCCTCGGCAGCGTCGCGCCGTCGGTCACGGCGTCGGCCATGTTCGTGCCCTCGAGCTGGGCGCCCGACAGGTCCGCGCCGGTCAGGTCGACGCCGCGGAGGTTCGCGCCGGTGAGGTCGGCGCAGAAGAAGCGCGCCCGCACCAGCGTCGCGCGCGACAGGTTGGCGGGCCATCTTCGCCCGCTCGGCGTGCCGCCCGGGCGGAGGATATCGACGGGGCGCAGCGTCGCGTTCCCGAGATCCGCGTCGGACAGGTCCGCGTAGGCCAGCATGCAGCCGTCGAGGTTGGCGCCAGCGAAGTCGGCGCCGCGAAGGATGGCGCCCTCGAAGCTGGACATCTCCAGGCGCGACTTGGCGAACTTCGCGCCGGTCAGGTTGCAGCGGGAGAAGTTGGCGCCGCTCAGGTCCTGGCCGCCGAAGTCGACGCCGCGATAGTCCTTGTCGGAGAGGTTGGCCTGCGCGCCGCTGACGCCGTGCGAGGTGAGCCAGAGGTGATGCCGCTCGAGCAGGGCCAGGATCTCGGAGGGCAGGGCGCCCATCGGCGAGCGCGGCGGCGCGGGCTGGGAAGCTGGATTCCGCGCCGGGGCCACGGGTGCCGGCCCGGCGCTAGGCGCGACCTTCGGCTGGGCCTTGGGCGCCTCGAGCAGTTCCTTGATGAAGGCCTGCTTCTCCGTCGCGCACCACTGCGCATAGCTCCATTCATGCGCCTCGGCCCTGAGCGAGCCGCCGGGGGCGGGCACGAAGAGCACCACCTCCCTCGTCCCGTTCGAGACGAAGACGCTCGCGCGCATCAGCGTGTACTGGTTGCCCTCGAAGCCGACGAGTGCGCGACGGGCATCGGTGTCGAGGCCGCTGACCAGCATCCCCTCGACGCGCGATCCGCGCTTCGGGACGATGATCGGGTAGCTCACCCCGCGCGCGGCGCGGCGCTCCCAGTCGGGAAGCATGGCTTCGCGGAGGTGGATCGTCCCGGTGGCGGCCCCACCGAGCACGATCCGGCGCACGTCCGGGTCTATCAGCGTTCCGTAGAAGAAGAACCGCACGGCTTCACAAGTCGGACGGCGGCTGCACGCCGCTGCGCGACAGTTCCTGGACCAGGGCGCCCTTCAGCCGCGACAACCCGGCCTCGTCCCGCGCCTCGCAGCGCGCGACCAGCACGTCCTGCGTGTTGGAGGCGCGCAGGAGCCACCAGCCGTCGTCCGTCGTCACGCGCACTCCGTCCACGTCGCTCATCCGCGCTCCCGCGCGACCGAGGCGGTCGCGCACCTCGGAAACGATAGCGAATTTCCGGGCCTCATCCACGGGAAAACGCAACTCGGGCGTGTTGAGGACTTCGGGCAGCTCGTCGCGCAGCCCGGCGAGGTCCTTGGGCGAGCGGGCCACGATCGAGAGGATGCGCACGGCGGCGTAGAGCGCGTCGTCGAACCCGTACCAGCGATCCGCGAAGAAGATGTGACCGGACATCTCGCCGGCGAGCGGCGCCGCGGTCTCGCGCATCTTGGTCTTGATGATCGAGTGCCCGGTCCGCCACATCAGCGGCTTGCCGCCCAGCCTCGCGATCTCGTCGAACAGGGCCTGGCTCGCCTTGACGTCGGCGATGATCGTCGAGCCGGGCTTCTCCTCAAGGATCTCGCGCGCGTAGATCGCCATCAGCTGGTCGCCCCAGAGGATGCGCGCGCGCCCGTCGACGACGCCGATGCGGTCGGCATCGCCGTCGAAGGCGATGCCGAGGTCCGCCTTCTCGCGCAGCACCGCCTCCTGCAGCTGGACGAGGTTCTTCGCCACCGTCGGATCGGGATGGTGCGCCGGGAAGGTGCCGTCGATGCGGTCGTTCAGGAGCACGTGGCGCCCGGGAAGGCGCGCCGTGAGCGCCTGCATGACCTCGCCGCCGGCGCCATTCCCCGCGTCCCAGACGACCTTGAGGTCCCGGCCGGGCCGGTAGTCGGCGAGCAGCCTCCGGACATAGGCCTCGCGCACGTCGCGCGCGACGACGCCGCCGACGACGCCTCCGCGGCGCCAGTCACCGGCCTCCGCCCGCGCACCGAGGCGGCGTATGTCGTCGCCCCAGAAGCTCCTGCCGCCGATCACCATCTTGAAGCCGTTGTACTCGGACGGGTTGTGGGAGCCCGTCACCTGGATCCCGGCATCGACGTCGAGCGTGTGGGCGGCGAAGTAGAGCATCGGCGTCGGGCCGAGCCCGACATCGACGACCTCGAGGCCCGCGGCCGCCAGCCCCTCGATGAGCGCGGCCTGCATGGCCGGCGAGTGGAGCCGGCCGTCGCGCGCCGCGGCGACCCGGCGCCCGCCCTTCTCGACCACGGCGGTGCCGAATCCGAGCCCGACGGCGCGCGCGTCCGCCTCGCCGAGGGTCCTGCCGACGATGCCGCGGATGTCGTACTCGCGCAGGACGCTGGGATCGAAGCGGTGCGAAGACGGAAGCGCCATGGATGGGGATCCTTCAGTCGGCGCCCGCGCCGCGCGCCGTGGTGGGGCGCCCGATCGAGCGGTAGCGGATGCCCGCGGCCAGCATGTCCGCGGGGGAGTAGACGTTGCGCAGGTCGACGACGACCGGCGACTTGAGCAGCTGGCGGATGCGCGCCGGGTCGAGCGCGCGGAACTCGTTCCACTCCGTGAGCAGCGCCATGGCGTCCGCGCCCTGCATCGCGTCGGCGGCGCTGTCGCAGAACTCGATGCCCGGGAGCAGGTGGCGGGCCTCGCCCTTCATGCCCTCGGGATCGTAGGCGCGGATGCGCGCCCCGGCCTGCTGCAGTGCCGGCACGATGACCAGGCTCGGTGCATCGCGCATGTCGTCGGTGTTCGGCTTGAAGGTGAGGCCCAGCACCGCGATGGTCTTGCCCGCGACCGATCCGCCGCAGGCCTCGACGATGCGCGCCGCCATGGCGGTCTTCCGCCGGTCGTTGATGTCGACGACGGTCTCGACGATGCGAAGCGGGCTGCCATGGTCCTGCGCGGTCTTCACCAGCGCCAGCGTGTCCTTGGGGAAGCAGGAGCCGCCATAGCCAGGGCCGGGATGCAGGAACTTGCGCCCGATGCGGCCGTCGAGCCCGATGCCCTTGGCGACGTCGTGCACGTCCGCGCCCACCTTCTCGCAGAGGTCGGCGATCTCGTTGATGAACGTGATCTTGGTCGCGAGGAAGGTGTTGGCCGCGTATTTGATGAGCTCGCTGGTCTCCAGCGAGGTGAAGACGATCGGCGTCTCGATCAGGTAGAGCGGGCGGTAGAGCTCGCGCATCGTGGTGCGCGCGCGCTCGCTGTCGGTGCCGATGACGACGCGGTCGGGACGCATGAAGTCAGAGATCGCCGCGCCCTCGCGCAGGAACTCGGGATTGGACGCGACGTCGAACTCGGCCGCGGGCGCGACGGCGCGGATGCGGCGCTCGACCTCGCGCCCCGTGCCCACCGGCACCGTCGACTTCGTGACGACGACCGCGTAGCCGCGCAGCGCGCGGCCGATCTCCTCCGCCGCGGCGTAGACGTAGGAGAGGTCGGCATGGCCGTCGCCGCGGCGCGACGGCGTGCCCACGGCGATGAAGACGGCGTCCGCGCCCGGCACGGCCGAGGCGAGGTCGGTGGTGAAGCGCAGGCGGCCCGCGGCCTTGTTCTTCGCGACCAGCTGGTCGAGGCCAGGCTCGAAGATCGGGATCTCGCCGCGCTCGAGGCGCTCGATCTTCGACGCGTCCTTGTCGACGCATGTCACCTCGACGCCGAACTCGGAGAAGCAGGCACCCGTCACCAGCCCGACATAGCCGGTGCCGATCATCGTCACGCGCATCTTGGAGGACCTTCCTTGCCGATCCGGGTCAGAGATAGGGCTTCATCGCCTCGCGCGCGGCGGCGCCGATGTCCGGCCGCGCCAGCGCGAAGGCGAGGTTCGCCTCGAAGAAGCCGACCTTGTCGCCGCAGTCGAAGCGCTTTCCCTCGAAGCGCAGCCCGTGGAACGGCGAGGCGCCGATCATGGCCGCGAGGGAGTCGGTGAGCTGGATCTCGCCGCCGGCGCCCTTCATGCCCTTGCCGAGATGCGCGAACACGCTCGGATCTAGGATGTAGCGGCCGATCACGGCGCAGGTGGAGGGCGCCTTCTCCGGCGCCGGCTTCTCGACGAGGCCGGCGACCTCCACCATGCGCCCGTCGTCGCGCCCGGGCGCCACGATGCCGTAGCGCTTCGTGTGCTCGCGCGGCACGTCCATCACGGCGATCACGTTGCCACCCACCGACGCATGCGCGTCGGCCATCTGCGCGAGGCAGGGCCGGCGCGACAGGATCAGGTCGTCGGCGAGCAGCACCGCGAAGGGCTCGTCGCCCACGAGGTTGCGCGCGCACCACACCGCATGGCCGAGGCCCAGCGGCGCCATCTGGCGCGTGTAGGCGACGCTGCCGTGGCGGGGGAGCCAGCGGCGCAGCTCCTCGAGCTCGGACACCTTGCCGCGCTCCTCGAGCGTCTTCTCGAGCTCGTAGGAATGGTCGAAATGGTCCTCGATCGCCGCCTTCCCGCGGCCGGTGACGAAGATGAACTCCTCGATGCCGGCCGCCTGCGCCTCCTCGACCGCGTACTGGATCAGCGGCTTGTCGACGACTGGCAGCATCTCCTTGGGCATCGCCTTGGTCGCGGGCAGGAACCGCGTCCCGAGGCCGCCGACGGGGAAGATCGCCTTGCGGACGCGAACGGACATGGGGATCTCGGGGGCTCGGGAGGCTGCGGTTCGGCGACGGCGCGACCGGGATTCAACGCCGGTCCGGGGCGGGTTGTTCCGCGAAAACGCGCGCTTTTGCCATAGCGCCCGCCACGGGGGCAAGCGGGCGGCTTGCAGGCCTGCTCAGCCCAGCAGCACGTCCCGCGCCTCGTTGATGCGCGCCGCGAGGTAGGCGGAACCGCCCTGGTCGGGATGGTTGCGCTTCATGGCCTCGCGCCAGGCGCGCGAGACCTCCTCGTGGCCGGCGTCCTCCGCCACGCCCAGGATCATCGCCGCCTCCGCCCGCGACATCGCCCCGCCGGGCGGGACGCCACCGGCGCGACCCGCGCCCTCGCCCGGCCGCGCCGCCCGCCAGTCGGCCCCGAGCGCGTCCAGGTAGCTCTCGAGCAGGGACGCGGAATCGACGTCGGCGACGCGCAGCGTGGCTAGCAGGTCCAGCAGGTCGGGCTGCGACAGCTCGCCGAGGCGCCGGCCCCTGAAGTCGCCCTGGAGCACGAGCCCGTCCATGGCGCCCGTCGCGTGCTCGAGCGTCATCCGCAGCCAGGCCGTCTCCACGTCCGAGCGCGCCTCCGGATCGGGCGGCGCGGCGACCATGCGCCTGTTCCACC
>Ga0169931_10011325_pt1 | contig 12584 bp, 6 predicted proteins | sample Kivu_15m_20L_FD_129675 | JGI IMG/M metagenome (GOLD analysis project Ga0169931, IMG submission 129675) | Freshwater microbial communities from Lake Kivu, Western Province, Rwanda to study Microbial Dark Matter (Phase II) - Kivu_15m_20L... | ecosystem: Environmental > Aquatic > Freshwater > Lake ...
CATTTAGAATCCAGAAATATACAAAACTGTAGATAAAGCCTATGCCTAGTGCTACCAGTCCATCCACGAAGACAACTAAAGCTTTTTTGTTTATTTGTCGATAGAATTAGATCCTAAGAGAATAGATTGTAATCAGCATCCAGCGAAGAAAACTGTGGGTTTTTTTGGGGCTGATCAAATATATGAAAATATTAATAAATGGATGCTAAATCATATAAAAGAAGAAAGTTCGATCAAAAATATTGCTACTAATTTAAACACTAAAACTAAGATAGGGTTCAACATCAATAAAAATACAATTTTTGCCAAAAGTCAGTCAATGTAAGTCGACGATCTCAAAAATTCTAGTCAATAAAGCAAAGCCATGACACAACAGGTAAGCCAGAGGCCTGTATACGCTCATTAAAAGAACAGAATGGACACTATGCAGATGCCTATAAACTTTTACATGAAAAACCGGGTCTAAAACGACTAAAATCTGACCTATCTTCGCTATGAGATAAAACCTGATTAAGGAAGAGTTTACGGTGATACAGTAAAAAGATTTTTCCAATATATAAGCTACGTGGGATGCTATAATCTTAACCACATTTTCGTGCATATGGAAAACAGATTGTATCTTATGAATATCATGCCTTTTTTGGAGTCTTTTACTAGAGAATGGCTGGGAAACGCAGAGAATAGACTTATAATATACTAGATTTTAGACTAGGAAAGCAAGATGAATCTGAGACACATCCTTAGCAATTTTTTGGTCAAAAAGAGACTATAAAGCAAAGTAGATTTCTAAGCTCTTATCGAAACAATAATAAGAAACAAGTAACTACTATACAAATAGTACGGCATAAAACTAATTTAAACAGATGGTGGCAAAAACGGCCTCATAACATCGTTCCCGATATTCTAAAGATTCATGGCAGATTGTCTCATCCAAGACTAAATGGCATACTTCATTTGTCGATTGTTCAATAAAGTTCCCAATCATACGCAGAGAGAAGCCTATTTCGTGTAATTTTTATCTTCCTTGTTCATGTAACCTAAGGGAGCTCAGTAGTAGACATAACTAAGTCCAATGAATGACAAATATTCATAGTTTTTGCGAGATAAAGTCGTTCCTTTGCTCAAAACAAAAGGAAAAGATTACTCTGGAAATATAAACTTTACATAATACCTGAGCTAGATGCTTGATTTGAAAGATGTCTACAAGATTTTCGAAAGATGCTGATCAGTGATTGAGAGTTAAATATAATTTTAAATTTAATTAACAAGATACAACAATCATAAGTGTTGTTGATCTAATTTTCTTCTTTTTGCGTTGACCATTCTCCTCGAAATCAGTTGCAAATAGTTATTGAAAAACTCCAAGACTTCTTTATCGATACTTCCTTGTTCTTGTTTCATTCTATTCAAATTAAACATAAATCTTTGTTTCTAGGGTGTTAAAAGAATATCCGATGGCATTTATGCTAGAACTTTGCTCCAAACTGTAAAATTTTACTCATGAAATGCTTTTATTTATGCTTCTAGGGTGTCTTGGATGTAATTTCTTGTCATTTAAGCGGGTGATTGGTTGAGATGCTATACAATTTTACCCACTATTATTGACAATTTCTATACCAAAAACGATCTTAGTTGTTGGTAGAGTGGATTGTTATGATTGATCGTTATTTTTTCCACATCAGGCTTCGAATTATAAGTCTATATATACTACGGCCTCCAATACACCATGAACATGATCTCGAAAAATGCATAGGCAGATTTAGCGATACGAGGTATTTCACAACCAAAGCATAGAGATATGCAAAGATCGATGAGGTATGGTAGTTGACCACTTGAGAGGATAATCGAAGCGTTGTAGATTAGAAATCTTTTGTTCATGCCTATGAAGTCGTCGATCAAGTAACAGTAGTTTTACATTTTTGTTATGGAAGCGAGATAAGGGCTCATTGTTTGGCAGAATTTTACGTAGATTCCTTTGAAATATTAGGTGAAACGAGCATCTTGGTAAAAAACTGTTATAGCGATTTATAAGATGTAGACGTAAGAGCAAACTGGGTACTTTTAGAATGCAGCTAGAACTGTAGAAAATAGGCTTTAGACGAATTAAGTGAAATCGAATTTGAGAAATCTCATTATTACTTTTATTAATTTTGCAACTCTTTAGACCTATGGGCTCTAATCATTCTAGAGATTGGGTGGATTGGCCAAGACTGATAAAAGGTAAGGCCAGATAGCCCTTGTAAACTGCAAAACAGGATTTTTGCATTAAGGATGTATTGATGGCTTCTCAGAAAGCAATTTAATAGCTCCGACGAGACAATACATATATTACTTGCTAAAGGAAGCATCTTTTTGTTCAGCAGCTGTCATCGAGCTGTAGACAAATCCCAGAATCTAAAGCAAATATTGTCTGACTAAATCTTCTTTCTAGCAGATAAGAAACATGACTCCTCGGATCACTTGCTAACGATTGGGGTAGCGTTGGACGAAAGGAACAATCTAAGGGAGATGGTTGCGCATCAAATCAGAGTTTACCTCGCAACCTTTTTAGAAAGTTTTCATGGCGATCTGAGTCAGCATCGGATTCTAGAAGCAGTCAACAGTAAGCTTGAAGGTTTGTTGAACGAATTAGCTGGATCTGCCTTTAACACTTAGGAGTCCTCTGAAAATGCGTAGATAGGTTTTTTTGACTATAATGGGTATTGAAAAATTTTATTTATTAAGAAGCTCTAGATAGATGGCCAGAATGAACTGAACGGATTGAGAATATTGGGCATTTTGGACTACATCGACCAGAGACCATAAGTAAACTTCAAGATAGGGCCATAACTTACTTTCTTCTTGCTGCGCGATCTCTTGAATTTTACCTATAACGAACTGCAAAGTATCATCAATGCCCCTCAGAGCCGCATACTTAGGCGTGAAACTGACAAGAAACTAGCGTCTTTTGTATATGATTTACCCCTATCGACTGAAGTCACCTATTCTGTGCTCTGAACGAGAATTCAACTATTTGATCAGTCGTAGATTATACTTACAATTTATACAGTAGGCTTCATAGCATCCAGCTAATTGCTAAGCTAAGGCTGTAGGGTATACTCCTTTGGCTTGATCGATAAGAAACTCCCAGAAATCAGCAAGTTCTTAAAAGCATTATACGAGATCTTCTTTCATAATTGAAACAAATTTGTTCAAAAACATTTTAACTTGTTCATCAGGATGCTGTAGAAAAATAGGCACTGCTTTTTCTGCAAACCTAATAACAATTCTCAACACATCAGCAGCTTATTATGTGCGCATTTACGTTAAAAAACTATCAACTACCCCAAGTAGTGTCATCATCTTGGTGCCAAGATACGCATATATTTTGCCATATTGCTAAGGTGAGCCAAGAATACTAATAATTTTTCTGAGACAATAAAGCACTTCTTCTTACACTTAATCAGTAGATTCGAATACTTTTTGCATGAGAAAATGATCAGGAAGACTGTTCAAAACCTCATGATCTTACTTGATAAGCACCCATTATGTGAAACATTATATGAGGTTGGTGCGATTTATTTGTCTATTTTCCCAAGCAATAGGCGCATTTGTATTAAGCTATAGTAATATTTGTTTTTGCTGTTAAATGAGTTGCTGTCTTGCCTTCATTCTCAACTACTAGTCTATCACTATCTTACTACTATCGATCTCAGCTGCCAGAAATTATAGGATTTTGAAGAAGTAGTTGAGTGGAGCAGCTGCGGATTGCTGGTTGGGTAGGAAAGGCCAAAGGAAGGTCTGGATGGGTTGCGGAGATATGGCTGTGATGTTGAGAATTATATATGCGATTGCGAGTGAGAGATTGCTCATGATGGTAAGACTACCGCTCTATTTGAGAATTATATTTACACCAAGGATGTGAGTCAACTTCACTAACTCACCGTAGTAGTTCTATAACTGTTATCTAGTCATCGTCTCGAATTAGTATTTGAACTTGTCCTTTAACAAAGAAGTCGCTAAGGTCAGCCCGTGTTTTTAAGTACTAGAGCTGATGTATTCAAGTGCGATCGAGATGAAGTTATCTTGCTGGGAAAAGTGGGATAGCTAATGAGAGGCTTCTTAAATTTACTGCTTGGTAGGGTTTCCGGCGTTGAGGTCGAGGAAGTTGTTGATTAGATTGATGAAGTGGGGCAGACCGAGTTGTTGGGACATTTAATTTATAGAGGCATCGAACTATCACAGGTATCATTCATATTTTGTAAAAGATATATCTTATTAATCTAATCAATTATAGCAAAGTTTTAGCTTTTTTAATAGATTTTTCTTTCTTGACTCAGATCAATTTAAGAAAAATAAAATTTCGGTATATTGAATCATTTTTGGAGGATTGTGTATATTAATTTTATTGACTTGAGAATGCAAGACAAAAAGATTCTGAACGAGTTCGCCGCCAAGATATCCAAGGCCAAGATCCTGCACGACAACACTCAGGCTCACTGCGCCAAGTTGCGTCGTGAGGCAAACCAGCTCTAACGCGAGTACTAGACCCTACGCAAGCAAAGAGAGGCAGCTGAAAATATGGAAAAACAACTCAAGTATCAGCTCGAAATGACCCAAAAAGCCTAGCGAGAGGCCAATGACCGATGTAAGCAATAAGAACAACAACTCAATAAATTGAGGGATGACCGAAAAGATCTTAAGAGACAAAAAGAAATTGAGCAGCATACTTTGATGAAGAACAAACTGGAGCTCGAGGATTTGGTAAGTCGAAGAGAGCAATTGGAGAACACAGCTAAGCAACTTTCCTAAAAACTATAGGGTGTGACTTCTGAGAAAGAAGTGCTTCAGTAAGAGTACAACAAAACTGAAGCGGCGATCAAAAAATACAACTAAAACATCAAAAACCTCGACGAAGAAATCCAACAAATGCGAGATGTCATCACTAAAAACACAGTGCCTGTGCATAAGCTTGGCGAGTCTATGGTCGAGATCAATCCCTGATAGATAGTATCAGATAATATCATTTATCATTATGCCTGTTTGACTATAGTATGCTTGTAGGTAGACCCTGATGGAGGAGGGTAGTTGAACTGTGGAATCCTTTATGAAGTTTAAGGGCTACTGATTTTTTTATTTTTTTCTGAAGAGTTCCTACTATCTTTCTGTATAGATGATGATTTACAAGAGTTAGAGTTATTTTTGAACTTTCACGAGAGGTTTGCTTAAAGATTTTTCAGATTTAGTTAAATTTAAACCTTTACTTTGACTTTTGGGAGAGATGGCCATCTCTTTTAAACGTTTGTTTTAGTTTCTTGATGTTTCAATAAATACAATAAGGAGTAGACTGTCTTATGTAGATCTAATATTTGTTTTTTTGCTATTGATTGAACCGAACTGTTCGGAATTTTACTTTTGTTTGCTGACTAGACTCTTTTTTTCTAAGAAACTATCTTTATAGGCATCTGATTCTGTGCTGATACCTCTTTTTCTTTAATTTTTTAACCAGATTTAAGCTCAACTGAGATTGTCTTTTTAACTAATTTGTTTTTTAGACCTGATTTCTTTAAGATTTATGTATCTTATTAGGGTTAAATTTTCTTTTTTGATAACTTTTTAGCTGCCGAAACACCATTTTGATTCAATTTTTCTTCTTTTTCTTTCATCTCACGCGAATTTTACTTTTTATGTTTTTGTATTCTTTTTTACAACTCTTTCTATAGTCTTCTGATTTTCTATTAGATGCGTTCGGTTTACTATTGCACTTACGACTCAGACTCTTCCTAGGCGTTCGCGGCGATTTCATACTTGTTTCTCAGACGAAAGTCATAAGAAGATGTTTCGTCTTATTCGCTGTCTGTTTTTCAAAAATGTTACTCAGAGGTTTCTTATATGATTTTTCATACATTTTGTGTTTAAATCGATATCTATTCTTTACAATAGATTTAATATAAAGTTTTATTGGCAAAAATATGATTGAGTTTTCACTTAACCATTAATTTTTGAGTATTTTTAAATTACACATACTTTTTAATAAAAAAAATAAGATAATAGTAATCTAATATAATTATATTTTTATATTATTACATCTTTAATCGTGTTTTTTCTAGCCGATCAGTTGTCTTTTGAGCTTATTGGTTCTTGAAAAATGCATAAAGTTTTTACTGCTAACAGTATTTTGATACTCACTTATTTTAGATTAAATCCTTAGTGTTGACTACTTTTATTGGCTCACAAAATATTTAATTTAATGGGTCAGTCTTAATCCCCCTCAACCTCCGCTAAATAATGGTAAAACCTATTCACGACTATCTGGACTCAAGGAAACGTCAGACGAGTTCGCGAAGAAAGCACCGGCAATCGCTTTTTAATGCTGAGTCTTCCAACAAGTGCAAGTCATGATCAATACTAGTAGCTTATAAAGCACAGGGCACCTTCGCGTCGATTTATCACTAATTTGGCATTCCACAAAAAAGGAATGATCAGCAAGTATTGTGGGAATTAATTCCGTCATCAGCTTCTTTTTGATGACTGTTCGCCCACTCTCGAAGACTACCTCATCTACAGAAGGACTAATAATAAACGATTCGAGTATTAGTAGATCGAATATGTGATCAGATCTGGCTTATTGGGATTGAAAGATGTCAGAGATATGGGCTAAGAACACGGATACGTAAATCTTCGTTCCATTTGCGTAGGAAAATAGGTAACTCTTAAAGATCCAATCATAGTTGCTGAAGAAAAAAAGATTAAACCGAACGATAAGGATAAGACTATAGATGGTTTTCCTTCTTCAAAAAAATTGTATACGTATTTCGACACATTGACTAACTTTAAGTAGCACTACTAGGACCTTTTTTCATTGGGCTTGGTTGCACTTCAACTGTATTTTCCCAAACAAAATGTCTCAGAAATATATACTCATAAAAACGCGAGCTATCTGAACACAAGTATCAACACTGAGATGCTCAGAACTTACATAAATTAAGTTAAATAACCATCTATAAGGTAAAAAGTATAAATTTTATTAAATGAAAACTCTAACCAGAGGAGCAAGGTATATAATCTTTTGAGAGCTGATAACTTTTATCGAAGAGAAAGAGTTTTCCAGGAAAATCCGTTTATGATTGCTTCTGAAGATCATCCTCAAGTGAATGGCCATCAGACTCAGTTCACTTCGATTTAACCCGAAAATAGGGGCAATAATTTTAATAGACAAAATAGTCAAAGATTCGTAGATAGACCTTCAAGGATCGGAAAGCAAGAACATCAGATTACTGTATAACACAGTCATTCTCGAGGATCAACCCCAAATTAACGCTCTCCAAACACGATACAGCCTGGTCAAATAAGAAGATAAAAATCAGGTTCTGCCCCTAAGATAACTTTTGTGCCTGCTTAGGCTAGACCTCCAGGTCGACTTCCCCCTAAAATAGACATGCCTCCGCCTCCTTTTACTGAACCTTAAGGGAAAGTAATACCTTCTTGGCGTAACAGTCAAGGAGTTATGGTATATTCGCCTCCCAAGCCTCTTCCCTATGGAAATATAGCAAACTCAGTCACTACCAAAATATAAAGACCAGTTTCTCCAGAGCCTCTTTAAACGAAAAACAGACTGTCAAGAAAAGATAGCTTAGACAACAATCGAGCCAACCCTCAGATCAATGGTCAGCAAGGCAGACCTCCCTTAATCGGTATGCCTAACGGTAGAAATTCCAGAGAAATCTCTCCTAACGGTCGCGGCATCGAAAACATGCCTCTGTTGACCAACATCTAAAGAGAAACCTAGCAAAATCCTAAATTCCAACTGATGTCTGACTCATAAGCCAAAAGAAGAGCATCTCCGAACTAGCCTGCGGGCAATCCTCAATCATCAAGTATGTAAAAATATTCGCCTAAGTATATATAAAACATGTACAAAAATGTGCATGGGTTTAACCAGCAACTCGTCTATCCTCCTCCAGCCGTTCCTCAATAGCAAACGATAGCTAATACTTTGACGGGAAGCAACTAAAAAAATGTTTTCAGACCCAACTCTGAAGATTTATCTGTTTTGAATTCTGGCAATCAAGTTGCAGTTTCTCAGTAGGTCACAAACAAGTAATAGAACACGACTGTAAGTAATCTAGAAAACGGTTTTGTTCGTAGTCCTAGTGAAGCCATGTATTAAAAAATTGAAAATAATCGCAAAAAAGTTCAAGAAAGATTCAGTCTGAACATCGACACTCATACTTCTCCGACCAACGCCTTAGCTGACAAAACTTCGCCTAACTCAGTAACATCTTTTGTTGAAAAATTTGAGCAATTGACCTCATCTAAGAAAAGATAAGGAGGTAAATCTAGCTAGGATCGATCGATGTCATCGGAGCCATAGGGTTCTCAGGCTGATGGTTATGTGATTGAGTAGTACTAGATTGGGACCAAGTACTAAGGCTACAAGAAAAACGGAATGAGAAACGGACAGGGCGAATTTGTATACAAGTAGGGAAGTAAATATAGAGGCGAATGGAAAGATAACAAAATGTAAGGCTACGGTACTCTATACTATCCTAACGGTCAAGTTGCGTACTAGGGTTAATGGAAAAACGATTAGTTCGATGGAAAAGGTGTAGTGTATAACGATTCGCCTTCTCTTTTGAAAAGAGCTTTTGATTATACAAATTTCGGAGGATTGGATTAGGAATGGATTTCTTATCAAGGTGAGCTTAGCAAGGATAGCAAAGAAGGTACGGGGATACTACTGTTGACGAATGGAGAGGTGTACTAGGGAGATTTTAAGAACGATATGGTCGATGGTTAGGGTATGTTCAAGCGAATCAACGGGACTATAATAAGAGGAAGATGGTAGGAAGGCAAGCTCAAAAAGATCTACCAGGGATGATTGTGCATTTATAACATATTTCAACTATCTAAATACAAAAACAACTGAGATAATGATGATCAAAAGACAACTTCAGGTATATCCTACCATTCACCGGAATCTTAATTATCAAAAAATTACTTCCTTTTTTGAGTTTGTAGTAAATAAGTGCGTTGTTGGTTATCCCTTGATCGTGGATATTGGACTTGTCGTCGAGAAGTTTACCTGCGTGGTACATCCTCAGTTATGTTGGCTATGTTCCTTTGTGGAAGACTAAAAGTTTTCGTTTAAGACTGTCGATTGCCTAGTAGAGGGTGCAGGTTATGAAGTAGGTTGTTTTTTAGCGACGGATGCGAACGCTTATGCTGGGGTCTTACATTATTATATATTGAATCGTACATTTAAATTTTAGATCAATGAACGAAGCTATCTGAAGTCTTTCGATTAAGTATATTCATTAATAAAATTTTCGTTTATGATCGAAAAAGTCAATATTTTCGATGAATTTCTGTTTAATTTTTGTTCAGTAGTCTAGAATAGTTGATCTACCATAACAACTATCATTACTTACATTGAATTGAGCCATAAATGATCAGCGACTAACCCCCTTTCAAATCATAAATAACCATCTGCAAGCTCGACTAAAACCTCCTAAACTCTCCCTAGACAGACATCGATGCCAAGTTGTAGCACTACAATGCCTAAGAACGCAAACACATCATCGTTGATCGCTCCAAGGGCAGAGTATTCGACAGTCGTATTGGAGATTTCTAATAGTAAGTCGGAAAAGATCTATTGAATTCAAAATACAAGCCTTTGATTGATAATCAAGAGTATGTGTACGAGAAAATTGATGATGATTCTTTGGAGAGATCGTTTAGTAAGGGTGATAAGAGAAGGTCGATATGGTAGGATAACTGGAAATAAATCGATAAGGCTCATTAACAGTTCTTGCAAACGATCATCAAAAATCAAGCTTTTCAGTTTTTGGCAATGCTGGCCAATTCTCAACAAAGTCAACCGATAGACATCAACTATAAGTACCAGTCTAACTGGACACCCATACACTATGCGGCTATGAACTCTGCCATTCAGATCATTAGTAGACTCATCAATGATCCGAGAATCGATCTAAATGCTACAACTTCGTTCGGATAAAGTGCACTACATATTGCTTCTAAGGCCAATAAAACTGACAACTGCTTGTTGCTTATCGGAGCTGGAGTTTAAGTCAATAGAAAAGATCAAGATGGCAATACAGCTTTGCACTATGCAGCTGAGCTCGGATACAAATAAATCGTGTAGCTTTTGCTTTAGAGCAAGGCAGATTCACGTATCAAGAACAGCAGTGGCATGATTCCTGGAGATTTGGCTTCAGTATAGCTTGGAAAACTTTTACCTAAGACAGTTGAAGTCTAAGACTCTCTCTATGGTAACCGACCTAACCACAGAACCATCATTTAAAGAATGCTTCAACCCAGAGAAAAGTAAGTATAAGTAGTTAACGTTCCAACTGTACCTAAATAAAAAAAATAATCGAGAAGAATGCAAAATTTGTTCAAATTATACAAATTCATCTCGACTGTGCATCCAGCATAGACCATCAGTCTTTCTAGTTTCCGTTTTTATAAAAAAATAGGTTAAGGAGCATTCGGAGAAGTATATATCGTTAGAAAACAATAAGGAGAGAAAATGTATGCATTGAAAGCCATCCAGAAACAAAGAGTCATCAACAGCAATTTATATCGATATATTCAGACTTAAAAATAGATTTTGAGTTTGATTTCTCATCCTTTTATAGTAAAACTAAGGTATGCTTTTCAAACTGAGGCTTATTTATTTTTGGTCATGGATTATTGCGAGGGTGGTGATCTTTCTAAACTCTTATAGAAAAAACGAAGATTCGATGAGATACAAGTCAAAAAATATGCAGCAGAAATTCTCTTAGGTATATAGGCGCTTCACAAAAACAATATTATTTATAGAGACATGAAACCTGAAAATATTGTGCTCGATAAAGACGGCCACGTTTTGTTGACTGACTTCGGTCTGTCTAAAAAGACTTAAAACCTCGATGACCTCAACAAATCTTTTTGCGGAACACCAGCATACCTTCCTTTATAGATAATAAACAAAAAAGGGCATACTCGAATGGCAGATTGGTACTAATACGGAGTCGTCCTCTATGAACTATACACTGGTTTTCCTCCTTTTTACGCTGATACTAAAGCTTAATTGTACTAGCTAGTCAGAAAAGGTTATATAAGATTTAGCAAAAACACTCCTTAGATATTCAAAGATTTGATTAAAAGATTGTTGGCTCAATCGCCTTAGAAGAGATTGGGGTATTAGAAAGATGCGGAGTCGATTCGATAGCATCCGTGGTTCGCTGATGTCGATTGGTAACTAGTTTACAACCGGGGACTGCAAATGACGCCAATCGATAACAAATTGAAGATAGGTGAGCCCATCAAGACTAAATTCAATGATAATAAAAGCGATAAGAGTCAGATGCCGCTGTGGTCTTTTATGGAGTGATTTTTAAAAGTCAAGTTGATTGAGTACTTTTGATCTAAAATGCTTAATTTTTTGACTATTCGAGCATAGATTAGTAAATAGTTGAGCAGATATGTTAAAAGAATTATATATTTTATTTAGTATGAACCCCAAGTATTCAAGTCCCAGAAATATTGGCAATATCACTTCACCCGCGCCCTTCTTATCTCCCAACTCAGCCACAACCAAACCATTCGCTTACCCCAGATCGCCTGTAAGTCATTTCAATGCAAATCCCTCTAAAAGCTTCCAAGGAAAGCCGCAACAATTTAGTGATATTACCAAAACGAGTAACGATTCTTCGTTTGGACATTATTCTTCGCACAGTTCGAGTAACTTCCCCAAGGGAGAGATGACCAAAAGCAATCTTCATGACAATTTGATCACCAAAGATTCATCCCATGCCGAGGGGAAAATCAGCACGCCGCCTCAGAAAAAACAGCCGAGATTCAGTTAATCGGCTCTAGATGGAAACACGGGGTTTGACTTCGCGATTGAGAATAAAAAAAATTTCATGCCTATGAGATTTTAGTCTAAAAAGTAATAACCCGAAGGAACTTTTATGAAAAAACAGCAAATAGTACCAGAACAACCTAAAGAAGAATCAAAAAGATAATGGTTGAAGCAATCGATGAAGAGAAAAGCAGTAGTAAATATTGATAATTTTGTTTTTATCAAGAGCTTAGGCAAAGGGAAATATGGTCAGGTGCACTTGGCTAAGTAATTTTGTGTTGATTTAGAGACAAAAAAAGTGATTTTATATGTGCGATCAAGATGATGGAAAAAGCTCTACTGATCGATGAAGGTATTGTCGACCAGTTTATCAGGGAAGTAAAGATACAAATTTACTTCAATCATCCGAATATAGTCAAAATGTATGGATGCTTCAGTGACGAAAAATACATATACATCCTACTTGAAGCTGCAATGGACGGACCTTTCTTCTAGCAAATCAAAAGATCGTAGCCAATGCCGGAAACCAAGGCTGCTTCGCTTATGAGGCAAGTTTGTATAGCTGTATAGGAGTTGCATAGTCATAGGGTCATACATAGGGATATAAAACCTTAAAATATTGTAATGCATGAAGTAAACTAATGTCTATTAAGGGTATAGCCAAGCTGTGTGACTTCGGGTGGTCGGTCTATCGTGATGACAAAATGAGAACAACTTTCTGTGGAACTCCACTTTA
>Ga0169931_10011326_pt1 | contig 12583 bp, 4 predicted proteins | sample Kivu_15m_20L_FD_129675 | JGI IMG/M metagenome (GOLD analysis project Ga0169931, IMG submission 129675) | Freshwater microbial communities from Lake Kivu, Western Province, Rwanda to study Microbial Dark Matter (Phase II) - Kivu_15m_20L... | ecosystem: Environmental > Aquatic > Freshwater > Lake ...
GAGATGGACGGCTTCGATACGAAGGAAGGGGTTATCCTGATGGCCGCGACCAACCGTCCCGACATCCTCGACCGCGCGCTCCTCCGCCCGGGCCGCTTCGACCGCCGCGTTGTCCTCGACCTGCCGGATGTGAAGGGACGCCACGAAATCCTCAAAGTCCATGACCGAAAAATCAAAATCGACCCGTCGGTCGAACTGCAAGACATCGCCCGGAGCACTCCGGGGGCGTCCGGCGCCGACCTAGAAAATATCCTGAACGAAGCAGCTCTCCTCGCAGCGAGGAAAGGACGCTCGGCCGTAACGCCGTCCGAAGTCAAAGAAGCGGCCGACAAGGTTCGCTTCGGCAAGGAGCGGCGCAGCCTCGAGATGGACGAGAACGAGAAGCGGACGACCGCATTCCACGAATCAGGCCACGCAATCGCAGGACTCATCGTCAAGCACAGCGATCCGGTAGACAAAGTCACGATCATCCCGCGCGGTTTCTCCCTCGGCGCGACCCACTTCATGCCGAAGAAGAACCGCCTGAGCTACTGGAAGAAAGAGGTGCTCGACCAGCTCGTCGTCCTGATGGGCGGGCGCGCCGCGGAAGAGATCTTCGTAAAAGACCTCTCCTCAGGCGCTCAGCACGACATCATGCAGGCAACGAAAATCGCCCGCAGCATGGTCTGCGAATGGGGCATGAGCGACAACCTCGGCGCGGTTCTCTACGACGAACGGACCGAGTCGGGCCAATATCTCGGCATGTCCGGCTATCACGAAAAGAGCTATTCCCAAGAAACGGCCCAGAAAATCGATAAGGAAGTCAAAGGCCTCATCGACGAAGCCCACGAGCGCGCGGTCAAAATCCTTGAAGAAAACCGAGACAAAGTCCAGCTCATGGCGGACATGCTCATGGAATTTGAAACACTCGACGCCACCGACATCAAAGAAATGATGGACGGAACCTGGGACATCGAAACAAAACGCTCCCGCGTCAAAGCCGCAGACGAGCTCCAAAAAAAGAGCCCGCCCCCCGCCCCGCCGCTCCCAATCCAAAACACCCTCCCACACCCGGCTCCCAAGCCCAACGGCATGCAGCCCGGATTGAATACCTAGGGAAGGGAGGAGGGCAGGGCGCTGCCCTGCACCCGGCAAAGGGCTTGCCCTTTGCAAACCCAAATTGGTTGTTGAAACTGCGAACATGTCGAAAAATCTCTGATTTTTCGACATGTTCGGCTGATCTGTCGATTTTATCGACATATGTGTAACCCACAGTTTCTAAGCATGTTCCAGATTTGAGCGAGAATATGTCGAAAAATTTCCGATTTTTCGACATATTTGACGGATATGTCGATTTGATCGACAGATCGATGAGCCACAAATGCCTTATGATGCGAATATTCCTTATAACGATCTTCCTGAGCTGCCGCCGCTAGCGAATGTAGAAACCACCCCCATCTTAAGGATGGCGATCCGGGCGAACAAAGCTTTGGCAGAACTCAGGGGATCGGGCCACTTGATCCCAAACCAAGGCGTTTTAATTCAGGCCCTTGGACTCTCCGAGGCGAAAGTTTCTTCGGAAATCGAAAACATCGTTACTACGAATGATGAGCTTTATAGAGCATTTGCTGACGGCGCAGCAAATATCGACGCCGAAACAAAAGAAGTGCTCCGGTATAAGGACGCTCTCTGGCACGGGTATCGGGCCCTCACGCAAAATAAGCGGCTCTTGACAACCCCTCTTTTCATTGAGTTAGGACAGATTCTCCGCGATTCGACTCAAGGGATTCGCAATAGGCCGGGAACCAAGCTCGTCAACTCTCACGGCGAGGTAAAATATACTCCCCCCGAAGGGGCTGAGGTGATTCGGCAAAAACTCTCCAACCTGGAACAATTCATTCATGCCGAGGATGCTCTCGATCCCCTAATCAAAATGGCTATCGTCCATTATCAGTTTGAAGCAATCCACCCGTTTTCGGACGGCAATGGTCGCACAGGACGTATTCTCAATATCCTCTTCTTGATTGAGAAAAAGTTGCTAGATATTCCTGTCCTGTACCTGTCACGGTACATCATTTCGAATAAGATGGATTATTATAATGGACTGCAGAAAGTTACGGCAAATAGCGCTTGGGAATCATGGATTTTGTATATGTTAAAAGGATTGGAGGAAACAGCTATCGCGACCCGCGAGCGCATCTTAAATATCCATCGGCTAACGCAAGCAACGGCGGAACAAGTCCGCGCTCGTCTTCCACGAATTTACTCGAAAGATCTGATTGAAATTATTTTCCAATCCCCCTATTGCAAGATCAAATCGCTCGAAGCAATCGGTAAAAAAAGACAGACCGCATCAGTGTATTTAAAAGAACTCGAAACGATCGGAGTGCTTCGCGGCATTAAAATGGGCCGAGAAATGTACTACGTCAATGAACCGTTTTTACGGATTCTAACCGGCGAAAATAGTTGATGGTCGCGCGGAGGCCTTCGTCGACGGCGACTTTCGGCTCCCACTGAAGAGCTTCTTTGGCAAGAGAAATGTCGGGAAGGCGCATCTTCGGGTCGTCTTGCGGAAGCGGCAGATGGCGAAGAGGCGAAGACGAGCCGGTCAAGGCGATGATTATTTCGGCAAGCTCCAGCATCGTAAATTCAGCGGGATTGCCTAAGTTCACAGGCCCGGTGAAAGAGTCGGGAGAAGCCATGAGCCGGAGAATCCCTTCGATGAGATCGCTCACGTAGCAAAAGGAACGGGTTTGCGAGCCGTCTCCATAGACGGTGAGCGGTTCGTCTTGGAGCGCTTGGAGGATGAAGTTCGAAACGACGCGGCCGTCGTCCGGACGCATCCGGGGACCGTAGGTATTGAAGATCCGGCCAACTTTAATGCGGGTGCCGGATTCGCGGTGAAAATCGAAAAAAAGCGTCTCGGCGCACCGCTTCCCTTCATCATAGCAAGCCCGGATGCCGATCGGATTCACATGGCCCCAATAGGTTTCCTTTTGCGGATGTTCGAGAGGGTCGCCATAGACCTCGCTTGTAGAAGCTTGGAAGATTTTTGCGTTGGATGCTTTTGCAAGCTCAAGGAGGTTGAGGGCGCCAAGGACTGAGGTTTTGAGCGTTTGCACGGGGTCTTTCTGGTAATGGACAGGCGAGGCAGGACAGGCCAAATTAAATATTTCAGTTGGATGGAAGCCGGCAGGAAGCGGCTCGCTGATATCGTGTTTCAGGAAGGTAAAACAAGGGTGGGAGGTGAGATGGGCGATGTTTTCTTCGCGGCCCGTATATAGGTTGTCGAGGCAGATGACCTCGTAGCCATCTTCGAGCAAGCGCTCGCAAAGATGCGAGCCCAAAAAACCGGCGCCGCCCGCAACCAAGGCCTGCTTGGGGGATGCCGCTAAGAGAAAGGGAATGCAGAGGGAGATAAGCCACTTCATAGGGGTTCCTTAAAAAGAGAACCAGTAAAGCAAGAGGAGGGGTATCAATCAATTTTTTTCTTACGCGATTGAGGTCTTGAATGAATTCTTGCAAACGTGGTATTTTGGTCTGACCATGTCGCTTTTGATCCTCATTTCCATGTTCGCCATCTGGTCCAGCGTTTTCTCCCTGGGAAAAATGGCCCTTGAACTGGCTCCGCCCCTCTTTTTGACCGCCTCTAGAATGTTCATTGCGGGCGTGCTGATTATGGCGTACCTGGCATTCCGCAATCGTTCCGCCTTCAAGATCACACCTAAACAATTTGGATCCCTCGCTCTTTTAGCTGTATTTAGCGTCTACCTATCGAATGCTTTCGAATTCTGGGGCCTCAAGTACATGACTGCGGCCAAAACATGCTTTTTCTATAGTTTATCCCCCTTCTTTACCGCCCTCTTTTCCTACCTTCACTTTGGCGAGAAGATGAATGGGAAAAAATGGCTTGGCATGGCCATCGGCTTTGCCGGATTCATCCCCGTTTTGGCCTCTCAAAAAGGGTCCGAGGAGCTGCTATCCAGCTTAGCATTTATTTCCTGGCCGGAACTCGCGATCATCGGCGCTTCGGTCTGTTCCCAATACGGCTGGATCCTACTTCGCCTCCTCGTCAAAAACAATTCGATGCCCCTCTTAATGATCAACGGCGCGAGCATGGTCATCGGCGGAGTTTTCGCACTCGTCCATTCGCTCTTTGTCGACTCTTGGACGCCCTTTCCGGTTGCTGCGGGCAGTTTCCCGGCCTTTGCCCAAGGCCTCTTCATCATGATTTTTATTTCGAATATCCTCTGCTATAATTTGTATGGCCTGATGCTAAAGCGCTTCAGGGCTACCTTCGTCTCGTTCATGGGTCTTCTCTTCCCGGTGTTTGCCTCGCTCAATAGCTGGATCCTTTTAGGCGAACCTCTCTCTCCGGTCATCTTCCTATCCACCGCCATCGTCTCGATCGGCCTTTGGCTCTTCTATAGCGCCGAACTCCGCCAAGGCTATATTCAAAAACAAGCGGAAGCCGCCTCTCAAAAGGTTTAGCTGTCTCCATGCTGCCTCGGGTCGAGTTGATGCCTGATCGTTAGTTTTAGGGCCTTTTCTGAAGGTCGGTTCTATTTTTTAAAATATTTTATGATTTCTTTAAGAGTGCGGGTGTTGAGGGCGTTTTTCTTTTCAAGCCAACCCTTTCGGGCGATGTTGACGCCGCATCGGATAAAGGCGTGATGATGGATGGAGTGGGCATCGGTATTGATGCAGGTCAGAAGCCCTTTTTGAACGCCTGCGCGTAAATACCGCCAATCCAGTTCCATCCGGTAGGGATTGCCGTTGATTTCGATGATTTTTTTGTTCGCGATGCAGGCGTCGATCACTTTTTCCACATCCACTTTCGTCCCTTCCCGTTTCAGAAGAAGCCGGCCTGTGATGTGGCCGAGCATCGTAACGGCCGGATGTTCGATGGCCCGGATGATCCGCTTTGTAATCGTCTTTTCATCTTGTGAGAGCGATGTGTGGACCGAGGCGATGACGAAATCGAGCTTCTCCAATACATCGTCCGGAAAATCGAGTTTTCCGTCGGCAAGAATATCGCACTCGGAGCCGGAAAAAATATGGATTTTGAACTCTTTTGAGCGCTCCAGTTTTTGGATCTCTTCCGTTTGGGCAAGAAGTCTCTCGGCGCTGAGGCCGTTTGCCTGAAAGCTCGATTTGGAATGGTCTGAGATTCCGATATATTCCCAGCCCAACCGCTCGGCAGCGGAGATCATCTCCTTCAAGGTGTTTTTCCCATCGGAGGCGGTCGTGTGATTGTGGAAGGTTCCCCGGATGTCTTTGAGTTGGATTAGAGTAGGGAGTTTCCTTTTTTCAGCCGCTTCCACTTCGCCGAGATTTTCCCGCATCTCAGGGGGGATATAGGAGAGCCCAAGAACTTCGTAAATGTCTTTTTCTTCAGCCTTTTTCTTTACAGGCGAGGGGCCTTTTCCTTTCGCCTTTTCAAAGCCGTATTCGCTGAGCGACCATCCCTTTTTTAAGGAGAGGCTCCGGATTTTGATATTGTGTTCTTTGGATCCGGTAAAATAACAGAGGGCAAACCCGAACTCATCTTCCGGGACGATCCGAAGGTCCGCCTGCATTCCCCCCTCGAGTTTCACGCTTGTTTTGGTCGGCCCTTTCGAGAGAACTTTGTCGACAAAATCTTGCCGCGAAAACCAATCCATGACGCTTTTGGGATTTGAGCTGGCAGCGAGGATGTCGATATCGCCGATCGTCTCGAGCCCTCTCCGAAGGCTCCCCGCGATTTCGGCCCGTTTCACCCCTTTGACTTTTTTCAGCGCTTCGAGGATCTCTTCAGCTCTTTCCCACGCATCCCACCAAAGGTGCCGTTTTTGGTAAGTTTCCCGATGTGCCAGCGCGTCCAGAATGTTTTTTTCGGTTCTCGCGCCGAATCCTTTAAGGCGCGCGATCCGCCCCGCCGCGCATGCCTTTTTCAGCTGCTCGACCGTCTGGATCTTGAGCTTCTCGTAGAGCGCTTTGACTTTCTTTGGGCCTAAACCTTGGATTTGGATCAGCTTCAAGATCCCTTTGGGAGTCGATTTTTTTAGTTTTTCATAGAAGGGGAGCCGTTTTTTTAGGGCAAGCGTTGTGATCTTTTCGGCTAAATCATCCCCGATTCCAGCCAATTCAGTCAGTTTTCCTTCTTGAATCAGCTCTTTTAAGCTTTTGTCGGAGTTAAGGAGGGAGCGCGCCGCGTTGCGGTAGGCTCGGACGCGGAAGGGATTCGCCCCTTGAAGCTCAAGAAGGATCGCTATCTCCTCGAAGATCGCCGCGATTTCGCTCTTGTCCATCCGATCCGGATTCTATGGAAAAAAAACCGAGGGCGCAAGCGGATAAAAATTCGTAGATAAAATACTAAAAAAAAATTATACATGGTCGTAAGAAGAAATCTATTCAGGTACGAAATGAAGCGGTTTGCCTTTGGCTGCTTGACAATCGCGTTAACGATTGCAAGCCAGTTTGTTGGATCACAAGATGGATTCAAGGTCATCTCCGGAGAAGCCTCTCCCCCTGCCTTAGGCGCGCAAGGCGCCATGACCGTCCAGTCAAGCGGTAAAGCAATCCTCCAATGGGATCGGTTCTCGGTAGCAGCGGGTGAACAGTTCCGGTTCGAGCAGTCAGGCAGTGACGCTGCGGTGTTGAATCGCGTGCTAGGCGGCGAGGAAACCAAAATCATGGGACTTCTTTCGTCGAATGGAAAAGTCTATATCGTCAACCCCAGCGGCGTTTGGATTGGACCTAGCGGCAGGGTCGAGACGGCGAGCTTCATCGCATCGGCGCTAGACACGCTAGACGCTGATTTCATCGCTGAAAAAAGCATGCTCTTTTCCGGCGGCGGCAAAGGGAGCATAGTCAATTTGGGGACGATTGTTTGCGAATCGGGGAATGTCGCCCTCCTCGGCAACCTCGTGAAAAATAATGGGACGATCGAGGCGCCGAACGGGAAAATCGGCCTCGGCGTGGGGTCGGAAGTGCTCCTTTGCCCAGAGGCTACACCTTATATATACATCAAGGCCGGAGTCGAGGGGGAAAGCGGAGAAGAAGGGGCAGCCCTGACTCAGGAGGGGATTCTGCAGGCCCTTTCGGTCGAGCTGAAATCCCGCTCGAACATCTACGAAAAAGCCATTCAGTGCAACGGGCTCGTCGACGCGCTGCACGTCGCCGAAAAAGGCGGCGAGATCTATCTTTTGGCCGACGACGGATGGTGCGATGTCGACGGGAAGCTCCATGCGGGCCATGAGGAAGGGGTAGGTGGAACGATCCATGCGCTAGGGAAGTTCGTTTCGCTCGGGGACACCGCGGAGGTCGATGCGTCAGGCGCCTTCGGGGGCGGCAAAGTTTGTATCGGCGGGGACTACCAAGGAGCCAACCCTGACGTCCCAAACGCCGAGAAGATTTATGTATGCTCTGAGGCCAAGATCAAGGCGGACGCTCTTGAAAGAGGCGATGGAGGACGGGTGATCCTCTGGTCGGACCATGGGACGACTTGCGGCTGCAAAATTTCGGCTCAAGGAGGAAAGGAAGGCGGGGATGGCGGATTCGCCGAGGTCTCGGGCGGCGTTCTTGATTATCGGGGGTTCGCTGATTTGACAGCTCCTTTGGGAACAGCGGGGACGCTCCTTTTGGATCCGACCGATGTTACGATCTCAACCGGGGTTGATGCAAACGGCGCTTTGAATCCCAGAGGCGGAGTCGCTTATTGGGATTCGACTGATGCGACATCGACTTTGAATACCACGACTTTGACAACTCAATTGGGTACGGCTTCCGTTGTGGTCAGCACAGCCAACTCCACCTCGACGACATCGACAAATGGTGGATCGCTAACGGTGAGCAACGCCATCACTTGGGCTTCGGCTTTCACCCTTCATTTGATTGCCGACACATCGATGGCGATCAATGCGAGCATCACTGCGACCGGATCAGGAAATATAATTTTAGAAACCCTGGGCAACGATAGCTCGGGATCCGGCGGAACAGTCACCGCCGCTTACCATGGAATCTCGATATCGAGTGCGACCGTGAGCACAACGACAGGAAGCATCACCGTTACAGGGATAGGAAATGCGAACGCCGGATCCGGCACCACCATAGACGGCGTTCGAATCACTGCAAGCACGATTTCGTCAACCACTGGAAATATTACATTTAGAAATTGCATCGGAGGGGGAGGCGTCGCCAGCTCCGGCCATGGCGTTTATTTGGAATCATCCGCTACCGCTGTCAATATCACCTCCACGAGCGGGAATATCTTATTTGATAATATCCAGGGAGGCACCGGCACATCCGGAACGAATGTCGGGGTCCGATTTAATTCCACGGGAGCGGGCGCGCTCACTATTTCCACTTCCGGAACAGTCAGATTCCAAAACATCACCGGGGGAGGACAGGCGAGCGCTACGACTAATAATTCAGGTATCACTTTTAATGCCAGTTTCGGTGCTGTCACGACGATCCGGGGCAGTTCGGTGATTCTATCCGACATCTACGGCGGCCAATCCTCGGGAAGTGGAAATCATGGCATTGCCTATGAGGGCGGCGTGGGTACTCTGGTGTTCGGGGGAACGCAAACAAACCTAATATCGATTTCGGGTCAAACCCTAGGCACCGGAACATCGAATCGGGGCCTCCATTTTTTCAACAGCAACGTCGTAACCTTTCAAACAGCCGATGGGGGGACGGTCACGCTGAACGGGGTCGGCGGCGGAGCGTATAACAGCACGGCTGCGGATTGTTACGGCATCTATTTGTTCTCTCCTTCTTTTATCTTAGGAACGCCAACCGGAACGGGACTGAATACAGTCCAAATCTCCGGCGTCGGCGGCTCGGGGAGCGGCGGCGGATCGAACCATGGGGTGAACATAGGCACGTCGGCGACGAACTGGCAGCTCCAAGGGACGAACCCGGGCAATTCACTCAATTTTATCAATTGCACGGGCGGCTCCGGCGGGTTTGCGAACCATGGGATCTCTATTAGCATGCCATTGACCCTTGTGTCCGGAACGTTGAACTTCCGCAACTGCATAGGCGGAACGGGGACGACTTCATGCCATGGGGTTCACTTCTTTGGTGGCGTCATCAGCGCGCCTGCGATCATCGCGACCGATTGCTTCGGCGGACCGGGCACGGGCACGTGCATTGGCTTTTTGAATGCAGCGACTCTTGGGAGTGATGTGGTGACACGTCGCATTTCCATTACTGCCGGCTCGCTTGGAACAGGATCCACAAATCCCGGTATTCAAAACAGCGGGACGATCCGAGTGTCCGATGGAGGGAGTATCACTCTCAATGGCACTGGCGGCGGCTCCTATTCGAATGCTACAGCTACATCGAACCATGGCGTGAACCTAGTCGGCGGAATTATCAGAGCAGGATCTCCTATGGGGACGGGCCTGAACACAATCAACATCACCGGGATTGGCGGGCAAGGAAGCGGCGGCCAGCACCATGGGGTGAATATTGCCACCTCGGCAACTCAGTGGCAGCTTCAGGGGACGAACCCCGACAACTCGGTCAACTTCATCAACTGCCTGGGTGGCAGCGGAGGAGCATCGAATTTAGGAATGAATATCGCGGTGCCTATTCGCTTGACAGTAGGCACACTCAATTTCAAAAACATTGCAGGAGGCAGCGGGACTTCAGGCCATAATGGGATCAGTAATACCTCTACGGTCAGTGCACCTGCGATCATCGGAAAAGACATTTTTGGATCGAGCATTGGGTTCAATAACACTGGAACGATCGGCGACCAGAACGTCACGAACCAGATCTCGATCACGGCCTCATCGGTTGGGACCGGGTCGAGCGAAATCGGGATCCAAAATAGCGGTTCGTTTTTTGTGAATAACGGCGGATATATCGAATTGATCGGAACCGGCGGTGGCTCCTATTCGAATAACGCTGGCACGGGGAACTTCGGAGTTAATCTCATTGGGGGCGTAATCAGCGCGGGGACGCCAACAGGCACAAGGCAGAATACAATCAACATCACTGGGATTGGGGGAACGGGCGGTGGCGGCAGTCAACATGGTGTGAATCTTGGAACGAGTACGACGAATTGGCAGCTCCAAGGGAGCAACCAGAGTAATTCCATCAATTTCATCAATTGCCTTGGAGGAAGTGGCTCTGGCGGCTCGAATCACGGCGTATTTTGCAATAGTTCCCAAGGTTCTATCGTCATCGGAGCCGGGACCTTATATTTTAGAAACGTCAAGGGGGGAACTGGAGGCGGTTTCAGCCACGGGATCAATATCGGATCGGGAGCTAGGTTGGTTGCACCTGCGATCATTGCTTCTGATATCAACAGCGGACTTGGAACTGGCCCTGATGTGGGATTTGAAAACATGGGAACGGTCGGAGACGCCTCGATCACAAACCAGATCATGATTACTGCGAATTCGATAGGGATTGGATCGTCTGAGATTGGAATCTCAAACGGAGGGACGATCCAGGTCAATGATGGCGGCACGATCCAGCTTATAGGGACTGGAGGAGGGATCTATAGCGGAGGAGGTAGCGACAATTACGGCGTGAATTTCAGTGGCGGCACTATCAGCGCAGGAACCCCGACTGGGACTAACCTCAATACAATCAAGATTAGCGGGTATGGTGGATCCGGAAACGGCGGAAACAATTACGGGGTTCATCTAGGGACGACTTTAAATACTTGGAATTTGCAGGGCACTAACTCAGAAAATGCAATTCAATTTATGAATTGCATAGGGGGCAATGGGTCTGCCGGTAATAATATTGGACTTTTCTTCAATGGAGCTCCCGGCTCCTTTTCTCTTGTCAGCGGAAATCTAATTTTCAAAAATATTTCCGGAGGAGTCGGAGGGGGCTCCAATGATGGAATCCAGATCAATACGGGGACGGCCGTGATCGCTCCATTCATCAAGGGGACCGATCTGTTCAGCGGAACCGGGAGCGGTTCGGCTTTAGGCTTTGAAAATGTAGGGACGCTCGGCGATGCAAACCTGACAAACCTCATTTCGATTACGGCTACATCGATCGGCGCCGGCTCGAGCGAGTTCGGGATCCAAAATAGCGGTTCGATCATCGTCAATGACGGAGGCTTTATCGAGCTGATCGGAACGGGCGGCGGCTCCTATTCGAATAACGCTGGCACGACCAATTATGGCGTGAACCTGATCGGCGGTACCATCAGCGCAGGGACGCCGACAGGCACAAGGCGGAATACGATCAACATCACCGGGATCGGCGGGACAGGCGGCGCCGGCTCGAACTTCGGGGTGAATATTGGCACAACGGCGACAAGCTGGCAGCTGCAGGGAACAAATCCGGGCAATTCACTTAACTTCATCAACTGCACAGGGGGCAGCGGCGGCGCAACCAATTACGGGGTCAATGTCGGCATTGCGCTCTCGCTGGTCTCCGGCACGCTCAATTTCCTTGATGTCACAGGGGGTAGCGGCGGGGCAAATCAGCACGGTGTGAACCAGGCGGCTCTCGTGAGCGCGCCTTCGATCTTTGCAAAAGACGTCTTCAGCGGCGCTGGCACAGGCACCGACTTCGGTTGGAACGCAAATGCCGCGCTCGGCAGCACTTCCACGACCAATGTGATCCAGCTGTCTGCGGGAAGCCTCGGGACCGGCTCGAACGAAGTCGGGATCAATTTCACGAGCGGCTCGCTCAACATCAATAACGGGGGTACGATCACACTCTTCGGCATCGGTGGCGGGGTCTACTACAATCCGACTGCAACCGGCAATACGGGCGTCAACTTCCCAGGCTCCTATTCGATTACAGTCGGGACGGCAGCGGGAGGCTCCTCTTCGGCAGTGACAGTGTCGGGCGCAGGTGGTTCGGCGATTACCGGCGGCGGCTCTGCGACTTTCGGGATCAGCATATCCGGGACGGTGAGCTGCAACTTCGTGAGCGGCTCGTCTGGCACAAACACGCTGAATTTCTGCAACTACATCGGCGGCACAAGCCCAACGATAATCACCGGTTCTTTATTCGTGACGAACGGCACGATTACGAACTGCGCAAGCGTCAGTGGCTGCACACCGATCACGATTTCGGGGATCATGACCGGACCGAGCATCATCCTGAACGGCTGCTATAGCACAGACAGCGTGGCCGGAGCCGGCATCCGGATCACAGGCACCGGTTTTGCCGGAGGGCCTGCGACGCAGTACATGAACCTGACGGGCATCAACTTCGCGAAGAATGCAAACGGGATGACAGGCATTCAGCTCGATGCGGGCGGCACGATCCAGGTCGCAGATGGCGGAACCCTAATCCTGACGGGTACCGGCGGCGGCGCTTATAATGACGGGACGACGGCCAACTACGGCATCCAGCTTGCGGGGACGGTCCTCGTCGGCAACGCCAACGGGAATGCAACGGCCACATTGACCGGTATCGGCGGCTCCGGCGGCGGTGGATCGAATCACGGCGTCCAAACGGCGGGAACGATCACATCAGTCGGCTCGAACAACACGCTCAACTTCTCCAATTGCCTGGGCGGCAACGGCGCTCTGAGCAACTACGGCGTCAACATCGCCGCAAACCTCGCTTGGGTCAACGGGCGGATCAATCTAACGAACGTGTCTGGCGGCTCAGGCGCGGGCAATAACGC
>Ga0169931_10011328_pt1 | contig 12580 bp, 16 predicted proteins | sample Kivu_15m_20L_FD_129675 | JGI IMG/M metagenome (GOLD analysis project Ga0169931, IMG submission 129675) | Freshwater microbial communities from Lake Kivu, Western Province, Rwanda to study Microbial Dark Matter (Phase II) - Kivu_15m_20L... | ecosystem: Environmental > Aquatic > Freshwater > Lake...
ATAAATGCGTCCGCATTTATCGCAGCAAATCCGAAGGATTTGACCAAAAGAGAGCCCGTACATTTGAAAACGGCTAAGCCGTTTTCAAATGGCGCTGCTCACATATTATTCATTCTCTATATTATCGTCCACGGTAATTAATATATGATTTATAAATATAATACTTATATTCAGTTAAATCAATAAATATTTCATTATCAAGTATATTTATATATTTATCATATTCTTTTATTTTGATTGTATCATTACTATTAATAAATTTATTCATATCATCAAAAAAACATACTTTTACGCTTTTGTCCAAATCTATATTATAAATCTTACATACATATAATCGATAATAAGTATCTTTATGTATTTCAAATAATTTACATAGAATTATATATCTATTATCAGTTGATATAAATTTAATATTTTTAATAAATTTTTCTTTTACATCTATTAATTTATATAATATATGTGCGCGTCGTAATTGGCAAGTGCAGACTTGCCAATTAGCGAACAAAACTGGTTGCGATAAGTCAAAAGTGCGGAACGCACTTTTGAATTACGACAACCACATATTATCATGTAAACCATTTTGCAGGTCAAAATATAATGTGACACTTATCTTATCATTATTAATATCACCCTCTTTATCATATATAGGTGAAACTATATGGGCATATTTAGGATAAATCTTACCGTGAGCCATATAATTTGCCATATCATTTAATTTATAATTAATCATAAAACATTTTAATCTAAAATATTTACGATTATCGAGACCAAAATATAAAGCAATCGTTTTAAATTTTCTAACAACAGTATGTTTATTTATATTATAACACGGATGATTATCATCTGTTTTTATTGAAATAATGTCACTATTATTATCCATTATAAAACATAATTTGTCTATATCCATATTATTCTTATATAATAACTGATTTATGATATCAGTTATATCGTGTTCAGAAACAAATCCATTATAAATCCCAATAATATTATCATTACATTGTATAATAGTTTCATTATTTTCTTTTTTTACTATAAAAGTTAAAAGTGGGTCTTTCCTAAGATTAAAATTAGTAAGGTCATATATATCTTCCATATTAGTTTATTGTTATTTTTTTTTAAATATATTTAATATAATGATAAAAATACTTTTAATTATAATATTTATCTTTGTTATTGGACCTATTATTAAATTTCTACTAGAAGTTATTTATAAAAATACAGTTAGAGAAGTTGATTTTAAAGAACGATATGGAAATTGTTGGGTAATGATAACGGGAGCAAGTGGCGGACAAGGACGAATGCTCGCAATAAAAATGGCACAACGCGGATTCAATATAATTATGATTGGTTCAAAGCGTACTTATAATACCAAAAAAGAAATTAAAAAATTATATCCAAATATTAAAACAAAAGTAATTGTAAAAGATTTTAGCGAAAGTATGAATCCTACCTGGTGGGATAATATTGAACCATTATTTACCAAATATGATATAGGTATTCTTATAAATAATGTCGGACGTAGGACTGCATCTAATCCAAGCCACGAACAAGATGATAGTATGATACGTAATTCATTAATAACCGGAACTTATCCACAAATAAGATTAACTAATTTGGCATTAAAAGAAATGGTTAAAAGAAAAAAGAAATCGGCTGTTTTATTTAATACCGCACAGTGTATATTCCCAACATTTCTTTTATCTCAATATATCCCAACTGGAGAGATTAGTGTTCCTTATATGGGTGTATATGAGGCGACAAATGCATTTGGATTTTATCACGCAAATAGTTTAATGAAAGAATATAAAGATACTGATATGCTTATAATTATGCCCGGTGCGGTAATAACAGAAAACACTCAATATTTAAAATCAATCCCTTTTGCTGTTGATGTTGATGCATTTACCGATAATATTATAAGACTAATTGGTAATGTAAATGGGGCAACTTGTGTACATTGGTATCACGATATTGCTAGTGTATTGATAGGGATGGCGCCTTTTATGAAGGATATTATATTAAAAAAAGTCGGATTGACATTAGATGAAAATCTTAATAAAAATTGATTGGGAGATAGTTTTTGTTAAAAATCTATCAACCCCGATTAACATTTATTAAAATAACACTAGTGTTATTTTAATAAAAATTGATAGTGGCTTTTGATTTATAAATCAGAAAAATAAAAATTGATTTTAATTAGGATTATTTTATTAGTAATAATGATAAAATGATAGACATCTATGACCTTTCTAATTTTAATCATATAGATGAACCGTTATATACTGTTAATATAAATGAAAATAGGGAAATACACCAAAAATATGATAAAATTTATAAAAGATTATTTGATGAAGATATTGGGATGAAAACAATAGTATTAATAAATCAAGACAAAAAACACGATACAACGCTCCTTTATAAGAAAGATAATCTTAATAATATTAAAACTACCAATATTATGGTTGAGATGAATGTCCCCATAAATATAAATCCATATAATTATCATATTAATACATTTTATGGTAATTATATTATGAAAATATATCCATTAAATCACAAGTATAATACCACTCTTAGAAGCACATCGCATTTAGATATGGGAAAAGGAATTTTGAGTAGTTATTGTATATTTGATATTAAACTTATGGGTGATATCAAATATGTTGCAACCTATATGATTGATATTATTTCGATTAATAATAGTATGCCAGATAAAAAAGAAATATATATTAAAGATTATATTCATAAAGAAGAAAAGATAATTGTCTGTTTTAAAGTATTTAAATTAAATTGTGAAAGTTTTCGTATGTATATTCATTATATTATATTTGATGATAAAAAAGTATATTTCAATAAATTTTCACAAGATAATAGATTTATTAGGAGAATGTCAATTGATGAAATTGCGGAATCATTTACTCGTAAAAATATTTATGTTCATAATATGAAATTTCCAGTTGCAAATGATATGATTGGAAAATATGAAGTATGCTATCATTTTAATAATATAGATTAAATCATATAGATTAAATCTATACGATTTAATCAATTTATCAATCCATAACGATGGACAGTATAACGGCGCAATAATGATTCCAAACGATATTCATCTGGTAAAATATGAATAAAAGTCCAGATAATATATAATGATATGAGGTTGTTTCTAATATCAATATAAATATTATCGAGTACTAGTTGATATAATGCGTTAAAAATTATATCAATTAGTAATATTACTTTAATAAATTCCATAATAATATTCGGTTCTTGGTAAATAATAAAACCACTTAGTAATAGCATACAACTGAGTTTCATATAGGTGTTTAATTTACGATAAACATAATGGAATAGGAAAAGATGGATAAGATTGTTCATTTATATTATATGATATTATTGGGTGACAGTTTATTTATCAATTTTTATTATCAATTTTTATTACCATTTTATCATATAAGTTTTTTTAATAAAAAATATATAAAAATTTTAAACTTTAATTTTTTTACAAAGATTTTTAAATTTTTGATTTCCATCGCCTCAGGTATGTATGATTTCCATAACAACATATTCGGTTCTTTCATTATGAAAATGGAAATTATTATACGGTATTAGCATATACATATATTAAACTTAATATATATTACATCTACATGTACAAGTAATTAACCTATACTACAATGTTGTTATTTTAATAGCTTGGATGTTGTTAACAACATCCAAGCTATGTACCAACGCATACAATGGAAATTTTGCCCTCAATTACGATTTATTAATAATAAATTTAATATTAACAGCTTCCCAATTACTTTAAAATTAATTATAATTAATTTTATTTACATCAAAAATATGATATATTTTATGTTTATTTTAGAATGTCAGTCATTTCCAACTAGAATGTCGAAAAATCCTTTAAAAATGTCATTTTAACAACATAAAATATAGAATAAATATATTTTAGTACCCTGATTATATTTAACTGGAAATAAATTGGAAAGTTTAATTTAAAAATTAAACTATTATATTTTAATAAACAATGTCAGATATATTTCAATGTGATAAATGTCCTCAAAGTTTTAAAACAAATAGTGGATTATGGAAGCATACAAAAAACAAACATAAAAACACAGATATCGAAAGACATACAAATGTACAACAAAATACAATTTGTGGTTGTCGTAATTGAAAAGTGCGTCCCGCACTTTTCATTTATCGCAACCAGTTATGTTCGCTAATAGGCAAGTGCGCACTTGCCTATTACGACGCGCACATTTGTAAATTTTGCAATAAAATATTTTCAGATAGAATAGCGAGATGGCGACATGAGAAAGATTATTGTAAAAGTAATAGTATAAATACAACAATTATTAATGACCCAACTGTTAATATAACAAATAATATTACAAACAATATTACAAACAATATTACAAACAATAATAATATTACAAATATAATAAATGTAATATTTGCAAAACCAGGTGAAGAAGATTTAAGTCATATTACACAAAAACAAATCGAAGAAATTATAGAACAAAATTTAAATTCTCTTGTTAAAGCAATTGAATTAATTAACTTTAATGAAAACTTACCACAAAATCATACTTTTTGTACAACATCGCTAAATAATAAATATGTATCAACATTAAATATAGATACATTAAATATTGAGAAGCATCGTAAAAGTGATTATTTCGATAAAATATTATTATATGGATTATCACATTTGAAAACATTAAATAATATGATTAAATCTAGAGCAAAGAAAAAGCAATTTAATGATATCATTTTAGAAATCGAAAAATATTTATTTACAAATTCAGATTATAAGAAAATATATATAGACCTTATAAATGTCTTAAGTTATAATAAAAGAAATTTGATTGATGCGACGTGGAAGAAAATAATTAATGAAAGTTTTAATAATAATTTAATCAGTTAATCCTATTATTCCTAGTTCAATTATTTGTGATTTATAAAATTCACTTAATTCATAGATTTTATTATTCTTAATTTTAAATAATATCATCCCGTGTGTGTGTTTTATTTTATTATTATATTCAAACATATTCGTAAATTCAACAAAATATTTATCATCTGTTTTATTTGGAAAACATTCAATAATCTGTGGGTGTTGATTCAATTGTTTCATTGGATTATTTTGCCAATATTTAATAATTTCATCTAAACCATTATAAACTTCTTCATTAAATGGTTTTACTTTATATTTAGCATTTATGTCAAATATATTTATTATTTCTAAATTTTGTTTTGACCATGAATTAAAATATGTGAGCATCGCTATTTGAAAACGGTCTTACCGTTTATATTGGCTTCGCCAAAAGATATACGGGCTCTCTTTTGGTCAAATCCTTCGGATTTGCTGCGATAAATGCGGACGCATTTATCGAGGTCCGCGTACATTCGAAAGTGAAGAAATTCCTTTGGGATTTCTTTATTATGAAAATTAAATTAAAATACTTATGTATTTTAATTTAACACTCGAAAGCCACTTTCGAATGGCGACGGACACATATGTGTTTATAAGTTCCATTTATAATAAAAATAAAATAATTATTATATAATAATTTCAATTTTTATTAAAATTACATAAATGTATTTTTAATAAATTAATGGAGAAGACTAATCTTCATTTATTCAATAATGCGTACATACCCTGCAGAAAGCAGTCAGCCATATCATCTTTCTTTTTATGGCTATTAAATCTTACTACCCATTCTGGCATATCAGATATCATTTCCAAACAATATTTTACACCAAGTGCCTTTGTTAATTTATATGTTTTTGATTCATTGTCATCGTTCTTAACTTTAACCAATTCTTTCTTATCCCCATCATCAGCCAATTTAAGTTTATTACTCGGAGCCATAAAATGAACCGCCGATATAATGTTATTGTCAATCATCCCGCGAATCATATAGAAATTATATAGTGTTACCGAAATAGTTTTCATTCTAGGATTTTTCATTGTGGGTTGATTTTCAATATATACTCTATCGCATTGCAATAAATGAGGTCGTTTGTCTAATTCCATAATTAATTTATACAGAAAATCATCCATACTCATTGTATTGATTGCTTTCTTTGTATGTTTTACTAATTTAAATGTATTCTGGATTGATTTATATTTTGATTTGGCGTGAACATTACACAATGCCCCTTCATAGCTATATTTACTCTTTTTCCCACAAATTGTTTTACCTTCATAACAACAAGTGTTATTGTTATCATCCTTAAAAAGATTTTCAAAAGTTGGAGGGGTTATATTGGCATTCTTCATATGATTTTTACAATAATACTTGTCGCTCGAACCTTGATAAAAACTTGGATTGGCATTACATTGGGTACATTTCATTTTGTCTCGTTCGGTAAGATTAATAACATCCCAATCCAAAATTTTAAATGTTTTAGTATCATAATCATAATCAATAAAACAATACGCAAGATTTATAATACCCACGTCCCACGATAGAACTTTCATTAGTATTATTATTTTTTATTATTTATATTGTTTTTGCATGAACAATATATGGCATCAAATAAACCAATATTATCAATACTATAATATTTGTATTGCTATTATAATTTGCCAACATACTAGCAAATAATACTGCCATAGTTATCATAACACTATCACCCACAACAGCGCCTGCGCTGACTTCTTCTGCATAATCTTTAAAGATGTCTATCATATTATTTACACCACGTGGGAGAGTTTTAATTATACCAAAATAAAATATAAAATCGTGAATTATTTGGACAACTAATACAAGGAAGGCAAATTTAAGTATATTAAATTGGTCGCCAAATATCCTACTATATAGAGCACGAGCAATAATCATTCCTATAACAAGAATTAAGGTGTCGGCTATAACTGCTGATAAACCATATTTTTTATACCAATTAGCTAATTGGTTTGAACCTATTATATTGGGGAGGTAAAACGTCGCAAATATTATAAGGATATCAGCTAAGAGACTCCCGTTAAGTATGGGTAAATAATCGGATATATTGTTAAATTTTGATATATCGGTGAACATTATAAAATATTAGAGAATAAAAATTGATTTAAATAATTTATATACCTATAACTATAATATATAATGACTAACACAACCCTAGATATCATAATCGGTCCTATGTTTGCAGGCAAGTCGTGTGAGCTTATTCGGCGTATCCGTATCCTTAAAGTATTACAAAAAAATTATCTAGTTATTAAACCATCTATTGATAATCGTTATGAGGAATCAAATGCCGAGTCACACATTATCTCACATAATTATGACAAAGAGCACTGTATTGTTCTTCAACATATGAATGATATTTTTGACAAATTAAATCAAAATAATAATAACATAAATACTATTTTTGTCGATGAAGGGCAATTTTTTGATGACCTTAAAGAAGCAGTTATTAGATTGGTTGAAGAATATAATATTAATGTTGTTATTACTGGGCTGGATGGTGATTCCAATAGAAATAAATTTGGGCAAATTCTCGATTTAATTCCTTATTGTACATCGTGCACAAAAATTAATGCATGTTGTGTAAAATGTATGGATGGAACCCCTGCACCATTTAGTTATCGGAAAAAGAATAATCAACAGAATGAACAAGTATTGATTGGAGCAAATGATATGTATATGAGCCTATGTAGAAAGCATTATTTGGAAGGTAATGATTGATTTTTTATAATTCGTGTACCATAAATTATATGTATTTTTTTATTATTACCCATACGGACATTATTATTTTGTTTAACTGGTGAGAACATTATAATATATTTATAAAATAAATATATTATAATCATCACATAAATAAAAATCATATCAAACCCAATTAACTTTATGAAACTATCATTAATGATAGTTTCATAAAAATTGAATACATAACATTTAAAGATTTATTTATAACATTATAAAGGAATGGTTGTGTGGAATAATTATCAATTTAAACAATATATAACAGCGGACCCATTAATGTTTGCATTACCGCAAGGTGTTAGTATATCAACAATGTGTGCGAGTTGTAAATTAGGTACAAATATTAATATTCAAAATATAAAACATCATTTACCATTATCAATAGATGATATTCTTACAGTTAAAATCAATAAACTTGATATGAGAACATTGGTGGAAGAAAAAAAGAAAAAACGACGAACAAAAAGAAAAACAAATGTTTCAAATAATCCATTTTATAATCAGATTACATTAGTAATAAGAATTAATGAAGGACCATTTGAAAATATTCACGATGAACCGCAAATAAACATTAAATTATTTCAGAATGGTTCCATTCAAATATCTGGATTAAAGAATATTGAATTTGCAAATCGTGCATTAAATAAAATGATTTATTGTTTAGGTCAATCGAAAGGAAAGTTTACAAATGGGGCTATTGAAGAAATTAAATTTGTTGCTGAACCAAGTGTTATGAATATTACCAATTTTGATATATATATGATTAATTCTAATTATATGGTTAATATGATGATTGATAGAAGCAAATTGTATAAACTATTACTTATGAAAAAAGTTAAAGCACAATATGAAAAATGTGTGAGGGCTTGTGTGATTATTAAATATGTCCCACCGACAAAGAATTTAGAAGATAAAGATGTAAGTGTTTTTATATTTGAAAAAGGTAATATAATTATAACTGGTGCAAGAAATTTTTACCATATTATTGATACCTATAATTATATCAATAATATACTATTAGAACACATAGATGAAATTATTAAAAAGGATGATATATTGGAGGGTAAATTGATATTGAAACTTTATGATGATATTTATAAAGAAAATAGCCACAAGTTCCCGGCTACATTTACGAATAATTATTCATTAGTAATATAATAAATGCAGGCGCATATAATAATATTAATAATCTTCTGCTTGTGAAACAACTACTTTTTTATCATTTGTAAATAAAACCGTATGTTCATATTGACATGTCATATCTTTTTCTTTATTTGCTATTAATGGTGGATACGTATGAACACTACTAATATTAAAATTTTGTATTTTATAATGTTCTAAGTGATAATCTGAAAATATCATATTATTAAATATCTTAAATAATGGGTCATCCTTACTTTTTAGTCGATAGTTATTTCTAACATCACCCTCGTGAAATCCACCGCCAAGTATAGATACAAAAGGTTCAATAGCATATAATCCTTCTTTTATTCTTTCTGTATTTGAATTCTTGTAACAATGGATATTAGGAAGTGTATGTAAATTATACTGCTCAATTCTATGTCCACATAAACCTCGAATTATTTTCAATGGATAAATATCACCATTGTAAATAACTTCTTTTGATTCAACAATTTCTTCTACAATATCACCTATTTCTGATATAGGTGAATCGATTCCAATATTTTTAACTACTTGTTCAAGGGCATATTTTGTAGTGTGATGAAGATCATAATAATCAGGATTAAAATAACAAGTGAATGCCGAATCAACACACCATCCATTTACATGAACCCCAATATCCAACTTAATATTATCATTATAGTTAACAACTATATTATCATCTTTTTGTGGGGAATTATGTGCAATTACATTAGTGAGAGATACAGTTGGGGGAAATCCAATCCCTCCATTAACACCAGTATCTTTAGTATAATATCTGATTAAATCATTAACTTTTTTAGATATATTATAAATTTTAACTCCTGGGTAAAGCATATTAACAATGTTCTTACGAACCTGCTTATGGATAGTCCCTGCTTTAATTATACTGTCAACCATATTATCATTTTCATTAAGACTAGAAATTGTATAATTAGTATGAACCGGTGAAATACCGCGTATTATATCATTCATTATTATTATATACATTATTTTCTATCCAATAAACGGTCACTAATATTAGTCGTTTCGCGGACAATATCGACGGTAGATGGACCTGTATATATAATATTATTAACAAAAGGATTCATATTTAATGAGGCTGGGACGTGTTGATTAATTGGTGAACGTTCTTGAAGTACATTATATCCACGAGTATTCGGTACTTCCCCAATATAATTAACAGCAACATTACGAACTTTTCCACCTCCTTCAAGTGTTCCTGTTTTTTCTCGTCTATTTCTATCCGTATATAAACCTATATTTTCACGTCCTTGGGGAATTCTATCTGTACCACCACCTCCGAGTTCTCGATTGGTAAGATTAATGCTATTTTCAACTGCATCATTTAAAACCATATTATTAGCAGATACTCTAGATGTATCTTTACTTACAAATGAAAATTGAGGTCCATTATAGTCACGCGCTAAAACATCTTCTACCATACCCGCACGAGTAATATCATTATAAGGTCTATATTGCCCACTTGATTGATTAAATGACCCATTAATATATTTAGTCTCTTCGTAGTCTTCTCTATTAGTCGGATTAGCTGCTTGCATATTTTCATAAACCATACCTCCAGACATATTATATGTACCACTAACCCCATTATATAATTCTTCTCTATTAGTTGGGAGCGCCGCTTGATTATTCCTAAATTCATCTTTCATTACAAATGATGTTGTACCGGTAATATGATTCATATTTTCATAATCAGTACGATTAGTTGGATTGGCTGCTTGATAATTTCTAAACTCTTCTTTGGGTACAAATGAATGTGTATTGGTAATAGGGAGCATACCCTCGTAATCAGTTCGAATAGTTGGATTGGCTGCTTGATAATTACGGTATGTTTCTTTTGGTACAAATGAATGGGTATTTGTGATAGGTAGCATACCCTCGTAATCCGTACGAATGGTTGGATTAGCCGCTTGATAATTACGGTATGTTTCTTTGGATACAAATGAATGAGTATTGGTGATAGGCAACATTCCCTCGTAATCAGTTCGAATAGTTGGGTTAGCTGCTTGATAATTTCTAAATTCTTCTTTGGGAACATATGAATGGGTATTAGTAATAGGCAACATACCTTCGTAATCAGTCCTGAGTGTTGGGTTGGCAGATTGATAATTTCTAAATTCTTCTTTTGGAACGAATGAATTGACACCTGTAATGGGAAGCATTCCCTCGTAAGCTGTACGTTGTGTTGGATTGGCTGATTGATAATTACGAAATTCCTCTCTTCCAACGTACGAAACAGTACCAGTAAGTTGTTGTTCATCTATATAATCTTCACGATGAGTTGGATTAGCTGCTTGATAGTTTCTATATTCTGCATTATTTACATAACTATACGATGGACCCATAAAGTTATTTTCATCTTCTTTTTGTGTTGGACGCGCAGCTTGTTCATTTCTAAATTCTTCTCTTGCGACAGATGCCATTGGAGGACCATCAATTGATTTCATATAACTACGTTCAGAATCTGTTTTACGAACAAGAGAACGCCATTCTGGTTTAGTTATAACACCAGTTGTTCTAAGTAAATCATCAACAGAGTTTTGTTCACGGTAGCGTAACATAGGGACACGAGTTCCATTAATTTCTTCTGGGTCAACCGACATACCCTCACCAATCATACCCGTTTCATTGGGTCTATTTTCAGATGCAAGTCTTTGGCTATTAACACCTTTGCCACGTAATTCTTCTTGTGTTTTCTCTCTGGGACGAATCATAAAAGTGGTTGGAACACCATCAATCCATTCTGGGCGGATGTTGGTATTATCAAGTAAATCACCGTTTTTATATTTTAATGTACTACTAAAACGGTCTAACCCTATTTTATCCACAATTTTTGTATCACCAGCTAGAGCATTCTCATTCTTCATTGGTTCAAACATATAATTAACTTCTTTCTTTGGCGTGGCATATTGTCCCACTTCATTGGAATGATAATCTTTTATAATTAATGTTCCATCACGCGAACGTGTATTAAATTTATTAGGGTCAGAACTATTTTTTAATGTTTCAAAAGTGTTAAATGGAAACATATTCTCTGGCTTAACTGGTTCAACATATGCAGTTTCTTGATTTAAATAACTATATTTATTATTATAAAAACCAGTATCTTTATCGCTAGTTTTAACTAAACTAAACTGGTCTTTAAAAGATGACTGAACTTCAACTGACATTATTATAATAGAATATATATTATATTATAATAATCATTGAAAATCATTATTATAATAGAATATATATTATATTATAATAATCATTGAAAATCATTATTATAATAGAATATATGTGAGCAGCGCCATTTGAAAACGGCTTAGCCGTTTTCAAATGTACGGGCTCTCTTTTGGTCCGCGAACATTCGAAAACCTTTTTCGAATGGCGACGGACACATATATTATATTATAATAATCATTGAAAATCATTAGAAATCGCACCCTCTTGTATTTATTGTGTAAAAGCATAAGCTGGAGTAACAGGACCAGATTGTGGTAATAATCCTTTATATTTTTCAGTATAATCAGCATTAGGCTTGAGAGTTGCGAATTGTTTAGGTGACAATCCATATTTATCTTGTTTTTCAACATAACGAGCAGATTCACCATAGCGATTTGGGGTCATAAACTTATCATTATTTGCGTGAACAGTTTGTGGACTAACAAAGAGGTAAGGGGTAAGGGCATAGGGTG
>Ga0169931_10011329_pt1 | contig 12579 bp, 9 predicted proteins | sample Kivu_15m_20L_FD_129675 | JGI IMG/M metagenome (GOLD analysis project Ga0169931, IMG submission 129675) | Freshwater microbial communities from Lake Kivu, Western Province, Rwanda to study Microbial Dark Matter (Phase II) - Kivu_15m_20L... | ecosystem: Environmental > Aquatic > Freshwater > Lake ...
ATCTCTCTGTAACGGCTGTTGCTGAGTTGTTGTTGTTGTTGGTGTAGTGGAAGAGGAGGTATCCATGAATTCTAATTCATTCACACGTTTTGCTGCAGCTGACCAATCTCCCATTTGTGCAATCATCGAGGTGAGAGTTTGTATCATGACGGTAGCTGGATCTACTACCGGTGCTGCTGGTACCGTGACAGGCTGCTGCTGATGATGATGGTGATGATTTGGAGGCGATCCATGGAATCGCCCTCCACCACGAGCTTGATACGGAGCGTATCGTACTGAATTCTGATGATTGTTGTTGTATCTGACCGGTCCGCCGCCACCACCACCACCACCACCGCGATAGGATGATGAATGATGACCTCCACGAGATCCACGACCGCGATAGCCTCCACTGTTGTTGGTATGACTCTCACGGTTGTAGCGTGAGGAGGATAGAGATGCGTCCATGATGCAAAGTTACAAATCCGGAACCTTATATACAGAAGAAAGGATTTGACACTGCAAAAGGGGATGCATGAGGGCGATGTCGAGAGGCGAGAGGCGAGAAAAGCGGTTGACTGGGTCCCGGCGTCGCGCCGCGGGCGGTGCGCAGCCAGTCTTCACAGAGTCCGTCTCCCAAAAGCACCCAATTATTTACGTAGACATCCAGTATGAAGAGATTATCAAACATTAATTGACGCGGGTTTTCCGCATTCCGCATATCTCCGCGCTATATATATTACAGTGTATAAATAATATGGCCCATGTTCTTTGTTTCTGTAATTTGAAATCGAAGACGAAATATGACATTCTATAGTTGCAGTTGCTTCATGTTGTTGTTTGAATGACTATTAGGTAAACTTGTACCTGTGTGAATATCTGTACCTGGGGTAGTCTCCAAACGAGAGATGAGTCATACTTTCACCGCCACCAACAACAAAACCGATAACATCACCCTCAATTATATTTATGAGAGTTTAAAACTTCGTTTACCTCGATGTTCTATATGTTCCAGTGATTGGTACGGAAAGAAATCAACTAGGCGTAATAAGGAAGAGATTGAGACTCAAAAGATCCATCACACTGCAACTCCACTAACAGCAACTACAAACAAATCGCAAAGAACCTCCGTCCATACTCCTACTACTCCTCCCCATACGAATCATACGGCTAGTAACAAGAATACCAACGAGTTGATTCTTTTACCTTCATGTAAATGTACTCATTTGAAAATGGTGTCCCAATCACCTTTCTCGTCGTCCTTTTCCACGTTTCAATCATCGCGTCCTTTCTCTTCCTATTCAGACCATGATTTCCTTTGTGCATTTCAAGAAGCTTTATCCTCCTCTCAACGCCACAAGGGGAGACAAGGAACCTATGATTCGCCTCTACACCAGCAAGAAGATCAAGACCAAGATATCCTACAGCAAACATTGACCATGATGAAAATACCCTCCTTCTTTTCATCGTCCTGTATATCATCACCCATACGTATACTGTCTCATAATACCATGTGTCGATCTTGTTTACAACGTTTCGTGGAAGCATCTCAACAAGTTGAGAAACAAGAAGAAACATCTGCCGTATTCACAACACAATTGCAATGTCCCAATTGTCGTCATAAATACAGTCCAAGAGCATTATCCAATCTTTTGAAGGATGATACGAATGATCCAAGGAATATGAATAATAGGTCATCGTCATATCGTGTGAGTCCTATTGTATTGGTACCACAAACAATACCAGCAAGTGCTACTTCTGCCAATACCTCCAATATCAAACACTATTTCAAGGAGTCAAAACAACATTCTTCGTCTACGACTATAACTACTTCTTTTGCTCAATACTTGACGTGTACCATTGAAACGATACGCTTTTGGAAACGTATACGAAAACTAACACTGGAACATTGGTATAAGACTCATCATACATCAAGGAATCAAACATCAGCGTTATTATTACAAAACACAAAGAAAACAATGACCCATTATAAAAACGTCAAGGATTCATCATGTACCACAGAAATAGAAAAAGACGATAATAATGATAATGATCATCATTCGAGTGACTCTTGTTTTTCATGTCATGATGAAGACAAGGATCATGATAGTTATCTCATGACGTCTCATGATATCCTTATCACATCCATAAAAAAACAACATCATCATGTAGAAATGAAACCTGGAGAATTACGTGAAGAATTATTACGCAAGGATCCTAAGTACAGACAAGAAGTTGAAAATGAAGAATTATTACTTTCCATGACTTGTGAAGAATTGGGTTTGATCATGGATGAAAGAGATATTACAAAATCTATGACGTATGGCGAATACCTTCAACATCAAGCTCAGATAGAAGAACAAAAACGTGTACAAATACAACAAGATTCTATTATGATACAAAATCAGTTTATAACCACCAATCAAGAACAACAGCCAATCATAACAACAACAACAGCAGCAGCAACAACAACAACGCGTAGAGAAAAATCATCTCGTAGAATCATGGATATTACGAAAGATTCATTTGCAAATGGAGAAGAAATAAATGATCCATCCATCGTAGAGAAAAAACAAAAATCAATCCATGTCATGGATATAAAGAAACATCCTTTCGTTCCAGCTTCCAAGGATCACACTCCTAGTACGAGTACAAGGAAGAAGATGGATACTCCTAGTCTAACTCCTATGAAGAATGGAACTAAGATGGTTGGAATCCATAACCATAATAGTACAAAGAAAAAGAAATATTCTCAATCTACGTTACCTTTGGAGGAGGAGAAGAAGGAGGAAAAGATATTGACTACACCTAGGAGTACGTATCCAACCGACATACCATCAGATGAACGTGAATTGGAATCACTCCAAATTATGTTGGATATGGGTTTTCCAGAAATACATTCCAAAAGGACATTACGGGATGCTAATTATAATGTCGAACTGGCTGTGTCTATGATAATGTCTTTAGAACAATCCGAAGAACCATATAAAGAAACAAGAAATAATAATTTAGGGAGAAAAAGGGTGACGAAGAACATGTAAATTACCAAGTCGTTTCTGCTTTATATAGGAAAATGACTGTATTGTACATGAATAGAGATATTAAAGTTATCCTAATACCATTCTTCTTTAAAGAACTCATCTTTTCCCCCCCCTACAAGTGCATTTTATAATTGAGTTTATTTTTTCCCTGGCTTACATGAATGCTTCATCCCTCGTCTCTTTCTACTTGAATCTGTTTGATTATCCTTTGCCATTGTAATAGTATTTTTCTTTAAATCATTGATGATCTGCTCTTCAATTCGACGCTGCTCTTCTATGAGCGTTTGTAACTCCTTGGCATCAGATTCTTCTTGTTGTATTGCACATATTGACGGAGCTCGTTCTCTTTGTCCTATATACCACTTGCCTTCGACAATGCCCTTATCTTCTTTTGCTTTGAAATTGATTTCATCCTGTTGAATTTCGTAAATGGATTTTTTGATCGCGAACATTGGTACATTATCAGACAACGTTGAAGGCTGTGACTTAGCCCATGGAAAGCGAGTTTGTGAAGGATCTACAGTCTGCGTTGAAGGTGCAGCGTGCGTAAACGATGTCGAAAGGATAGGAGACGTGATCGCATGGTCCGATAAACAAGTCGGTTGTTTCAAATTAGGCATGGAAGAAGTGACGGTTTTTTTCATAGGACCCAGAGAATTAAATGACTTAGTAATTTTTTCAGGTATCTTTTCCTTCGATGACCTTTTCTCCTCCTCCTCCTCCATGATTTGTCGGAATGATTTTTTTGGCGTGATCACAGGCTCAAACGACAAAAACAAAGAACCCTTACTTGGAGGTGGACAAGATATTTCCGACAATGCCCTTGATGGGATGGGAAGGTTGTAACGAGGAGTCACAGATGGACCTACAGATTTTCCCCAAGTAAATGCTTTTTCATCAGATTGATCTGTGTCCAATCGTTCGGTCATTTTCCCCAACCCGATGGATGACTTTATCAGTGACTCCGATTGGTCATTTTTCTGTCGAAGGGTATTAAAATGCTTTCTGCCATTTAGATGCAGTTTGTAGCTTTTATCATCAGGGCATGATACTGAGCAAGTAGAACAAAAGAATTTAACTGGTTTCTCGACTTGAATAGTGGATTCTTGTTCAAGACATTGTTTCAATAGAATCTTTTCCTTAACTCTCTCGTCGGACTGATGTAATTTCAGTGCTGTACTTATATCATCATTACTGTGCAATAGCTGTTGTGGCTTGTCAAGGTGCGTGTTGGCGGAGTCGTTGCTCTTCGTGGATCGGATTTCGATGGATTTCTTGGTAGATAGATCCTTATCCCTGAGACTTTCGAAAAGCTGAACTTTAGATAACAGATCAAGTCGAAGAGGCTCAAGCAAGTTCAAGTCTGCTTCCAAAAACGGTTGGCGTTGAACTTTCTCAACCTGTTCAGGTGTGAACAATATGCTGTTGACTTTGCCTAAATCTGATATTTGAGCAAGCTTTTTCTTGATAGTGCGAACTTCTCGTATTACAGAGTCTAGAGCTAATTGGGCAGTTTCAATATTAGAACAGAGTCCTGCCTTCTGTGAAGCTGCTATTTTTCTTGCCCTTTCGGAGGCTTCAGGTAGTTTTGATCCCGAATGATTATGCACGGGCGAAATTATTGAATAACTTGACAGTGAGTAATTGTTATAAGCCGCAACAGGTAGTGTCTTAGCAAGGGAAAGGCAATCGTTGACCCAGTTCTTTGAACTCCCATAGGACTCAGAGTCAGATATCTTCAGTTTTACCAAAGAATGAAGTAATGGATGTATTTTTTCATCATACTCATTCAAGCGTGGTGTATGCGCCCGAAGCACTTCGTTGAGATAAGATTCGAATTCGCTTTTGCGACCCACAGACAAAATACCGTCTAGATTGCATCTGATGAATGAGTTGCAAAAATCAATAAGGGAATAGCTCTGTATTCTCTCAGCAAAATTAAGGACTGGAACTGCGTTGAACATGTCGATATAGGCCGCTATTTTTCTCGTAACAAGATCTTGCAGCTTTGGGACAGGACATTCACTTACATATGGTTTCGGAAGTGAAGGAAATTTCGTGCATAACATGAGGATCGTATGCTCTTTCGCAGACGCAAGGCCAACGGCGCGATGAACGCCTGGAACTTTCTGAGGTGTAGACACATATTTCGCACCATCATGCCCCAGAACCTCGTTCCCAAACGCAGCTCCCCATGTATAAAGGTTCCCAGCATCTGTTAAAACACTGGTACAGAGAAAATCGATGATGCGATAGGTTATCATTCGAGAAAATAATATCCTAACAAAGTCGTCACCTACCATGTATGATTTTCAGACGCAGCGACTTGAACTGCGCGGCCACCTCCGTACTCTGGTAACATCCCCCTAACTAATTGTGGAGAGGCGACGCTTAAGGTCCCTGAAGATGACGACCGCTTTGCATTACCAACTTTCATTTTTATGGAATTTTCTTCCCATTCTCCTTCAGAGCCAATAGATGGTTTTCGAGGTTTGGTTTGTAAGGGGACTGTCGTAGATGTTCCCAAGTCAGAAGAATGAAGACCCCATGTATAAACTCTCCCGTCATCCGTAATCGCCACGTTATGATATTTCGCACAGGCTATGGCGACTGGATTCGTCTTCATCGATGTAACGTATGACCGGGGGATATCTTGATTAAGTCTCGGAATCGATTCGTCATAGGATGGAAAAGTAACGACGCAGGGTATATGGTTCCCATGCCCAAACTCAAAAACAGAGTTGATTTTTGAGGATACAGCTGAAGTACTTGCCTCAAATGGGCGAGTTAATACTAATGAAGAGAATTCGGACGCAGCTATTGATATCGCGAAACGTCTATGATTTCCGTGAACCAATAATGTGTTATTAAGTCGGGTGGGTAGGTAAGTGTCACGCCCTACACTACTGTTGACATCTGAAGGCGCCGCGACACCAAGTTGCCCACTTTTATTATCACCCCAACAAAAGACCTCACCAGCTTTGGATAGTGCCATAGAGTGTCGCTCACCTGCCGCGACCATAACGATGAAAGCATGACGTAACGTTTCTAGCCGACGAGGGAGAAATTTTTGTTCCATGGAAGCATTGCCTTGAGTTGTAGTTTTCGATAAACCTAGTTGTCCGAATCCATTTTGTCCCCATGCATAAACAGCACCATCCATTGTCACACACAACGAATGATTAGTACCCGCGCTGACCGCAACCACATGCCGCTTCTCTAAAGGTCCTAAAATGCGAACGGGTAACGGACAATGTTGTTCATTTCCCGTACCAAGACGTCCACCTTTCCCAAGTCCAAAGGCATACAAATGCCCTTTTTGCGTAGCAACCAAAGAATGGTATTTTCCAGCCGCGACTGCAATAGCTGGACCTGAGTGAAGCATATCAATATCAGGTCTTGATTTGGCGGAGAATTCACGACCCATTTCACCCAAAGCAAATATTTCTACTCTTTTAGGTCGTACCGACGATGGTGATGAACCATGGAAACTAGATGAAGTGTTATTCCTCTCAGACTGAGGAGTACCAAGAGCACAGTGATCAGCGTTTCCAAAGGTCATAATTTCACATCCATATATATACTCATTGCCAGGAGAAAATCCCTGATTTATTTCAAAGTGGAGGCTAGATTCGTCCGTCTCATGATCTTGATGAAAGTCTTGAAAACTTGAACTACGTGATCTACCCCGACTTATAGAGTCCGATGAACCTAAAGGAAGCTGTCCACTTTCATCATCCCCATCCGAATGAATACGACTATCTAGCCATGATGACAGTTGCTGTCGACAATTTAAAAAATCTGAAACAAAACATCGACTTAGCAATTGAAGAGGTGTTAGTCCTTCCTTATCTTTGAGAGACACTATATCCCAAAGAATATTGTCAATGCGCAGAGAAGGATTGGGTGTGCTCACAGATAACGAGGACAACCGAGACATGGGCGATAATAATGGAGAAATACTGGACGATAGTTGCTGCTGCAAAGATGGATCGAGAAGTTTCATGGGGTGAATTAAAGGATATCGAGTAGGGTCCATGACAGGGAAAGGTCCTAATGTCCGCTGTGCTGAATAACGAAGCATGAGCAGTATAGCAAGCAAGTTTCTTGTGAAACAAGCCTCGTGAAGAGGACTATAACCACTTTCTTGATCCTGCTGAAGCAATGATTGAGTCAATAAGGATGGACGAACTTTTGGTGATGATAATCTTGAAGCATTATAATTGCGATGGTCAAGGTACGATGCTCGTTGTAAGAATGTATCAATCAAACGAATATCTTCATGATTTGAATTTTCAATGCTTTGATATGTAGATGACGCAGATGTCGGCCGATGACGCATCAATGTATGTAAAAAATTTGTTCTGTTGGAATATGTTGGAATAGATGATGAAAAGCTTCCCGATACATTTGATGGACCCTCTTCAAATTCTGTGCTGTGCAAAGTCAAAGCGATCTGGAACAAAAAGGATGCCGCTTCAATTGCACCTGGCAACGTCACAGAATCGCTAGACGCTATTGTCTTCGTGCAGATGTCACCACCAACTGAGCCTGATCGGCCTCTGTTCGATGATCGTCCCATCTTGAGTTGTGGGAAAACTTGTATTCATAATACCATACGAACATTCATAGCGAGTTTCATGATGCATGATGCTCGTTCGCTGCAGTGCAACTACATACTGTAAGGAATAGTCGTCATGTGTTCCCCTATGTATGTAAATACGTAGGTATGTCCGGGGGTCTCCCGAGATTTGTTAAGATTCTTATGTCAGTTCTCCCGCGCCATGTTTTCAGAAGAACTACATATTGTACATCAATCAAAAAAAGTAACAAAGTAAAACGGCCACATACAGTAGAGATAAATAGGAAATCGCATCAAGAGTGCGAGCTAACTGTAGTTGATGCCTGCGAAGAAATTTATCTTGACGAAGACTCGCATCAATTCGTTCGTTACCATGATTTCATAACGAGACTGTACTTGATTGGGTAGTGTGTTTATCTAAATATATAAACGTATGAAATAAGATACAACTATTAATAGGCTTCGGTGTCTTCGACTAATTCTTCATCCACTTCTGTAGTTTTGGTGGCATCATGTAGCAATTTATCCGCTGAAAAATCATCGAGAAGCTGTATTGTGCGCAAGGAGTTAAACAGACATAGCAAACGGTGATACGTAAGAAGGGTCACTCACAAAGTAAACAGCATAAAAACAAAGCATATAATGCTCACGGCTACACTTACCTTGTTGTCACCTCTTTGAATCCGTCCATCATCTGAAACCAATACTTCATCTTCCACCTTGGCACATACTACCTGCGAAATATCTGCAATTAATTTATCACCATGTCTCGATTCATAATTCCTCTCATAATGAATCTGCAGCATAAGCTCAATACCTCTTAATTTTTCAAAATAGAAATTTCGTTCTTGTTCAACCATTTCTAATCGTAATTGTAATTCTGCATTCCGATAAATCAAATCATTAACTTTGGAATCCAAATCTATCACACAACATTCCTTATTTGTAGCAGGTTAATTCTCCTTCAAAACAGCAACACGTTTATTCTTATTCGCTCCTATAGTTTCCATCATATTCTGAGAATTAGATAAAGGTGAAGCATTATTTACTCCAATACTTGGCATGGGTGGTTTCGAGGATAAGTGATTTCGTTTCATAGATGATGGTATTGGTCCAGAAGTAATAGATGATGATGTACTTGCTATACTTGATACTCTTCTGAAAGTAGTAGCTGCAGAAGTAGCTGACGTTGTTGAACTTAAGTTCCCAAGTGATATTCGTCCAACAGCGGTATGTGCATCATTAGCTGGAGCATTATTCGAAACTCCAGCACTTGTATGAGGACGACCCTGTGGCAATATTTTCGACGTCATTTTTGAAGGCATGAAATGAGCTTCTAAATTATTTCCTCCCTTGCCCAGGATTCGTCGTGACAGGGGATCGTAAGATTCTCTTATTACACCTGCAGACTGATTGGTTGTGCTGTGAGAGACTTGTTCAAAAAATGCCTTTAGCCATTGACAGAACTCTAAATTATCTTGATACTTGGCTCGAATTAAACGATCTACATCAATGTGCTTTTGTATATTGCATTTAGAGAAGGCTGCTTGAAGAAGTTTGTAGTTCTCAATATATTGAAAATCACTCTTGGCTTCCCAATTCACTCGTTTAATTTGAATACTACCAGGAAAAAATTTATCCATGAGTTGACATGCAACAGCTCCTGATGCTGTTTGTTCAATCTTCTCTAGGTTCATGTCTAATTGATTATTTAAGAATTCGAGTATTTCCTTCCTACCGATAAAGTACGCTCCATCATTGATACCTACTGTATGAGAAGAAATAAATTGAAGGCTTGCGATCTCTAAAAAAGCGGTGGTCGAGTGAAATTTATTCTTCTTCTTACCAACAGCAGCATCTAGATTCATAGATGCTTGAGATCGTGACATGGCTTGATCTTTGGAATAAATTTCTTTGAAATATACTGCCAGCTAACTTTAATGGGATATTCATGGAATGAATATACTAACTATGAAAAACTTCGCTAGAATTCAAGTTCGATGTAAGAGCGTGTTGCCTGTAACGACTAGTTTCAAATGTTCGCATGAATTAGGACCAAAGTACTGAACAGGGAATCATACTTACGCAATAGGCCTACTGCTGCTATAAGTCAAGCGCATGGAGCAGGGAGCCGAAGACGAATTTACTCCGAGAGTTGCCGATGTTTCCCTTTTAGCTTCCACGCTTTGTTTTGCAAGTTGGCGATTTACTTAGGCTTCACACCATCTTAAGTAGTACTTTTCATAGAGATCGATTATTGTAACAGGAAGAACTGCGCGAGGATAATCCATGCAAGATCACTACAGGCGCGGTTTGTGTTATAAGAATTAAAGTGATAAACGATGCGAATATGTTCAGTCAATTTCGTAAACAGCAAACAGCATTACTTTCAACTTTAAATCATTATATAAGTAGAAGTCCATACAATCCATGAAATAAAAAAATAAAACACTAATGAATCAAGTGTTTGATACCTTCTACGAGTTTAATGTCATCGATAGATGCATAACTTTTGTGCTCAGCCTTTCTCAAATTCCGTTGAAAGTGATGATGAACTTTTTCGTAATGACGAGTGATTGAAATCAAGCCAATCACCATAAGAATGATAATGCAGGATGCAAAAGTTACGATGATATGATAAGTTGTATTCTGAGCGACAATTTTCTCAATCTCTTTGTATTCGCCCTTCGGTAGATATACCCATGGAAGTGTATTGATCTCGTATAACATACTACCAAGAGCCCATCCGATTTTATGTCCATCTACCACATTCGCAGCTGTGATAGATTCTTCTAGTGGAAATCCATACCCCGTGTGAAGTAATTCAAATACATACGTCGATTTGAAGCACATATATATAGCATCTTCTTCTTTATATCTACCATCCGAAAGCATAATAACCTGCTCTTCATTCATCCTACAAAGCGCTCGGGTCGCAGTTTGTAATGTTTGTAACGATGATCGTGTTGGTAGTTGCAGAAAATCCTATTTGGTAAGGAAGTTGTATGAGTACAATTCAATTTTGTCATACTGATTAAACGATCGATAACAACGAAATACAATGGATTCTATATAGCAACTTTGACTCACCCAAACTTTATAAAAGTTCGTGAATGCGAAAAATTCACCAAAATTATCTTGTTGAAGAGGTAATCTTGGTTGATAGACATGAGACACAGAGCAATCGCCATGGTGCGCAAAATTACACCAATTGTTTTGGTCCTTAGCTAAAAGAGATCGAACGATTTCAGAGCATTTTTCGAAATCACCGTAGGGATTATCATTCTTCAACGTTGCCGTGTAAGACTTCGACAAGTCCTCATTATTATTCGAGGTCTGCCAACTTTCGATGCCTTGTTTATCAAAATAGATAGCAGATGTGAACTCGACCGATGTCCCGCCTGGAAGGCAGGGATTATATACCGTGCTTTTATACTCATTCTTGGCTCCACTGAGAACTAGACGTGCCCCAAAACGATTCCAAGCTTCGTTGATCCCAAAGTATAGAAAGCTATGTGCATAGACATTCCAGTGCTTACCCTGACCAATTTGAAGTTTGAATAAATTACTCATTATGTCTTCATTCGCTTCATAGAAGGAAATTTGTGTTGATGCACCGCCTAGGTCTAGTGCGCCAAACGTTAGCTTTGGGTTGACGACTGTACCGGAACCTTCAGATGCCTCTAGCAAAGTGCCCAAGGCAAAATTGACTGCCGTCCATCCATAAATGGCTTCTTCCTCTCCGGAAATTACCCTGGCTTGTTCTGGAATAAAGTAGAATGGAGAGTAGGTATGATTTGAAAAGATATTCCGTACAGCGGAAATGACTCGGGCTCTATTGGGTGAGTCGAGCGTTCGCATACCCGCTGTACATTTAAGGTAAATAGGAAATTGACCCCATTCGCTTTGTTTAGAATGTAAGACAGCCATCGCAAAATCAATTAGGGGTCGTAGATAATCTTGCAATGCCTAAACGCCAGAGAATGATAGAACATTGATAAATGAATAATGTACAACCGAAAAACAAAGTGCTTCAAAATCAAAAGCCGAAAACAAAACGTACCGGATATAACTCCGTATCATTGAGAGAGGCGAAGGTAGCTAAACCTGGAGCTAATTCTTCTGTCCATCTTGAGTTTGTCCGGGGATGAGTGAGTTTACGTCCAGATACAGCTTCTGTTATTTCTTTTTCTCCAACTAATACTCGACGATCGAACTCATAGACATGCATCCGACTACCTGTTGATCCAGCATCAATCTAGTAGGTGACAAAATAAAGCAGTGCGTACAATCGGTAAGAAAATTTATAGTTTCTACTGTGTAAGAAAGAGAGCTATAGTAACATACCATCATGCCATGCATAGTCGTATCTTGTATACCAGGATTTCGATACATTTCATTCAAGGCCTTTTCTCGTTTTTTACGTGCCTTGAGAGATTGATACAGATAATTAGTTGTAGTTGTGGAATCGATATGGGATTTGGACATGACAGGCGTTTCATCACTCCCAATTTCATCCTCATCAGAATCTTCATATTTCTTTAAGTGTCGAAGGTGAAAAGGACTTTCTTCTTGTTTTCGTCGTTGACTTGCGACATTCTCAGGTGACTTCTTGTTTTGCTGCTGTTGGTAATTTTCCCATGAATCTGAGGCCTCCTGTTTCAGTTTCTCACTCATGTCAAAATCCAAGGCAGTAGCAGATTCAGTAGATCCTGTCTTATCGCTTGTATGATTTCTTAATGAATATGTGAAAAGAATGTATACAGTAGGAAGACCTAGAATGTTTTCCGATTCCAATAACCGATGAAGATCAATTGAACTTATCCGTAGTACTGTACTGTGCTACTACGCGAACTACGCGATAAGTCAGAGAACCAGAATTCCCGATTCAAGTCACGTGCCACCTGTAAGTAGAAAATTGGCAGTCCCGGTTACGTTGACGCAAACTGACATCAGAAAAGTCATCGATGGATGCAA
>Ga0169931_10011330_pt1 | contig 12579 bp, 8 predicted proteins | sample Kivu_15m_20L_FD_129675 | JGI IMG/M metagenome (GOLD analysis project Ga0169931, IMG submission 129675) | Freshwater microbial communities from Lake Kivu, Western Province, Rwanda to study Microbial Dark Matter (Phase II) - Kivu_15m_20L... | ecosystem: Environmental > Aquatic > Freshwater > Lake ...
AAATCCCTAAGCCGTCAAATCAATATTAGGCATCTCTATATAAATTATATTTCTAGTTAAATACTATTAAAGATACTATAGACCTTTTGATATATTCATAAACTAAATATATAGATTGTTTAGATTTGATCAATGCTAAATAAGCAAGAAATAAAATAAATTAAAATATCATCATAGAATAATCTATAAAAATATAAATTGTCCAACTAGTACATGATAATCAAGTATATATTTAGATAATATTAGCTTAAAAAACTTATATAATAGCATTAGAATAAGCTGAAAAAGTTTGAGGAGCAATGGAACTAAATATTAAAAAAATGTAATCAAGAATTCGAACAAGGATAGCTAGCTATACAAATCAAACATTAAAAATAAATTATTAAGTATATATAAAAAATGTAAAAATAAAAAATTAATAATTTTAAACCGTCTATAAAATTAGTTAACTTGAGAATAAAGGTACATGGACTAATGAAATTGCATAAATATGATGTTTCAGAGTACTAGATATAAGATCTGAAGAATTTATAATAATATTAAAAGAAAGATTGGTAATAAAAGATGAACCATAGACAAGGAATCGGGATAGAAGCTATCAATAAGAAAAATCTTAGATAAATGAATACTTTTCGATCAAAAAATAGTGATATTTTATTAAACAAGATGACCTAAAGAGATAACAAGCTTAATACGTACTTTATTCTTTATAAAGATTATTAAAGAATAATCAAATAAGACGATAATAACCTCAAAAATCATCAAAAGATAAGATTCATAACATCCATTTGTTAAATCTCTAAAAGTAGTTAACATTATGATATTTTTTATTCTATTAATATGATGTAGTATTTTATAGAATTTTATTAAAAATATCAAATTTGTCATATATACAATTAGGAACTTTCATCATTACTTATCTATTCTTTTGTTATAGTCATCTAAGTAGAATTCTTCTATGATGCCTTGTTCTATAGAATCATCTCTTAACTTTATCTTTTCTTAATGAATTTCTTTTTATTGACAAATTATGATTTCCATCTAATCAGATTTCTTTTTGGAATTTAGGTCTCTTAAGAAATCTTCTGAAGAGTCTCACCATTTAAAATCTATAATAAAATATAATATACTCTTTGAATCAAGTCAATTTTTTACTCTACGCTATATCGTCTATAAGGTCCTCTCTTGAATGATTTGGCCTTTTTCTCACATAAAGTTTCAGCTGATTCAACAGTTTATTTTTGGCAAAATTTAAAAGGAAAGCTTTATAGGTTTGCTCCTTTCAAATATTTGGCAAATATATCTTAGTTTTTTGAAAAGAATGCTAGTTAATGACTTAATTTATCAAACATTTTATATGTAATTTCTATTATAGATTCAATAAAATAGAATTTAATTTAAATTATAAGTTCTATCAATTAAATACTTGACAAAAAATCATGAAAAATCATGAAAACTATTATTTATAAAAAATAGCAGTGGAATCCTCATTAAAATATCGCCAATAAGCCTTTTTATAATATTTATATTATTACTCCTATATTTTTCTATATGATAAATATTATTCGTTTTATAGTTCGTTTTTTTAATTAATTTTTATTCTAAATTAATCATATACTTATTATATCTTCCACTATATATTTATTTTTATTACGGTTAATTTATAATTCAAATTTGAATTGCCAAACATGAAAATTCTTTTAATAGCAATTATTTTAACCATAATAACCATTTCTTTCCAGCAAAATTGTTAAGCAAATATGTAAAATGATCAATTTATGACAGGTAATCTTTTTAAATATCCAAGGGTCATACATGTTCATATTGAACACTGGCAACATGAAGAAAAATTGTTATAATTTACCATCAAATGGTCTTATCAAATCAACCTCATCTATATCTTATGGTATCTATACTAATATCTTTAGGTATAAATCAAATAAATTCATATTCAAATACTAATAATCTAGATTTTTCATTAAGAGCTCATATATAAACCAACAATAGCATATCATTCATTTTAATACTTCATAATAATACTTGGAATCGACTCTCAATATCCTTTTTAGTTAGCAATAGAATATAGTTTATTTCAGATTCTGTAATAGCAGGTATAATAATAATAATTATGTAGATACAAATGATCTATCGGATTGTCAAGAGAAATCTAGCTCATTACTTAATATAAAGATTAACAAGAATATACCTCAAGTTAGAGGGGCGGCTATATTGATTTATATCAATGGATTAAGATCTTCCTCTCCATTTTTGGATGTTCAAATCTCACAGCCTTTAATCGACTACAATTTAAGTCAAATAAACACAACTATATCTACTATTGTACCAAAATTTATTGAACTTATCTATCTTAATTATCTTATCATAGATATTTCTAGACTTTCTGCACAATATTCAATATCTTTTACAGTATCACCTGTAATAAATGATTTTTCTGTCTCAGGAATCATATCAATATCAAATATGAATTCATCAGTGCAATATGCATATACAAATATCAATAAAATTAATAAATTTTCATGTTCTGGGCTAAATTGTGATAATTGTCAATCAGTTTAATCATGTAGACAAATCAATGGAAATATATTTGATAATAAATGTTTAAGATGTTCGTTGAATTAAATTTTTTCTAATAATCAAGGCTGTATATGCCGAGACGGATTTTTTAGAACCAGCAGAGGATGTTAAACTTGTCAACAAGGAACTGTTTTTAATATATAAAGACAAACATGTGAGACTATATGTAGAATCAATGAATTTTATTCAAATGGTCGATGCCAGTGTAATAATGGATTTTTTAATGTATCAAATGTTTGTAGAATATGTTAAGATGGCACAATTTATAATAGATAAAGGCAGACATGTGACCCTATATGCAGAATAAATTAGTTCTATTTCAATGGTAGATGTCAATGCAATAGCGGATTTTACAATATCTCAAACGTTTGTAGAATATGTTAAGAAGGTACTGTTTATAATTCAGTTTCAATGACCTGTTTATCAATATGCACAGGTGGACAACAATATTTCAATGGAAAATGTAGCTGCATAAACGGACAATATTTAATCGGCAACACCTGTGGAACATGCCCTCCAGGAACAATTCTAAATATCCAATCAAATCAATGCTCGAATCTCTGCAACTTACCAAATCAAATATTTTCTAATGGAAACTGCATATGTAATATAGGCTATATGATGGTAAATAGATAATGTATAATTGATACTCGAAATCAAAATAACAATTGCTTAAATAATCAAAATAAATATCGGATCAATGGTCAATGTAAATGTTTTCCTAATTTCTTTTTGTATTAAAATAATTGTTATAATTGTCCTGCAAATTCATCACCTACTATTAATCAAGATCGATGTGTATGTAATATTGGATTTGTGTTATCTAATTATGCTTGTGTATTTGCTAATAGTCTTTCACCATCTTCATCAACACTTTCAAGCTCAACAGGAAGTTCTAATATCGGAAATAGACCATCAGGCTCTTCAGGTTTTTCAGGCTCTTCAGGTGCTTCAGGTGCTTCAAGCTCTTCAAGCTCTTCAGGTTCTTCAGGTTTTTCAGGCTCTTTAGGCTCTTCAGGCTCTTCAAGTTCAGGTTTTTCAGGTTCTTCTAATAATAATCATCAATCATCTAGTTCTTCTTCTTCAATATCTGTTTCAGGATTAACTCAATTATCTGGATCAATCAGAATAGAAGGAAGTACTTCAGGAGGATCAGGAATACAATCTGGTTCAAATGATCAAGCCAATTTTTCAGGTTTCTTTGAATCAAACGCAAATAGACAAGGAAATAATAATCAAATAAGTTCACATGGGTCTTCAGGTTCCTCTTAATCGAATTCAAATAGACAATTTATAAATAATAATCAAATAAATTCTCAAGGATCATCAACAATCAATACTATTAATAACTTCATGTGCCCTCCAAATTCATATTTATTAAATAATCAATGCGTTTGTTCACCAAACTTTTTCCTTATCAATGGTTCTTGTGATAGATGTCCAATAAATACTTTCTATACTTCAGGAAAATGCTAACAATGTAAAGATAATTGCAGAACTTGTGTAAATAAAAACATATGTACTTAATGCTATAATGGATTTATCTTGAATTATCCTCCTAACTTATAATTTTTATAAACAAACTGTTCATAAATATGTGGTGATGGTCGAAGATTTGTTCATGCTTGCGATGATGGAAATGATGTCAATGGTGATGGTTGTAGTTCAACTTGCAATGTTGAATTAGGCTGGAGTTGTTCTGGTGGATCATCAAATTCTAGAGATACTTGCAGGCCAATGTCTTCATCATCAATATCAATAACTTTTTTAAGAAATGTTAGATTTATAAATGCAGTTTATCAAAATCTTATGATAGGCCCTTTACCCAACAACTTTACATAAAATAATTGCCCAAATTGTAATAATTTAATAAAACTATAAGTCTTATCCGCTCCTCCTGGCACAAGATTCATAATAAACTTCATCAAAAACACTTTTTATCAATATGTAATAGCAATAGTCTTACCTCCTAATTTCACTCCTACTAACACAAACAATATAGTAACTATAAGTGCTAGTCTAAACCCTCTTTATTAAAGATTTTTTACTCAATCATAAATGAATCTAAAATCAATAATAAATCTTGATTTATTAAAGATAGAAATTCTTAATGTTCAATAAAGCATAACAAATTCTTTGAAAATCTAAAGTTCTTCATTAGATCAAGAATAAAAATGTGATGAATAATGTCAACAAAGTCAATTTATATATGAAAAATACTTCAAAAATTGAATGATAGAGTATGAGTTATTATTAATTTATTTATATGTGATATTTTTTATTGTTTTTATGGATCAATTATAGGTGATCAGATGTTTTTGTATAATATTTTTTAATTTATTAACATCTTCCTTATTGGCTATAGCATTTTTGAAAAATCTCGATTTACTATCATTATTCCCCTTTTTTAATATCTATTTTATTATCAATTTCTCTATTTTTTATTATATTTGTATCTATTTTCCTATTTTATTCTATTTTGAACTATTTGTATTCTATTTAAATAATACTATATTCTATATTTTATCTTTTATCTATGGACTTTTCTCAACTTTTTTTATTTACTATTATCTATTGTTCGTGATCTACTTATTAGGACTTCCTACCGTCGAAAAAGAATTAGATTTATGTAGTTTTAAATCATCTGCATTTTAATTCTATATAACTATCTGTTATGATAGTATTCGTTTTTAATAAGAAGCAGGCGGTTCATCTTCTTATTTTCTTTTTTTTATTTATTACTCAAATGCTTGGTCGATTTCAGCTTGAGTAAGATATTATTTATCAACAAGATAATCTAATAATTATGATAATGAAGGAAAACCTTATTCTTATTATTATATATCACTATCTAATACTCTATTTATTATTTAACTCAAATTCTATAATACGATGTTTAATGCTTTTGTATTTTGCTATTTGAACACTACTTTAGAATCACCATTTACTACCTATCGCTTCCTATCGATCTTATGGAGGTAAAAACATTATTGATTAGGGCAAGCATTACCTCTAATAAAATGTGAACAATATTTAGTTGTTCCAAATGATACTTTTAATGGTCTATCAGACAATTTGTATCCATCAAGTGACTATATAATTGACTTATTACTATTATGGCTAGAGATGCATCAATTTAATTTTAATATGTGACGTATGCTTGATAATAAGTGCCTTTTTTATTTGGGTATGGTGGATTTAAAATTAATTTGTGTACTTTTCCATATCTTCCAAAATAGACATCTTTTTGTAAATTCTTAATTACAAAAAATATACTTCTTTTGATGAAGTATCAGAGGGTAATGAATTTACGAAGACTAGATTGTCTTGTAGTATTCTTGCTTTTTAATCTAGCAAATATTAATCACTTTTCTTCGAATGAACTTAATCTTTTTCCTTAATAAAATCTGAAATAAGACTAAAAAATGAAATAAATTTGATTATTTCAATTAAAGATATTACCTTTGTTTTGATAGCTGATTTTTCGTACGCTCATTTTCTTGTTTATTTGTATAAATAATTATTAATTAGCTACTCAATTAATAAAATAAAATCATCAAATCTAGAAAAGAATCAATTTATATTACGAGATTATCAAATTAGCAAAAAAATAATAAAATTTTAGTATTAGAATAAAAAATAACATTGAGGGAATCAGAGATGATTTTATATGAAATTAAGTTATGGCTTAGAAATCATCATGTTTATATGATTTTTATATATATTTATGTATTGTTTTCATAGATTCATCTTTGATATTCAGTATTAATAATTCTTTTATTATTTAACGACAAATCTATAAAATAAATTAATATATTTAATAATGGTATGATAAAACAAGCTTTATATAAAAATTGAGGGCAATATAATTTCATAAATAAATAATATTCATTTATAATAATTCTAATTTAGATCATCATTTAGATTTTTATTTCTTGACATCAATTTAATCTAATTTATTCAATGTATTCTTATAACGAGCAAAAGATCTATTCATCATTAATTTAAGCGTCCAATTCTGATCTTTTGATATTTAAAAATTCTTTTTAGGGTCTATCTTACACTTATAAGAACCTTTTTTACATAGATAATTCAATGATAAGGTCGCAACCGTAGCCACATTTATAATTGTCAAGATTATTGATATTATAAACAATACATCATCTTATCTACGATAACCAAAGTTTGTTAAACTTTAATCTATACCTGGTTAAGGATCATCAAAAAGCCTACGTGCACGTATACTCCTCCCTAAAAACAAGATATTGACTATAAGAGATAAATATATTAAAAAGTCAATAAGGGTAATACTAGTCGCATCAGGCAAGTTTTATCGAACAATAGGTTGAATAGTCGCATAAGCAATCATCAAAGCAGCAATATTAAGAATTCTATTCATAACTTAAGTATTTTGATAAAATATCATTATACTTATTATAGATAACAAATATAAAGGAACGAAGATAGTGACTAAATCTATTATAGGATATCTATAAAGAGGTATTCTGAATATAGTATATTTGAAGGGTTTAAAATAGAGTTGAATTGGTGACTTATCTTCTAAAACTATTGAATAATTTTAACCAGCATTTTAGATATCTATTATCTATCTTTAATCATAAGTAAATGCCTCTAATTTAGTTTAAGCAATATCATATTTTCCAAAGCTGCCCATTACATTTTGTATAAGCATCGGTGATAATTTTTATAGCCTTGCTTTAACATTCATATTATTCATTAAAGGTTCTTAAATTCTTAATGTATTAAAATGTATTCTTTTTATCAATAACTAATTCTATTTAGTTTTGCAAACCTATCCAGTCAATCTTTGATTAATATTATTTATATATTAATTCTCTCTTCGTAAATATTCTAATTGAAGCTATAGATATTATTTGTCTTTATTATTCATATCGATATCTTATTAATATTTAAATCTTTTGACTTACATATGATCTAAAGTAATGGTCAAGTCTAAATTTATCAAGTTGAATGGAGAGACAAAAGAATGCCAAAAACTACTCTACATAATTTAAACTTTAAATTATTTTCTAAGAACATGGCATACCCTCCATCCATAAACATGTTTATTGTCTTTATCATAATATATTTTATTTTTGAAACATTATACTTCAAATTATTTAGTTCTTGTAGTTGGTACCTTCATATTTATATCTTTGTTTGACATTATTGGGACATAATTACCATTTCTTTAAATTTTCTTTCTACGATTCTCTAATATTATAGATTTATGTACTTCTTAGGATCAATTGCTATTATTAATTCCAGTATAATCTATCTAATAACATTTTTTATAAATCTTTATCATGAGTAAATATTAAAAAATTAACGCATAAAACTCCATTAACTTGTGCACTTAAAGTCTAAAAATTTACTTATGTAAAATCTTTAATTTTGAATTGAACACATGCCGGTACATATATATCTGATGTTTTATTATCTAAATATAATACTCTAAAGCATTATTATATTGATCTAATTTATGCCTTTCTATCAATCGTTTTTTTAATGTCAACAGAGTCAACAACTTGTTTTAGTTCTAAATTCATAAGCAATGATAATTTATAATTATATAATCGGGTATGTTTCAAAAATTAAATGATAATGATGTATAAATTAATAATCAAAATGATTTCAAATTTAATCAGCTAATGAATATTATTAATTAGAATTTAATACTTTTATTATCCTACCTATTGATTTTTTATCTTATGCTCTTAAATCATGCTATAAATCATAACAAAGTTAACATGCTATATCGATTGTTTCTTTTAATTGGAAGCATTCTCTCATATATTTACCTAATAATTACTTAGAAACTTATTATTTGCTATTAGATATATTATTCAATGATTTTTTAGTGTTTTTTTGAATTATTTTGCCACCAAGTATATGCATTTATAAATCTTGATAATATGATATATTTCTTGAATATGAATGTTATGACTATATGTTTTAATTACTTGACTTAGATTTATTATCGTTTTACATCTTTTTCTTCAAATTATCACATTATTATATTTTCTTCTTGAGTTATATGGTCTTCTAACTCAATAAAATCTTTATATAGGACAATTATTTTTTAAGATTAGTCATCTATTCATTTATGATGCATGATTTATCAAGATTTTCTTTATATTATTGCTTATCTTAGTAATTACTTTTTTATTTCTATAAAATAAAACTTAAATAAGATTATTATAGTCTATTTGATGATTTATAACATCGATTTCTTTCAGTTTTATAAATTGCAGAAAACTATCCATCAAAAATCTTTGCTTGAGTCATAATCCCTTATTTTTTATTCAAATTCGTTTAATATATCGATCGAAAAGTATGCCTACAATGATATTTTGCTATATTTTTAGATAATTTATTCAATATTTTTTATCTATTTATTTGAGCTTTAACTTTGATAAAAAATACTCTTAAAAGCTAAGATTAATACTTTTGGCTTATTTTCACAATAGATTTTATTGAATAATTCAATAATGCACTCTCTACCATCGTAAATTCTTCTTTATAAATTGAACAAAAAGAATTTCTTGATTATAATTACGAATAACTTTATTATTTATATGAACTTTTATTTGTACAAAAAGATTGACTTTTATATATCTATCTAAAACTTTAATTTTTATTTTGTATAAAATGTGCCTGAAGAATATTAATAAATCGATTCGCTGCAATAAGTTTATTTCTTTAATTCATCTGATCAATAATATATGCATGATATTTAGATTATTGTTTATTCATTTTTGAAGTATGCATATTTTTATCACGTTATTTCTAATATTTTTTACGATCTCCTTGGATATCTATTAATCTATTAACATAGGTATTTATCATGATGACAAGTTCTATACGAAGATAGTGATATATAGAATATTATAATTAGAAAATTGATAAATCAAATAAATATAATACTGAATTTATAAGATAATTTATTTTATTTATTTTATTTATATTGACTATATAAAATCAAATCAATGACATCATTTCTCTTGATTTTTAACCCATCTTCTTAAAGTTCTTTACGGCAAATTATTTATTTAACAAAATCTTTTCATATTGATACCATTTCTCAATGCATCATAATACTTAGATATTATATGATTTCTCATCTGTGATGATTATTATCTTGTACCTCTTATAAAATTATTTAGTTTGATCTCAGGCTAAATTTATTCAAGCTCAGTTGTGAAATAATCATCATTATCATTAAAAAATTAAGAAGTATTAACACCTACTCGATCATTAATTATTTTTAATAGTTTTTTAAATTTATCAAATCTTTTTTATATTTTTCTTAATCTTGCTTGCTGCTTTTTTAGTTATTCTATATTGCTGCAATAATCTTCATAAGTAATAGGAATGTGCTTCACTGGCCTATATAGGCAAATATAATTAGATGGTCTAGGTTTGGTTAAATATCTGCTGACATATTAAAGATTCTAAGTATTGGATTGAAATTAATTCATTTTATTTATTTTTTAATAGACTATGCTTTCATTATCGTAATATCAATAAATATATATAAAAATCAAAAATATTATTTCGAATAAATCAACATATTTTCTATTTCATATCTTAATCTCTTATCTAACAAAGATTATAATTATTCTTCCATTTATTAATACAAAACTCAATTAATTTTACAATAATATCAAATAAATTTTTATCGTCAAGTTGTTATTATTAATAATAAAATAATAATAAATTTGCTCATAACAAATGAACACAAATCAATAATATTAACTAAAAATAGGAGTCTATCATCACCCATAATTAAAAACAGATCAATTAATCTAATTTCTAAAAATCTAATCAAACTAATTTCTAAGAGATGAATTACCACAAAATCTAATGATCAGATAAACATTTTATTCAGTTTTTTAAATAGGAAGTCCTAATCAAGTTATAGATTTTGATTAATTCGTAGGAATTATAGTCATATATAGTTCTTCTTCAAGATAAAGTTTTTAATATGCTAAAAAATGTCTACCAGTCAATTAGTAATTAACTGGTTAGTAATTTTTTTTATTTGTTGAAATGGACAACAGCTAAAAGAAATTAAATGTTATCGGTAATTAAGGATAATAATAAAGTAAAAAATTATCATTATTATTTATTCGTTTGACCTTGAAAAATCCATAAGATTTAGTCGCTAATCTCAATAGAAATCTCTATCTTATGATCTAAAACTATTATTACCCAAACTAATAATAAAAAAATAAATAATCAGGTAATCTCGATATTCAAATAAACCCCAGCGAATTCTTTCTCCATTATTCCTAAAGCTAGCATGCCATTATCGCAGATCAATAACAAAAAAATAGTAATCTTACCTATAACACATAATAAAAGCTGAAAATGTTCAGTATGATTGATCGTGCAGAGTCATCCCGTAAAACTAGATAAATATAAATGATAGCATAACAATCAGCTATCGATAACTCTATCTAAAATGTATAAAAAGTTTTAAATAATATAAATCGACATATAAAATAAAAATTATAATCGAATTGGTTCTCTAAAGTAAAAAATAGTTTATATAAACCTATTTAAAAATAATCTAAAAATTATAATAAAAGTATAAAGTATATTATATAGTCAAATTAACACAATAATTTATAGATGAAGTCAGACCTAAAAGTCGTAAAAATATCTTTAAAAATAAAATCAAAGAAACATTATATAGATAAAATATATTCCATAGTAAATATAATAGCTCTTTACAACAAAGCTTTAAAAAATTAGATTCAGCCCTTATGAAAATACTAATAAGCTATGATTAAATGTAAAATGATAAAATCATAGGACACAAAATTGCATAAGTTTAAGTGTTTTAAAGCAGTACTTATTAATAATTAGCATCAAATGCTCTTAAAAAATTAGATATTTATGCAAATTAGAATAATACTAAAAACATGATAGGATATATCAAGAATAAAATTTAGACTTATATTAGACAATTATCAAAAGGAATTCGTATCATATAAAGACAAAGTATATAAATATATTATTTTAGGAACTTTTTAAAGATCATATTTAAATGTACAGAAAAAATGATTTTTATATATATTTATATATCGATAAAATATAGATGATTATTATTTTTTATAATATTTTTATCATTTGGATTGCGATTATAATTTTTTATAAAAATTGGTAAAAATAAATATTAATAATGATGTCAAAAATAAAACAAAAAAAGAAAAATTTATTTTCTTTAACTCAATTTTAAAATTATTGCGAACGAACAAAAGACAATCATTAACAAATTTTTCAATAATCATAAAAATCTTTATTATAAAGTAGACAATACGTCAAAAATTTCATATTTAATTTCAATAAATAACCAAGTAATAATATATCACAATAAAAAACTAAGAAAAAACAATCTTTATTGAATAATTTTAGAAGAAATTCATTATTAAAGAAAAATGAAAAAACCAATTAAATGATAAATATAACACCTGTAAAATTATATGAACCCATAACTAATAATAAAAAAGAAATAATAGTAAAGAAATATTCTTTAAGAAATAGTAAACTTAGACGCTCTTATACTGAACAATCTTAGACCTCAAATGATTATCTAGATAATAACATTTTAAATAGTGCAAAAAATCAAACAAAAAAGATAATATAAAGACATCATAGTTTCACGAGCGATAGAAATAGAACAATTATTAAAAAAGGCTATTTTAGTTCATTAAAAGATGATAATTTCTAAATAAAATCATTATAGTCATTTAATTCTGTAAATCCTATCAGAAATTTCATAAAAAGTCGATAAAGATAAAATAGTTCAATAATAAGCTATAATAAAAATTATTTGAATGGCTGGGATGAAATAACTTCTAATTAAAAAAGATGAATAATTATAATATGAAATAAAAGTTTCTTAGATAATATTGATATTTTATAATTCTTTTGAATATATTTTGAAATAAAAAT
>Ga0169931_10011332_pt1 | contig 12576 bp, 11 predicted proteins | sample Kivu_15m_20L_FD_129675 | JGI IMG/M metagenome (GOLD analysis project Ga0169931, IMG submission 129675) | Freshwater microbial communities from Lake Kivu, Western Province, Rwanda to study Microbial Dark Matter (Phase II) - Kivu_15m_20L... | ecosystem: Environmental > Aquatic > Freshwater > Lake...
GCAGCCCGTTTGTTGTCGAGCGTACCGCTTAACCGTGGTGTGGAGAACGAAAAAAATAATCATCAGAAGATATTATTTTTGAGTTCAAAATTCGGTGATTTTGTGTCTTCCCAAGAATACGTTCGAGGGATTATGTTGGCCTTACGCGATCAGGCCCTCGATTTTTCGTTGGCAACAAACAAGGGTATAAGTGAGTTTTACCTGAATAACTTTGATTGCCACCGCTTCAACGATGTGTTGGGGCTAGAGACTCTGATTGGCCATGGGGGATTTACAAAGTTATGCGATTTGTCAGGCGAGTATTATGGCATGGTGAAAAGCCTTAGCTGCCCGACGCACCTCTCAGATCCCTGGGGGCGAACGATACCGGGGTATCGTGCCGATTCGTCTATATTGTGGCCGGAAAACCAGAATTTTAATCGTTTCATTGGTGAAGGGTATAACCCGGGCGACACCTTGTATTTATATTTGACTCCCGAGTCATCTGTTAGGACTTACCCGCCGGTAAGCCATGCAAAGAAGGTTCGCGAAGAAAGCTATTTTCTTTTCGGTGCCTTTTGCAGAACATCCAAACTGAACCTACGGGTCATCGGCCTATGGGCACAGCTGTTAGGTCGCGTGCCCAACTCGAGATTGGCATTCGCTTTCATACAGTCCAACCCTATTTCCGAGAAGTTAGTGAAGGCCGAGTTTGAGCGGCGAGGAATTTCTGGAGATCGGGTGTTTTTCTTTCCGAGATACGACACTACTGAGTATTTGAATTTGTTCAATATCGTAGATGTGACGCTTGGAGCAATGCCGGAGCAAGGTGGAGTTTCGTGCCTAGATTCGCTCGTGATGGGCTGCCCATACGTGGTGTGTTCTTCCGTGTCCCATACCTACCAAGCGAGTAGGATTTTACGTCATTTGGGTTTGAACAGTTGGGTCGCGCCGGATGAGGACACATACGTTGAGACGGTACAGCGGTTGGTGGCAGAGTCGGCGCTATCGAACCATACGGTCCGGCAGGGGTTACGGGACCGCGTCTTGTCTTCGTCCCTAGGGAACCCTAGAGCGGTAGCGGACTTGTGGCGACGCTTCCTTTGTTCTTAACGTCGGCATGGGGGGGGCGACGCGGGCGTGAGTTACCTCTCGGCCGTCTGGGTAACTTCCTAATTGGCTCGCGTGATTGGGTGGGTGTATAATCGTCAGCTGAACGAGAGGGCGCAATGACGTTAGCGGTTATTGTTGATCGTAAGTCGGTAGACGTTGAAGCTGTGCATAGAGGGAACCTGATGTTCCTGTCGGGAGCCGGTGAGTCTGATGCTCTTGTTGCGCACGCAATTGAAACCTGCAACCGGCGGCTATCTGGGTACTTTGATGCTCATAGACACTCAATCACGGAAGACAGATTACAAGCCTTTGCAGAAGAAGTATCCGAGGCTAAGAATGAGTTTACTAATGGTGAAAAAACAAAAACATTACTGCTTGATCTAATTAAACTAAGATACGAACATTACAGAAAGGTCGATCTTTTTTTTGATCTGCCGCGGCTGCGAATAATACCGCCGTCCTTTATTTATCGAAGTGGGGTTTCCTACAACTATCAGCCGCACAGAGACTCGTGGTACGGTGGCACGGTCGATCAAGTGAATCACTGGCTTTCCGTGCGCAACGTAACGACCCGCTCTACGTTTTATATTGCGCCGTCGTTTTTCTCCGAAGTGATCCCGAATACTTCTAACGAGTTTGATCTCGACGTCTGGCATTCGATTCATCGACCTGCGGCGGCACGGTCCACCACTCAAGAATTAAGACCCCATCCTTCACCGGCGATCGAAATCCCAGAGTCTGCGAAAATCTCAGTAGTCATGGACCCAGGTACTGAGGTTGTGTTTAGCGGTACTCATTTACACGGATCTACCCCGAATGCTTCAGATTGTGTTCGATTGAGCATCGACTACCGGGTGGTAATCCCGGCGTTCTCACGCAGTGCTCCGAATAACATTGATTCATCCGCTACCGGAGATTACAGCAAGTTCCTTCTCAAGCATCCTCACTTCAACGTATAAGTAACTAATGCTGCGAAATTCTTTATGACGAAAAGAAATATAACGGATGCAGAATTGACCTATGCACAGTCAATAAGTCAGTTACGCGAGGCGGCTTCAAAAGAATACATCGCCGATGCCCCCATGTGCTTCTCGAACCGGGTTGCAATTCAGGCGCTCGTAACACGGTACGAGTTGTACAAAATGATACTTGAGGTTCCTGGCGACGTAATCGAGTGTGGCGTCTACAAAGGCAACAGTTTCGCATTTATGGCGCATTTATCGGTAATTCTGGAGCCTTTCGCTATAAATCGAAGGATAATTGGTTTCGACACTTTTTCTGGGTTTGCATCAATTGATATTCAAAAAGATCCTGCTGACGTTAGTGCAAAAAATTTCTCCGACACATCGATTGATATATTGCAACAGTCGTTGAATGCGCTGGATGCGCTGCGACCCGTAAATAAGATTCCCCGGTTCACTTTAGTTCAGGGTGATATCGTCGATACTCTTCCGCAATTTATCGACACCCATCCATGGATGACGTGCGCGATGCTTATACTCGATACCGACTTGTATGCACCTACGAAGGTTGCTCTTAGCAAAGTGCTTCCGTTAATGCCCAAAGGTGCAATAGTTGTGTTTGACGAGTACAACTACCAGAACTTTCCAGGCGAAACGCAGGCGTTTCGAGAACTTTGCGTTCTAAACAAGCTGAAAGTAAGAAAGCTTTCTTACGAGAGTTGCACGGCGTACGCGATCATTGAGTAAGTTACCGAGGGATTACCGTGGACTATAAGTTCCCTAAGTTTAAGACCGTTTTCGAAATGTCGGAGACGACCGAAGTGGTGTTTCCTGCCGGGGGCGCACCCTATGTTCAGGAGTACTCCTACAATGAAGATAAGTTAGTAGTCATGGGAAAGGGCTTGGATCAAATCAAATCGGAGCGGTTTAACCGCTCCTACCTTAAAGGAATGTCCACAGGCCACAAAATCGGGCGTCCTAAAGGGAGTGACGTTGATGTAGGGATACGGTTTCGGGTTTATGTGAATATCTGGGCGGCCGAACGGGCACTTGAGCTTGACGGGGATTTTGTTGAGTTTGGCACAAATACCGGTATTACAGCGCTAGCTATATGTGATTACTTGGATCGTACCCGGTTTAGGAAGAAAAAATTCTATCTGTTCGATACGTTTTGTGGGATTCCTGCGGAGAGTTGCTCTTCGACAGAGTTGCCAATTGCGATGGGGAAAAACTCACGATTCTACGAGGAGTGCTTCGAGAGCGTCCGGGCAACGTTCGCGCCCTACGAGAATGTGATCTTGGTGCGAGGAGCTGTACCCGACACGTTAGGCCACCTTGAAAGTAACACTGTCAGCTATGCCCATATTGATATGAATGTAGCACATCCCGAGTGCGAGGCTTTGAAGCATGTATGGCCGAAACTTACTGTTGGCGGTGTTATCGTGTTTGACGATTACGGGTGGAACGGGCATCGGGAGCAGCGCCTGGCATTAGATCTGCTCGCCCAACAATATGGAGAGGCGATTCTTGAGCTCCCAACGGGCCAGGGATTGCTAGTCAAAGGGTCGCGCAGTTCGGGTGCTATCGAATCGTCAAGCTGATCGCTGCCCGTAAACTAAGGGGCATGCTCGAAAATAGTTGAGGTGGACCCTGTGCCTTCTGTTTGCTGCGTGTTGCCTGTGTATAACGCCGCGCGGTTTTTGCCAGCTTGGTGGGCGCGAAATGGTCGTGAACTCACGGAAGTCGGTGCGAAACTCATCGTGATTGATAATGCTTCGCAAGACTCAACTATCGAAGAGATTCGAAAGTTTAACTACAAGGAGCTGCATCTGATACGTCACCCGTTTAATGCGGGCGCGGAAGAGTCTTTAAAAACTGCAAAAAAACACATTGACAGTCGTTATCGCATTTTGTTGCCCGCTGATGATTGGCTCGCGCCCGGATATTTATCGACTGCTGTAGACGCTCTGGAAAATAACCGAACCGTCGGTGTGGTCTATGGAAAAAGCTTCTTGGTGGATTTAAGCAACGGTAATTTCAGTGAGCGATTACGCCCGCCGCGCGTGAAAGGAAGCCAAAGGGACAGTCCTTTCGCTGCTTTAGCGTTCAATAATTTTATACCGGACATTTCATTGTTTCGGTCGGACGCTTTAAACTGTGACCCCGACTCCGCGAATTGGTTTTCTCGAGCAAATCAAGTAGGAATACTAAAAAATTTTGACGTCTACTTCACAGCAGAGAAGCAGTGCTTTAGCGGGAAGCACTCGGGGCAATTGTCCAAACAATGGGCTACTTCCGGCCGATACTACGCATTTTATATGGACATGATCGCGGAGTCCCGAAACTTGTTCAATAGTTCATCGTCGGATGCCGTGCTTTGGTATTTATTTTTAGGAAACTTCCATTCAGGTCGAACGTTGTTCACCTTGTTGGGGGATGCGCGGCATGGCAGCCCATACTTTGCCAGGATAGTTGAAGCAAATCTCGAGCAACTGCTAAGAGACCTAGCTCTAGTGATCTCCGATGAGTTGGCGGCGCTGGGACGTGCTTCAATTGGTAAGTTGGGTACTGAAACTGAGCTTCAGCGGATCATTGGCGCATTGTCTCATGACTCCGTAAGAGAGGTCAGGAGGTCGATTACTGGGCGCGGCTATGACCCGCAATTTTGACTTGGAATCGGATAGTGCAGTACATCTAATCGTACGAGAAACAGTGAGCCGCCTACTCTGCGCTGCTGAAGCGTGGGTCACCTTCGTTAAAGCGATAGCCTCGCTTGTGGACTTCGCATGGCTAGATGGTTATCAGAGCCGCCGTCACGACTGATATCTTTGTACGCTAGGGAGCTCCAGTCGGGCCCTTTGGACGACCGGCCGTAAGGTCTAGACCTACGTTTCCACGAAGAGCCTCTGAGATTATAAATATTTGATCAAGCTTAGGAGCGAGCGACTTAATAATGTCGTTTTCGTATGTTACTCAAAAAAATAAAACGTATTAGAACAAGTTGGTAAAGTAATGAAAGAAAAAATTACTTTAACGGTTGCGGTATTTTGTGCTTTTGGGGTTGCTCGCCTTCCGCCACAAGAGGATATGCTTCTCAGGGCGTTCAGTAGATCCGTCAGAAACGCTTACCACGGAGACGTCGTGCGGCTTGTGCTTTTAACCGACGCGTTCCTTGATTCCGCGGTGTATAGGGGCGTCTTCGACGACATCTTTCAACATGAGGTAGTACGTGAAGAATTGTTACTGAGCCGAGCCCAAGCGTATCTTTCGGTTATCAAGCGTTTTGGATCACTAAGCGCGCTCGCCTTGCAAGATTACGATACTTTAGTACGGCAACGGTTCGCTGACGTATTTTTATCGGGACACGACATTTACGTGACAGGTCGAAAATATGCTCCAAGTATGCCTGTCAATGGTGGCGTTATTCTGTTAAACAGCCATTTATCTGAGCGCTGCACGCGTTTTTACGATAGCGTGGTTAATACTTATCGCAGACTGCCTAAAAATACGCTGCAGTGGTGGGGCGATCAAATTGCTCTGTCAACCGTCGTGCTTCAAGGTTCTCGCATCGACACCAACCTTCCTTCTGAGGTTGTGGCGTTAGGCGACGTCCGAGTCAGATTCTTACAGCGGGAGCGCTTTAATTTCACGCCCTATGACGTCGATTCCGGGCAACCAGTCCCCCCAAACCTTGATGATTCAATTAAAGATTTGCTTAGAGTAAGCGTGGTTATTGTTCACTTTAAAGGGCCAAGAAAACATTTAATGTTGGAGTGGGCGGAGGCCATCGGCGGTACTTTACTATCGTGACGGAGGCCCACCAAAGTTGATGAATTCTATCTTGATTATCGGCGGCGGTTTTGTCGCAAAATCGCTCGCGGAGCGATTAAGTCGTTGCTCGGACGTCTCGGTCGTAACGAGTCGAGTTGGCTCAGTGACTCAACTGACCTGCAACCCCAAGTTTTACTCCTCGTTAGACAAATTTCAACGTAGCCGGGTACGGCCGGACGTGGTTATTTTTTCTACAGGACCATCGTCGACCAAAGTCTGTGCCGAATCGCTTAACAGGTTTAAGACCGAACTGGTGCTTTCGATACGATACGCGGAAAAAATCCGAGCCCACTCTTTCATTTATGTTTCGAGCGGTGGAGCAATTTATGCGCCGTCTTCTTCCCAACTTACCGAATCCTCACCCCTGGATGTTGACAGCGCTTACTCCCGCTTTCATATAGACTGCGAAGATTTGTTGCGCTCGAGTAACGTAATCCTAAACAGGCTATGCTTTCGGTTAGGAAACCCGTTCGGAAAATACCAAAATCCGTCTCGTTCGGTGGGTTTTGTTGGTATGGCCATGCGCAGCGCATTATTTAGTTCTCGACTAACCATCATCGGGGATGGCCTAATTTGCAGGGATTTCTTCCATATAAATCTTTTTACTGATTTCTTGGCCGCAGGAAGTTTTTCAAGTCATCGAGGCTTTCAAGTAGTTAATTTTGGGTCTGGCGAGAGCATGTCGTTATTGGATGTGGTACGTATGGTATCTAAAGTCACCAGTAGAGAGCTAAGAGTTGATTGGCGACCGGATCTTTCTACAAGTAGACCGATAGTGCGATTAGATGTTTCAAAACTCAGTAGGGTTTTTGGTTTTGCGCCAGACTATGACGCTGAATCCGCCTTTCGCCAGCTCTTTGAGGAATGGTCGGCTTTGCCAGAGGATGATCTGAATCGTTTTTGAACAGCGGCTGTTTTTATTTTGATAACCGCACGTCAAAGGCTTAAAAAAGTTACGTTGGCGTTAGGTTTGCAAAAAGCAGTCACGGTTCTGTTTCTGCTGGCATTCCATCACAGGGGTTGTATCGGTTGGCGCGTCGCACTAACGAACGCGGGCGGCACGGAAAAAAACCAGGCACATGATAAAGGTGATCCGAATATCGGGTACCACATCAAGTGTACCGGAATATAGAATTGCGAAATACACCCATAACCATATAGAGTTCAGATTGTGCCGAAGAGAATTAGTTGCCTTAAAAATACAGGGGTCTGGCATGCGGCGTATGATGGCTGTGATTTTGGCGGGGGGGTTAGGGACCCGCATTTCAGAAGAGACTCATTTAAAACCTAAGCCGATGATAGACGTGGGAGGTCGTCCAGTTCTTTGGCACATTATGAAGATATACAGCAGTCACGGCGTGAATGATTTCGTTATCTGCTGTGGCTATAAGGGTTACGTAATTAAAGAGTACTTCGCTAATTATTTCTTACACATGTCGGATGTCACCTTTGACATTGCCAATAATCAAATCGAAGTTCATCACAAGAAAGCGGAACCGTGGCGGGTGACGTTGGTCGACACCGGGGAAACCACGCTCACGGGGGGGCGATTGAGGCGGGTTGCGGAGTACGTCCGCGGCGCGCGGTCATTTTGTTTTACCTACGGGGACGGAGTGGCTGATGTCGACGTGACAGCACAGTTAGCCTTCCACCAGCGTCACGGCAAATTAGCTACAGTTACAGCGGTTCAACCGCCCGGTCGGTATGGCGCGCTCCTGAGGGATGGCGACTCTGTGACAGGTTTTCAAGAGAAGCCGCCCGGAGATGGGGCTTGGATCAACGGGGGATTTTTTGTTCTTAATCCTGCCGTTCTCGAATATATTGAAAGCGATGACATTCCGTGGGAAGGGGCGCCTCTTGATGCGCTTGCGCGGCGGGGGGAGTTAGTGGCATTTGAGCACCGGGGCTTCTGGCAGCCAATGGACACCCTTCGCGACAAGATGCAGCTCGAGCAGTTGTGGGCATCGGGTGAGGCGCCGTGGAAGTGCTGGAAATAAACCAGTTCTCTGGTTGTTACCGGGGGCGACGGGTCTTAATTACGGGGCACACCGGCTTCAAGGGAAGCTGGTTAACGTTGTGGTTGCATGAACTTGGGGCCAGCGTCACCGGGTTAGCCCTTGAGCCGGAGACTATTCCCGCACACTGGTCATTGCTCAAGTTGCCCGTTACCGATGAGCGTTGCGACATCAGGAATTACGCTGCGGTAGAGAGTGTGATGGCGGAGGCGCAGCCGGAGATAGTCTTCCATCTCGCCGCACAACCGATTGTTCGGCTGTCTTATCGGTCGCCGCTCGATACATGGTCCACTAACCTAATGGGTACCGCGAACGTTCTTGAGGCGGTGCGGCGTCAGGTAAGTGTGCGGGCTATAGTGGTGGTTACGACCGACAAGTGTTACGAAAATCAAGAGTGGTGTTGGGGTTACCGAGAAACGGACCGACTAGGCGGGCATGACCCCTATAGCGCTTCTAAGGCGGGGGTGGAGTTGGTTGCGGCGAGCTACCGTAATTCGTTTTTTCGTTCGGAGGCGGGGCCATTGTTAGCTACAGCGCGTGCCGGCAATGTCATCGGCGGGGGGGATTGGTCCGAAGATCGGTTGATTCCAGACTTGGTCCGCGCGGTAGAGCGGCAAGCGTCTCTTGAGATCCGATCTCCAACTGCGACCCGCCCGTGGCAGCATGTCCTAGAGTCGCTGAGCGGGTATTTGTTGCTCGGGCAGCGACTACTTGCTGGCGATAGATCATGCGCAGATGCATGGAACTTTGGTCCTAGGCAAGAGGATAATCGGTCGGTCGCAGAAATTTTGGACCGCATCGGTCGTCAATGGCCTGGGATGAATTGGCGCTTGACGGAGCGACCGCAGCCTTATGAGGCGAGTAACCTGCATCTCGATAGCGCCAAAGCGCGCGCCGTCTTGCAGTGGCGACCGGTGTGGGATCTAGATTCAGCAATACTCAGGACTGCTGACTGGTACCACGCCTGGCTGGCGGAGCAGAGGGTGATAAGTAGGCACCAGCTTTATAACTATGTGATTGAAGCCGCACAGGTGGGCCTCGGATGGACTAAAAGTTGAATATCGCAGAGACGGCGATAGCTGGGCTGCACGTCGTAGACACTTCCCCACGCACGGATACTCGCGGTTTTTTTTCCCGAATGTATTGCGAACGAGGACTTGTTCCTATCATAGGGTCTAGGCGAATTGTTCAAATCAATCATTCCCGAACAATGACAGTAGGTGCCGTGCGGGGGCTGCACTTTCAGCATCCACCGTATGCGGAGATGAAGTTGATCCGTTGCCTGCGAGGACGAGTTTGGGACGTCGCGGTGGATCTGCGGGCGGATTCGCCAACTTTTTTAGAGTGGCACGCGGAGGAACTTAGCGCGAAAAACGGGCGAATGATAGTCATTCCTGAGGGTTTCGCACATGGGTTTCAAGCTATCGAACCAGAAAGCGAGTTGCTTTATTTGCACACTGAATTTTATACCCCCGCGTCGGAGGGGGGCTTCCGTCATGACGACTCCCGACTGGGTATCAAATGGCCGCTTGCTGTTACTGAACTATCCGCGCGAGACTCAGGTCACGCTTTAATCGGAAACGACTTTCTGGGATTAAATGTATGAATTGTCGCCACTGTGCCATCCCGCTATCGCATACTTTTCTGGATCTCGGTCATGCACCGCCGTCAAACGCTTACTTGACCGAACACGACCTCAGTCGACCAGAAGTCTACTACCCGCTTAAAGTCAAGGTGTGCGATCGGTGTTGGCTGGTGCAAACGGAAGACTACACTGACGCGGACAAGCTTTTTACCTCTGAATACGCCTATTTTTCGAGCACCTCAAAAGGCTGGGTGGCCCATGCCGAGAGATTTGTAAGTAAAATCATTGATGACTTGAATCTTGACGGCGGCAGTTTTGTGATTGAGGTCGCTTGTAACGATGGCTACCTTCTTAGGAATTTTGTCTCCGCAGGAATTCCATGCGTTGGTGTCGAACCTACCGCGAGCACGGCGGTTGTGGCGGAGCGCATTGGTATCCCGGTCCTCCGCGATTTCTTTGGAGAAGAGTTAGGTCAGCGCTTTGCATCAACGGGTAAGCAGGCTGATCTGATAGTGTGCAACAATGTTTTTGCCCATGTTCCTGACATCAACGGGTTTACTCGTGGATTGAAAGCGGCGTTGAAGATCGGCGGAACTATTACTCTTGAGTTTCCTCATCTCATGAAGCTTATATCGGGAGCGCAATTCGACACGGTGTACCATGAACATTTTTCGTATCTTTCTTTGCATACCACTAGTCGAATCTTTGCGGCCGCCGCTTTACGGATTTGGCATGTGGAGGAGTTGTCGACCCACGGCGGCAGTCTACGAGTATACGGCTGCCATGTAGATGACGTTCGAGAAACCCAGACTTCGGTTGGTCGGTTGTTGTTTGCGGAGACCAAGCGTGGCTTGCAATCTATTCAACCATACCTTGAATTCCAGTCTCGCGCCGACAACATCAAGAATGAATTACTCATGTTCTTGATTAATCAAAAACGCGAGGGAAAAAAGATCGTCGCATACGGCGCCGCTGCGAAGGGCAACACGCTGTTGAACTACGCCGGAGTCAAGCGTGATCTGCTGCCTTTTGTCTGCGATGCGGCGGAAGCGAAGCAGGGGAAATTCATGCCTGGTAGCCATATCCCAATTCTGCCTCCTGATCATCTACCAGGGTCTGAACCAGACTTTGTGCTAATCCTGCCGTGGAATATCGCGAGAGAAGTTAAGGATCACTATGCGGCTCTGGCGAAACGCGGAGTTCATTTCGTTACGGCGGTACCTGATATTTCAGTCGCATGAGGTCAACCCCATGAGTTGCGTGCTGGTGACTGGGGCTACAGGGTTTGTAGGTAGACATATCGTCCGCGCTCTTACCGATGTCGGAGCAACTGTGGTCGCTGTGGTCCGAGATAATCACAATCCCGCTCGCAAGTGCACCCTTCCTGCTGACACATCAGTGGTATCCACGGCAGACCTGTTCGCCGAAAGCGCGATTTGGTGGGAACGGCATTGCGCTAACGTCGATGTGATTGTACACGCTGCTTGGTACGCCGAACCGGGCCGCTACCTTCAGTCGCCGCAAAATATAGACTGTCTCATCGGCTCGCTGAATCTCGCCCGGGGTGCTGCATCGGCTGGTGTCCGGCGCTTCGTCGGTGTGGGAACCTGCTTCGAATACAATCTGACTGCAGGAGTACTGTCGACGGATACGCCTCTAAACCCGCTTACGCTCTACGCTTCATCCAAAGCTGCGCTGTACCTGAGTTTGTCGCATTGGCTTCCGTGGCATGCAGTCCAATTCGCTTGGTGCAGACTCTTCTACCTGCATGGCGAAGGCGAGGACGAGCGTCGACTAGTCCCGTATCTGCGAAAGCAACTCGCACAGGGTCAAAGAGCAGATCTTTCTTACGGAGCACAGGTTAGAGATTTTCTCGATGTGCAAGAGGCAGGGAGAAAAATCGCTGCTGTGGCTCTTGGGGAACGAGAGGGCCCACTAAATATCTGCTCAGGGCAGGGGATAACGGTACGCGAGCTCGCACTGCGTATCGCCGCAGAGTACGGTAGGGCGGACCTACTTAACTTTGGCAGTCTGCCAGACAGACTCATCGACCCTCCCCACATCGTCGGGGTGCCCAGTTTTTGAGCCGTATCTTGTATCAACACACCGATTTTCCTGTTCTACAGAATCGCGTTTATGACTCATCGCAGGCTGCTCGAAACTGTCCAACGGGGGATATCGTCCTAGTTCAGGATCCGTTGACTGGCCTCGTCCGCAATGAGGCTTTCCGCCCGGAGCTCGTGATCTATGACGCCAATTATGATAACGAGCAGGGTTTGAGCCAGCGGTTTCGGAAACATCTTGATGAGGTCGGCCGTTTAATCACGGCGTGCCTAGGTACGGTCAACCTTATAGAGGTGGGTTGTGGTAAGGGCACTTTTCTCGAAAGGCTTCTTGAACGACAGGTCGACGTTACCGGGTTCGATGCAACATATACAGGAAGTAACCCGCGGGTTGTGAAGGCGTTGTTCAAACCCGGGATTATTGCGAAACCTGCAGATGGGCTAATCCTGCGTCATGTGCTTGAGCACGTACAGAACCCCGTCGAGTTTCTGAGCCAACTTAAAGTCTCGAACGGCGGGAGTGGCCTAATCTATATTGAGGTCCCCTGCTTCGACTGGATTTGCGAGCGACGAGCTTGGTTCGACGTGTTCTACGAGCACGTAAACTACTTTCGACTGAGTGACTTCGCGCGAATGTTCGGGCGTGTCATTAAGGCAGGTCGATTTTTTGGCGGTCAATATCTCTACGTCGTCGCGGACCTTTCAACGCTGCGTGAACCAGTGTTTGATCCAGCCGATGCAGCAACCTTACCCAACGATTTTCTCGCCTCACTCACTAGCGTTGATCCCCAGTCTCTGCACCCAACCTGTGTTTGGGGCGCGGCGTCAAAGGGAGTGATCTTTTCGCTGCTGCGTTGGCGGGTAGGACGCCCCGTAGATATTGTCATCGACGTTAGCCCGGCGAAACACGGTCGTTATCTGCCGGGCACGGGGATCCTCATTCAATCACCGGCCTCTGGTCTCGCCGCGCTGCCGCCCGGCGCGCCAATTTACGTGATGAACTCCAACTACATCGACGAGATTAAGGA
>Ga0169931_10011333_pt1 | contig 12575 bp, 6 predicted proteins | sample Kivu_15m_20L_FD_129675 | JGI IMG/M metagenome (GOLD analysis project Ga0169931, IMG submission 129675) | Freshwater microbial communities from Lake Kivu, Western Province, Rwanda to study Microbial Dark Matter (Phase II) - Kivu_15m_20L... | ecosystem: Environmental > Aquatic > Freshwater > Lake ...
AGCCCCACCCCCAACCCCAACCCCAACCCCAACCCCAACCCCAATATAGCATATAAATAAGTTTAGATAGGAATAATCAAATTTGATATTTAAACAGTTTATGAGTTATACCTCTCTACTTTAACTTTAGCATGCCATACTCAACAACCCTAACTTCCAGGATTAAATCAAGAACAAAAGAATCAGGAAATAGCTAATCAATCTGTCGTAAAACCCCAATCCGGAACTGATGTTTACATCATACTAGATCAACCAGTCAGGCATATCATTCTACGTAAACCACCAAACATCAAGATTAAAACTAAATACAAGGGCGTTGTGTATCGATTCGAAGTGCTACTCGATTACTAGTACCCCTTTACTGCGCCCAAGGTACTCTACCAGCACGAAAGCAGTCCTTACGCTTATGCCAGGAATCTACTAGAAAGTGTGCTGGTGCAGCAATGGGGTCCTTCCTTGTTGCTGACTAGTATTCTGATGCAGCTACCTACCCTAGCAGTAAGCAATACAATACTTTAGAGATACCTATCATAGTAGAATAATCGATTGAGAGGGGAATACAGGTTACAAGACATTCGCAGCAGAGATCATTTACTTAAGTACGGCATAAAGCTATTTGATATTGAATAGTACTAATGGAGGTTCATGATCAAAACAACCAAACAGAAGTAAACATAAGCAAATGCAGAGTTATCGGATTGACCAAAGAACATTTGATCAGTTTCAGTGAACTAGACTAAACTCTCAAGATAGAACATGTATTGGCCATTAAGTAAATAGCTGAGGCTAATGCCTATATCAAGAATGATAAATTCACTCTGGATGTCGTGTACTTGGTGGGTGGCCAGAAATAAACTAGAAAGCTAGGCGGAAACCATCAAGATATTGAAAAGATACTATATTTTATGAATCCCAACGAATCTTTATAGAGGAAATTGAGCAGGCACAAGGAGCCGCAGTCTGAAAGAGAGTTAGAAGAAGTGATTGCGTAGTATTCGCAACTGGTCGAGTACTATTCCTTGAAAGACTAGATGAAATCACAGCACTATCTAAAACAATTGCACTAACTGATCGGCAAATCATTCACTTAACGAAAAATATAAAAACTGCCTTTTCATGAATAGTAGAGGGCAGAAAAAGATGACAGGGCGCCTTAGAGGAAAAGGAAGCGGTAAGGTAAGAGATCAAAGGTTAAAGAATATTAAGTGGAGAGATAAAAATAATAAAAGTAGAAGGATGCTGGAATAGAGAAAGAAGTAAAAGAATAATAAGGGACAAACGCTAAGGAATCTACTAAGGCTTAATAGAGGCAATAAGTAGTGCTCTCTGCAAGATAAACTATAGATAAACTGTCCTAGGATGCGACAGATTAGCTAATCTAACCAGTAGCTGAAGACATCTAGTAATAAAGTAATTCTGGAAACCTCCTAGCTCTAAGCACCGAACCTCTAGCTCTAAGCACCGAACCTCTAGCTCTAGAACACCAGCTTAACAACCAGCAAACATCTTCTCCTGCACAATAATAATGATCGTTCAGTTCTCATCTATTTTATTATCCCAACTTGCTTACAATTATTGGTCTTACTTATATTTACGTTTCATGCTTGAAGATATAAGTGGATACTGTTTACAGCCTAGGGTCTAATTAAAATGTCATTTCAAGGAATAAGAAAAATCAGATAGACCCACAGAGAGTCACCCCTCATGTTCGAAAGCTCAGACCTCAACCGCAAAATGGCGTTTAAACCCGTACCCCTCAAAATAGACTTCGAGTCAGCCTAGCTGCTCAACATCAACGGACTCAAGGCAGCGCCCAAAAATACGATGCGAAGGTAAAGGAGCAACCAGAGTCGTAATAGTAGTATAGGTACTGGTCAGGGTTCTAAGTAAAAGAGCAAGAAAAAACTAATTGGCAATTTTTTGTATTTGTGTATCGACATAGGCGAATAAACTTAGATGGGTTTAAGAACTTCAAGTCAGGCAGAGACACGCTCAACGGACATACGGCTATGGTAGACAGAACTAAAACTAACACCCAGTTCGAGTTCAGCAGAGCCATAAAAAGCATCACAGTCGACAGCTTCAAACGGGAGTTCGTGATTGGCAAAGGTGGTTTCGGGAAAGTATGGAAGGTTGTTTAGAAGAATACTAACAAGATATATGCGATGAAGTAGATGCAGAAAGTTAAAATAGTGTCGAAGAGGTCAGTAGGTTCAGTTATGAACTAAAAGATTCTACTGCAAAAATTATCTCATCCTTTTTTGGTCAATATGGTCCATTCTTTTCAAGATAGATAGCACTTGTATCTGGTGATGGACTACTGTAATAGGGGAGACCTTAGATACCATTTGGGCAACAGTGGCAAGTTCAGATAGGATTAATCTAGGTTCTATCTAGCATGCATCATCGTCTGCCTAGAGTTTCTTCATTCCAAAAATATCATCCACAGAGACCTCAAACCATAGAATCTAGTAATAGATTAGCTAGGGTATCTAAGAGTAACTGACCTTGGAGTTTCAAGGTAGGTCAGGGTAAACAACGCATAAGATACGAGTGGGACTCCAGGATACATGTCTCCTGAAGTGATATGCAAACAGAATCATTCTCTTCCTGTTGATTTTTTTGCACTAGGAGTCATCGCTTACGAGTTTATGACTGGCAAAGTATATGTATGTTTAGGCAGCGGCCCTACCTTGGTGCCAATCGGCAGTAAATAAGGTAAAAAATAATGGCAAAACAGGTGCAACTAGACTAAATTCCTGCCTTCGGATGGAGCAAATAAAGTGTCAAATTCATCAACAGCCTCATACAGCGCAAGCCGTAAAGCAGACTGGGATATGGAGGAATTAATTAACTAAAGAAACATCCATTTTTTCGCAAAATAGACTGGTAGAAACTGCAATAGCGTAAGATAAAACCACCTTCTCTGCCAGTTGTAATGCATATATGATTTAGACCATCGAGGACGACTACACTCACTATAAATAGTGCATTTCGTAAGACACGTAGATAGCTGATGTCCAGGAGTACAAAATGATACTAAGACACAAAGACACCCAATAAGCTTTTAGAGGGTACTAGACTGAGGCAACAACAATAAATCAAACGGAGTCGAGTAGGGCATATTAGAGTGGGGGCGAGACTATTCAGCTTGTAAAGAAGTCATAGTATGTGTAGTCTCCTGCTTTTCTTCAGACGACTCGGGTCAATCTGAAGCGAAGACTAATATGATAATAATAATACTAACCAGTTGTTATAATAATACTAACCAGTTGTTATAACAATACTAACCATTTGTGATAATAATACTAAACAGTTGTGATAAAATAATCACTTGTGGAAAAAGAACATCATTTGATGAACGTTATGCATTATTTGAGATCGCCATTCTAAAATAAATGTTTGCTATGTTTTTTATGTGCCAAACTCTTGAGTCGCTTGGTCCATCCGATCAGTCCCAGTCGATAGTTGATCTCAATGTGCTATTTTTTAGACGAGTTTCTTTACTCTTCAAGTAGTGATTCCACTGCGTTGTATATTGGCAACTTTTTGTTCTCGCGTCTCCAACTCTTCACAGGAATGGCCACTTTCTTTAGCAATGGTAAACTGCTCTAACGCCACTAGGGACGCAACTACTCAAGATACTTGGGAAGTCTGAGTTTCAGATCTATTTTCCGAGGAGATAAGTGCTAATTTTATTGTTTTTTAGTCGACCTGTAAGCAGGTAGTTTACCGTACTTGTTGAACCCACTCTCGATGTGCTCCTAATCGTTCAAAACATCGAGGAAACAAGTGTATCGTTGATGCTCTTACTTGTGCTTGGATTGGCTTTTCTTTTGCTGGCGCTGGGTGACCTTGAACCTCGCTTAATTATCGTTTTTCCACTCACATATGGCCTGGTCGACATGAAACCTCTTGGTCTGCAGCCAGCGATCACTGGCGACCATTTGTTGGGTCTTCCACCAATCCTCAATTTAGTCCTAGCCTAACATTATTATTATTGGATTATAGTAGGACTTATTTTATTCAATTACCACCTTATAACTCAAATTATGTATTGTAAAAATAGTTATGGTTATCAATGATACTGGTAAGTTCCTTTGGCTTTGCGGTTGCTACCAAAGCTTTTGATGTTTGACAATTTAGCCAGTCTAGTTCCAAACTGTATTGCTCTTTTCTTGAATTACGATGCTTTCTATAGTCCTAGTTCCTTTGCTATTTTCCTCAGTAGCTTTTTTTATCCATTTCCTTAGGTAAGTATTTCCAAAGGAACAGTCCTCAGGTACTCCCACAAGGGTAAATACAAAAAAGGATATCTTGCTTATTTGCCATTATCGCTAATAGCTCGATCATCTCTTCCTAAATTTCGTATCCATAGTCTTTGCATGTCGAATAGCATTTAGTTTTACATCTAGGGGTAGCCACCTCTTTTGAATGCGATTCGGTAACGAGAATATCCTGCGAATATTTAATCAGCGCCTAGACCGCTCATTACTATAGGGGCTTTGGTGGCTGAGCTTGCCAGATGAAGGGCGGCTGCTATGTTGAAATCCATGTGGGTGCTCTTAGGGTATATCGATTGCAGCAAATCTTTCTTGATGGTCTATATATCTTCTAGAGTTCTATTTAAGAATATAAGATTGAAGTGCCTGCTGGGGTTGAGCCCACAAAGTTCCTAGTATGATATTTTGGCAGCCTATCTATCAGGAGCATCTTCCTTGAAGGCAAGATTGACCAAATCGATTATTTATCCTTTGGGAAGACATAGATCAAGCAATCTAGCTATAAGAGTTGAATCTATTCCTCCAGAAAACATAACACCCACTCTCACCTATCCCTTAAATATAGTATGCCTTAGTGACTTTGTGAGTTATTTTACACTCTCAATCAGTAGTTTCTTGGCAGTTGATATGATATTTTATATGAAATCTGGCTTTTTCTATAAGCACATGCTCTTGAGGTCGATGTTGTGGATAGTACGATGGCTCCAGTAAGCCTGATGGTTCCTCAGTCGGATAGTTATGAGCGAGTTCGCAGGCACTTAGAAGAACATTTTATTTTTGCTAGTCATCCACTCGGCTTGGTACTTAGCCTTGACGTTATCCTCGTGTTCCTAGTCGAGCTGCTAGGGTCCTCCTTGTTCTTGTGTCATCTCAAACAAAGGCACACTTGTAAAATACAGATGTTCTTAGCTCATGCCTAGCAATAGACTGCGTTTTCCAAAGTAGTCTTTCATAATGAAAATTTGATCATCTTCTATCAAAATAATACTGTAGTCTCCTCTTATCTAGGATAAGACCTACAGCATCTTTTCTTACGAGCCGTTGCAGTTCATCAGTGTGCGGTGCAGCCATTCTCCGTCATTTTATCCTTGTTAGTGATCGATTGGGGGGAGATTACCGGTAGACCAGATCTAGCCGTTGTAGAGAAAGTATGAGCCTGGACTTGAGGGAAGGTAGTACTTGTCTCCGCTCAGGTGCAGAGTCGACTGGATGCCTATAGCTTTACTACTATCGATTTCCATTATTTACTATTGGAAGATGGCTTATTGATAGTTGGTCTTGAACAGGTCAATACGACACACAGACACGTTATTAGGTCCTCTTTTGCTCAACAGGCCAGGTACGTTTAGTATTTGATGCAGTGGTGGTAATACTAATTTTTGTTGTTGGATGTGTTCGTGCAGGGGAAGCGTATCTTGCTGGGGTTCGGTCTGGTAGGCTTGGAGAAAATCGAAGTGGAAGTGGTGGTGGGTGATGGGTATGCCCAGGATGAGGCATATTCCGCACATGTATGTAATAATTATAATACTTTGTCATAAATGAATTCTTTGATTGAAATATGAATAGTATTGGATTATAAGTCTAGATAAGAGATAAAATGAAAGAGTCAACAGGCATTATTATGATTTCTTGCTATCTGTTTCCTATAGTTGATATTGTTCATTAGCACATTCTATAGTCTTCCGGGGTTCTCTGCCTTTAGCTTTCTTATAAAGTTATGCACATTTTACAAATCCTAGGTCCTTCTCGTTTGATTGTGATCTTTATCAATATATACTAGTTCCTTTCTGCCACCATATTATTTGTAAAGCATTTATGAATGCGAGTGATGCACAAAACTGTCCAGCTGCGATGCTATGAACACCCCTGGGATCTTTATCTGCTTCATTTTGTCAATTAGCTACAACTGATCGAAATCTAAATGATCTTTAAGAGAATTCTTTAGCAAATATACAACTGGTTTCAGCAGGATCTAGGGAAGACTGGCTCTTTTAGCTCCAAGTTACAGAGTTAGTTTTTATAAAGAATAGAAAGGACTGTCGAAGATGCCTCCGATGGTGCTGTTGTGTCTGCTCATGCCTGATAATGATGTTTTATCTGAAGATAGTTATGCTTTGGTTGCTAGATAGAGCAGGGCTGCCACTGCCCCCATCGATCTGCCCCAAAGAATGAACTAGTTCTGCCTATAGTGCAACTTCAAGTGGTTGATCACACACTAAATATCCCATATTTCTTTTGAGCCCAACGACACGGTGTCTCCTTATGAATTACCATATCCTGCGAAATCAAACAAACATAGATTGATTCCCATCCCCAATATACTCTATACAAAAGGAAGAGCTTCTATCTTAGAACCATTATGGGTGTGCAGATATACTAGACAAAGCTACTGATGTTGTTATTGTGCCTGGTAGAAGGAGACAGTGAGTTTGTGTTGCTGCAAGTTGTGTATTTGGAAGTCCTATCGATGGTGGCGTTGGTTGTTGAGGAGGAGAGTGGAGGGGCCGAGGTCGAAGGGGTAGTATGTCTGTCGATGAGGACGAATGAAGTAGTCTTTTATGCTCATATAGATTCGAATATATGTCTATAACAACGGATAAGGCATACCTTACATCAAAGCCAAACTAATAAATAGAATAGTCGAAATTGATTGAATAAAACGAGCATTAATATTATACTTAGATTATATAAAGCGAGCATTAATATAATACTTAGATTATAGTTTGTTTGATCACTTGGTGACTGAAACGGCCAGCAGTACAGGCAAAAATATATAGCCTAGTCCCAAAAGAACTACAATAATGAGACAACAAATTATTCTACAGCACCACTTATTGTACAAATTAGGACCTACTTTATGATCAAAATACCTAAAATTTGTTTAATAAAAGCCAAGGGACTGAAGAAATCGAAAGCCAACCTGCCCTATGGTTCAGGCAGAGTAGGATACACGTTAGGCTACGATCGACCATAGCCATTCGATAGTTACTTTTCTGCCATTTATTTAGGCACTAGTTCGAAGGACATTTGCACTCGACCCTGCACCTCAGGGATACCTGCATACTACAACTCTTACCAAACTCGTCTTTGATGCGACTGTTGTATACATCGAACCAGAATCTCTACGTAAGCGAGAAGTTTTTTTACTTGATTCTCATTTTGGCCTTGACTGCCTTGGTCTTGCGTTTTACTGCTTTCTGGATGATTCTGTGTATTTTGTTCAAATTAACCCTGGTCTATCCGATCAAATTGTTATATCCAACAAGATCTCTATCCCATATTTGCACAGAAAATATATCGGAGTACATGTCCTAGGGTTTGGGAGGGTAGCTGACTGGAAACTTGAAGCGATAGTTGAAGTTGCCAGTTGATCTGCAGGCCCAGTGAGTGTCTGTCTACTGGTACTAGGAAGTGCCGATGACACCACGAACGAAGATATCGTTGGATTACAACTAAATGTTCTTGAACACGCAGTCTTGAGTTTTGTGGACGATAACTCGCAACTAGTAAGGGTCGAAAGGGGGAGGGTGAATGGTATGTGCGGGAGTTGTCACCCACTTCTTCTTTTAGATAAGGTCGATAAAGGTTTATAGTCTGCCCTGGGTGCCTATGCCGTATTATGAGTATAGGTTGCGCAGTTAGATAGGTTTTTTCTAGTAAAGATGCCATCTTTTACTGAAATATCTTTGTTCTATGTCTATTTCAGTATAGCCTAATACTTTTTCTTTGAGTTGCCCGAAGATGTGATGAGTTTCCATGACTTAGATCTTAATGACAGCTGGTCCTGGCAGTTTGATGGGCAACTAGTGGCAAATATAATACTAAGGGTTATTCTACTCCTTCCTGTAGGTGCTTTACTTGCGAGAAATAGTCTAGTTGCCTATGGTGAAGCGAAGATAGGTCGAGGGTTTTACATCGAAGCCTGAAATCAGTGATTTACCTTAGAGAATGTAAATTCGACAGTAGTACTACTTTGGTTTGAGAAGCTGAGTGTAGTACTAATCTCTTTCTTTGGCGTAGTCTGTAGACTAAGACATCACTATCAGCTTAATGTGTCCTGCACTTTATTTTCCTTTGTGCTTGAATATAGTGTCCTCTATGGATCTACCTCCGAAAAGAGGAATGGTTCGTATCTTGGACCCTTTGAAATTGAGATCTTCGAAGTCAGATGTCAATATTTTTCTGCCCTTGTACCACTAAGGAACAATATCTAAGTCTTAACCAGGGTCAGTGTCGAAGTCTTCGTAGGTCTAGTACTCCTTTTTCTTTTTTTATCTGTTCCATCCGAAAAGAGTAAGCTTTACTGCCTGACCGAACCTGTACTCGGCATCTTTCTCTATGGCTTACTTCTCGTCTTTGTTCTACTGCTACATGACTCTTTATACGTCTCTATAGCGGATGGCTTTTTCAGTCTAAGATAGCTACGAAAACTGTTGCTATGTTTTTAGGTCGATCTAAAAGTTATTACCCTTCTATTACTCGATATCACTAAACTATTTTTTGATGCTGGCTTTATCGAACTGAAAGCGGAAAATAGCATCAAGGAAGTCGTTTTTGACTGACGACTAGCTGTTGACTTTGAGCACTTGAGACTATCTTAGTGCTTCCTACTTATTAGCTTTTTAACTGCCCTCTGCCTCCCTCTGCATCACTTCTGACCTTTTTTCAGTGTTTATTTTGATCTAGGACTATATGAGTGGTTCCTATTCCTTGATTTGTTCCATTTGATTGCGAGGCATGAACATAACCTCTATTCCCTTGGCGAAGTTATCAGTCTAGTCACCCTTCTTTTCCATCATTCTATTCTCAATCTTACTCAAAGCATCTTTCTTGGCCTTCTTGAACTCAGCCTTCTCTCTAATCTTGTCAAACACTGTCTTTTTCTTGTTAGGCTACTACCTGAAGGTACCGTATGGTGCATTAAGAGTAGTTCTGGAGGGTATATTATTGAGTCTGCTGGTCTAATCTGCTTGCTATATTCTCTGCAGCTAGGCATTATGCAACTGAAATTGCACTTTGGACTAGTTTTTCTATATAAGTTGTAGCTGCATATTGTCTTTTCTTCTTTCCATCTATCTGATGTACTCGTAGTCGGGGTAGTCGATGTCTCCGATCTGGTCCTCGAAATCGTTGTATATTTTCTACAAATTATAAGCTCCGTTATTTTCGTCAATCGGTGCTGTTTTTGCCACCATTCCCAATTAAAAAGGCGGCTATAGATCTTATAACATCATCCTTTAGTTCTTGTTACCTAGTTCTTTTAATTTATCTTGTTTTCGTTTCTACTTGATCATGTCCAGCTGAGCTTGTAGACCTTATACATCTAATATAGTTTCTTATGAATCTTCATTTGCTACAGGTTGCTATTGATTTAATCCCTATTTTTGTTTGAGTTTGGGCAGTAAATCGTATAAATTTACAGAATTGTACCCGTAGAATGATTTTTGATACATGACTTTGAAGTCGATAAAAGGAATTAAATTTTTGTTTTTAGGTATTCTTATCTTCTTCTATATCAGTTTGTTTATTTCGCAGCCGTTGTTTTTGAGCTCTACTGTTCCAGAATCTAAAGTTATATTGCTTCCTAGATTCATGATCAGATTGGCTTCACCTTTCTGGATTATTTTTCTATCAGTGTCTTTGATATCTCTGAGTCCTATTAAGTATATTTGTAGTAGTTTTTCTTAAGTTGGTATGAACAGTTAGCCATCATTAGGATCGCCACTTTGCCCTGAACTTTCCTTTAGATATTTCTGAGGAATATTGCCTCCAGTGATGTCTTTGTGCTTGAATAGCGCTATTGATAAGAGGACACGACCAAATACGTTTTTGCCGATCTACACATGCGGGTTTTTAACGTAGTACCATTTAGGCTTCTTGTATAACACGCTAACATTCTTGTCTACACTATTAGACTTCATTTTTATTACTAGTGAAGAATTTAGCTCAATAATGAAGGAGCCGATGAACTGATGATCTCCGTTTTACTAGTCGTCCCAGGCCTAGCATACTAGTCCTTTGGTGATGTTGGTGGAAAAGACGTCCTGGAGGTTAATGTTGCGTAGCATCATGCTTTGACTCCAAAAAGGATTAAAACTGCCCTAAACTTTATCAGAACTGATTGATTGTTGCTAGCAGGTGAATTTCATGAAGGGGTCGCAGTCTCCTTGAAGATTTCCAGGAGGAAAGTTTTAACCCTTGTAGAGATATATCATCAGATCATAGGGCTATTTAAGTCGATAGTTAGGCTATATTTGTCGATTGGCAGGAGCACCCTATGTATATAAATTGACCGCACAGGTCAGGTATCCTCCTATTTACTTTTTCATCAACAGATTCAGCGACTTATCTGCCTGGAGTTAATAAATTTTAGAGTTGAGCCATCTTTTGGAGGTGACTACATCTTTAGCCTTTATTCTTACAAAACAAATCCTATCTTTTTACTACAATCCAGTAGCCAAGTACAATATGATATCAGGCACTTGTTATATGTCCTCAGTGAACTATACTTTCTTATCGGGTAGAATATGGAAGAATTATATACAGCGCTAGTGGATAGAGTAGAACTATGATTTTGCCATGAAATTGCCCATGGCCATATGGATACAAAACTTCTTCCTATCTGGCAATCTAAAACCCTATATGAGCTATACACTAAGAGTATAGGTCTTGAGGGGAATCATGGGGGTGGGCTTGAATGGAAATTTAAATTGAATTTTGTTCATACTAACTAAAGAAATATGTACCCATTTTTAGAGTATACGTATCGTTTGCCTACTACTTTGAAGAGGATGCGTCCTCGATAGTGTGAGCCTAACTACTAGCCGTAGAGTTGCATTTTGGTGGCGTAGTTTCTAGGCTACTAGTCGACTGCGCACATGGGTGGACCATAGAGATGTCCCCATCGTGGCTAACTGTATTTATCTTCAACAATATCAACGAAAGGCACCTTAATAACTCCTATCAAATCGTCTTTAATTAAATTAGAATTCCATACTTACAATAAGACGTATTTAGTTTTATTGGGTACCCCTGTGCCTATCTTCAACAGCTAGTTCCACTAAGGATTCAAACTATTAACCACTGAGCTCTTCACTTTGTTGCCTGAAAACTTAGCAACCACATAAGCATCCACTGATCGCGAGGCCAAGTCTAAGGGGATTAGATCCTATGCTCTGTAGATCTATATGTTGAGGGTGTAGTCGATAAGTCGTATTTTTTGATTACTTATAGTGTCCTCGATGGTTGTTAGCTGCATTACTACACATTTACTGGATCTTTGATGAAGGCGGAATCGTGGACCATGACTTTGTCATCTGGGCCAAGCACTGCCACATTAACCAGTAAATATCCCACTGGTCCCTACACGAGATCGCTCGGATCACTCAATGATAGCCACCCCCTGTATATCTAGTGATGCCTGCATAATACTGTTCATACCTTCTGAAGTAGATGCTGGTCCAGTCAGCCTCGAACTGTCCCACATGCGAGTTCTTGAGAAACAGATGGTTTTTGTCATAGACATTGAAAACAATCTTGGCTCTGTCTAGTTCTTCTATGGTGAGATCTTAGAAAGAGAAGTAGAAAGGTTCCTGCCAGATGGGGTTATTAGTTTATTTGCGCACCTAGTTTAAAACATCACTACAGGAGTGCGCCTGACTTGACCCAGCACCTCCACCTCCACAAAGGCATCACAGGCTGACTTTTATGCCTCGTAGACAAGAAAATCAACAGGGCCAGGGATGAGATCGTTGGCTTAGTAGATGGTGATCAATATTTTGTAGTTGCCTTCTTTCATGACGTATTTCTGAGTGGAGAGGGGAGTACTTCGATCATGACGTTTTATATTTCCTCTAGGGTTTTGTTTTTGGAGTTGGCTTAGTCGTACTACTTTTAAAGCTTGTTGGGTTTGCGCTATGCCATGTAATGTATATAAGTTCCAAGCGACGAATATTCATTTTGTATGGAGATATTAAATACAGCTACTGATATTGATGATGAACTGGTTATGTGATGATATGATGATGTTTTAAAAATGAATGTAATCAAGCCTTGGCGTGTTCTTTGGCCTACTTGACTTAGTTACTTTCTTTGCATTATTTGATCTAGAACTATTTCTTTTGCTAGGCATACATCCGCCACAGCATTTAAGCGATTTGTCTTTTCTAGAGTTTGCAGTCATAGATGTGTCCTGTGGTTTAGTCTTAAAGTATATTCTGGGCTAGCTTATCAGCCACCTAGAGTGAAGCTATGACTATGCCGTTGTTTATTATGTGCTGTCGCATGTAGTCA
>Ga0169931_10011334_pt1 | contig 12575 bp, 5 predicted proteins | sample Kivu_15m_20L_FD_129675 | JGI IMG/M metagenome (GOLD analysis project Ga0169931, IMG submission 129675) | Freshwater microbial communities from Lake Kivu, Western Province, Rwanda to study Microbial Dark Matter (Phase II) - Kivu_15m_20L... | ecosystem: Environmental > Aquatic > Freshwater > Lake ...
ACCTAAAGCCTATTAACTGTATTTTTTCTAAAATGGCAAATGTGATAGTAAACCAACGACTACTGGCTTATGTAATCCGTTTATCTATATTGAAGGCTGAACTCCATTTACAGTAAAGAAAGATTCAATTTTTTTAATGTGATTCGGCAGGACAATATCATGAAGATTCATGATAGTCTAAAAATGGTTGTTCATAATATTCGAGAAGGTGTTTAGTTTGATAAAAAAATTTACAGAAAGCTTTAGATTGTTCAGTTCCAACAGATTTTTCCGCAATATGACTGCTACTACTGGATGTTTAATGTTCATAATTATAAAGATGACATAATCATTGAGTCATTATGTTGGTCTTTTTAGCTGCTTCTATATTCTTTTTAGCGAAAATCATTAGTTAAGCTTCATCGTAAATGTTCATATTATTTTTATCGATCGCCGGGATAGAAAATAGATCGCTTAGTCTTCTTTGATTATTGATTTCGTTTTATTTTTTATCTTTTTAGTTTTAAGTAGGAATTCGCTATATAGCTTTTAAGCTCGCCTATAGATAGGCTAAGTAAAACTTAGTTTATTAGTGTTCGTTGAAAAATTATTAAAGGCAATCGTTTGAAGTACCTTTAGCTGTTTAAAATTGATTTTCATATAAGATTTTTAATATTCTATTAAACTAGTTTAGCTCCATTCTATCTTAGTCAATTTTCAAAGATACTTCGAGAATTTTATTTTTATTAAAAATTGCATTATTAAGTTATTTAGATTTTTTGACGTTTTTAGTTTTTTTCTTAAAAAGTTACGATATTGAATGCTATACTTTAAATATTTATTCTTAAATCTAATCAACTTTTTTATACAATAGCTAGTTTTGTTTATTTAATTGATTCAAGTCAAAAGGAAACTCTTTGATTGAATTAATTCCTAAATCATTGAAAATTTCCTTAACTACTCTTTAATTTTAAAGTTTCGTCATCTACTGTTAATATATCTTTTTCTTGGTTTTTATTTTTTAATCGAATTCCTTGATTACTGGTACTCTTTGCTGTTCTGTTGGTTAAGTAGGTCCAGTCGGCAAGCAAGTTATCGACTCTCTTCTAAATTGGATTTAAGGTTCTTGTGTAAGTACTCTGTTGGTTTGTTTTATTTATGAATTTTATGTTTAGTTTCTTTATTTCTTTTGTTTAATTTTATTAATTTCTTTCCAAGCTGTAGTTTAACGTACTTTGAACTATTCAAGCTATGCTTGATATTCGTGTTATTATATATATTTTTCAATAACTAGCATTTTGTAACACTGCTCGAGATTGCATATTTACCTTTAAACTTTGTTCATTAGCGAGCTTACGATTGTCCTTTAACTTCTTTAAGCCCTTATCGTATCCATTTTTTTAGATATCTAATATGAAGATGTATTAGTTTTTTATATAATTTTTTCAAGTTATTTTTCTTTGTTTTGCAGTATAGAGCTAACTTCGCAAAGCTTATCTGTTTCTCCTTTAGTTTTGATCTCTTATAATCGATCAAGTTTGATTTTATAAAGTTTTTCTTAGATATCTTTGACAAGATATTAAAGTTGTTACTAAATAAATATTTTTTTACGTTCTTTTATTTTTACTATTAGTATCGATGTACAAGTGCTTAACCTTCTAGATTGATTTTATCTAGAGATTTTTCGATATTTAAGTCAGTTTTTTTGGCATGTTGCACTTCATTTTTCTAAATAATATAGTGTATTACTATTTCTTTGTTGACTGTTTTGCTTTGTTTCTGCATAGAATCCAGCTAACGATTCAGGTTTATTAAATATTTCAGGGAAGGATTTTTTGTATTGATAAGACTTTTGTTATTTTTGACAAGCATTGTTCCTTCGAAAATTAGAATATATCAGCTCACAGTAGTATTCCATCATTAATATAGTATCTATATATAGCTAGGATAAATATATTTGAAAGTCATTTGAAACAAAACGAACTATTTTTTTTAGACATAATATGCAAATTTATCATCAGAAAGTCTTTTTGGTCATTATGTTGTAGAAATCTTCTCTTGAAATCTATCGACTATTGGAAGCGGCTCTTTGTAACATTTCTTAAAGCTATTGAACATTCATAGTTTCTCCTAGTTCTTTGGCGACTCTGCGAATATTTACAGAGCTGATGCTCCCGGTATGATCATCGTCAAACAAATCAAAGATTTTGTTGATTCCGTTCTGAATTAATCAAACTTTACCCTTGATTATTTATCACCCAGTTTAGATGTGATTCCGTCCAAAAATTATTCGAAATCAACTTCACGACCTAGAGATTCAAGCTCAGCAATCATGTTGAAAATGGTTGGATTTTTACTTTCGAAGCCTAGACTTTGCATGGCAGATTTAAGTTATCTCGGATCAATTTTTCCAGTTGCCTCTGTATCGAAAAGATTGAATGCCTCTCTCAACTACTCAATTTCGTCCTAAGTAAGACCAGGTCTATCAACTTTCTTCTTGGCGGGACCCTTGGTGGCTGTTGGCTTTCTCATCACTCCTTACAAATTTAAATTTAATCGTTAGTTAAACTGTAAAATTGAACTTAAAATATACATAGTATCAATCATAATCTATTTTCGTTGATTAATTGTTAGAGCTTTTATTTTTTTAAAAAGATAAGCTGTGATAGCTAGCTTATTTGCTATTTTTAATGTTATCTATCTGAACTTGCTCGGGCTACCATGTTTATGTATTTTTTATTGAGCTCATTGATTTATCTTTCTAATACATAAACTTAGCTTATTTTTTCGTTATTCTATCGTTTTTTCTAAGATTTTATGATCGAGTCTTATAAAATTTTAGTTTTTCGACGGCTACCGCTAACGCTTCTTTATTTTTTCGAGTTGGAATTCAAATCAGACATTTTGAGCGATTTTCTTTTCTTTTACTTTGAACCACTGTTTTCGTTAAGTCTGCTTTTTCTATAATTTGAATAGTTTTGTTGTGACTAAGGATGATTATTTTCTAGTCGATGCAATTTCAAAGTTACTAAATTAACTCAAAATTACAAAATCTGATATGAGAATTTGGATTTATGACAGTTTTGTTGACAACTTCTATGATTTATTAAGCGATCATCTTTGTTTTGCGGTATTTTTATTAATACTATTTGCTTCATTAGTACATTTTTACCATTTTTTAGTGATTGAAGCTAATTTAGCGTTGTTTTTTTCAATTATCTGATGACTTTCTTTAGAGTGTTTATTTGTTTATTTTTTAGGAAGATTCCTATCGACATTAGCTTACATACTCATGTTTTCTTTATGATCATTAAGTCTATCATCATGCAATTTGATCCATCGCAAATTTGTTTTTCTCTAATTTTATAGCTGATTAGTTAGTTTTTAAATGATACCATGATTAAGAGTGTTTCTCTGTTGCAGTTCGAGATTACTTTCAGTAAGAACTCGAATCGCCTCGTTTGATTGCTTATTTTGCTAAGTTAACTATCTGACTTTAAGTTCATTCTTTTCGATTATTTGTTTGAGTGTTGTCTAGGCATATGTATTGTGAATTTTATTGTCTTTGTATTCAGTTCTTTTTTAGATTTATATTGTCTTGAGCTGATTTTCAAGAAAGCTTATTCTTTAGATTTGAATATTTCTAGTTTTCTCTAAATCTTTGTTAATACGATCTAATCTATTCACTTAATTTTCTTTTTCTCTTAGAATTTCTCTGATTTTATAAAGTTCTTTCAAGTTTTCATCTGATTTTCCTGTTTGTTCACTAAGCAATACAGATTAAAATTGATTCTTGAGATCTTTGTTTTAATTTTAAAGTACAGCTATTTTTTATTGCAGAATCTTCATGGCTGCAGCTAATGCACTTTTTTCTTATTTCGATTGATTACTTACCATTTTTTGTGTTGTAGATATCGATCTAATTCTTGAATCCATTTGCGATGAAAAAGTTTGTTTAGCTTATTATTGATCTTGCAAAATTTCAAGAGAACTATTAGAAAAGCTCATGGCATTATTGAATATTTTTTACTTTGCTCTTCTTATGGAAATGGCCAGATGCTCTTAGAGCGAGGAACCTTCGTGTAACATATATTGTATGTATATAATTTGAATTAACAACTATAATGACATTCATCATAGAAGAAAAGGTTTTTGACTGGAACTTTCAAATTTACGTCTGTCTTAGATTATTGATTAAGTAAGAAAATGACTTATCGTTTTATGGAAGTTTGAGCACTATATCGTAACGATAAATATCAACGGCTGTAATGGTCATAGCATGTTTTCGGCACTCATATAACGCTGCCTTTTCTTCTCTTAGATTCTCCTGCTAATGAAAGCCAATATTGAAAAATGATTATCTACTGAGCCTTTTCGAACCACTTTTGCCTGCTCCTACAAACACATTTTTGATCGAAACTCAGCGTCTAGAGCATTGTCTTCAAGTGTGAGTTCAGGCGGTAGTTCAGAACAGTCCATAGGGCTGCATTATTGGATCTTTACCGTGGCCTAGGTGCTTTTAGTTCGCTCTATTCTGTGTTTAAATCTTAGCTCTTTTTGTAAGCTGACTAAGGGAGGGAATTCATGGACCAAAAACCACTTAAACTGGTGTAAAATAAATAATAAAATCGCTAAAATTATAATTAATTAAATCCATCAAAAAATTTACAAACTGCCCTGGGACATGCATAGTTAATATTAAATCAGTCATATTTTATTTACCATCTATCAACCTTTATAATTCACAAAACAAAACAGTTTTTTTTATCACTTGATTTATCATCAATACGTTATGAACATAAAATATAAGCAATAATAAAACATTCAATTCGAATCGAACGGTATTTGATTCTTAAGCTTTAAATTGAGATCCTAAATTATTTGTCTAAGTTTTCTTAGTTAAGATTCATGGACTATTTTCATATTGGTTATTTTTCGAGACAAATGTGTTTCTGTTTGTCTAGATTCCTGGGTTGAATTGTTATAACTTTGACTACTTTTTGAAGAGTTTCTAGAATTCAAAAGCTAAAGCTATTGCTGCAATTTCACAACCTTTAGACAAAGCTATTAGTTTTGTTCTTCCATCTATCTCATTTAAAAACAAACTTTTTCATGTTTTTTAGATAAAATTTAATAAGAAGTCAATTCTAAAGTTGATTGCCTGATTTTTTCTTACATTCTTCGTGATTATAATCTAAACTATTAGATCTCATTCCAAAGAGATTTGTTTTATTCTTAAAACTGTCGTGATTGTTGTATTAAGTTATTTACTGTTTTATTGTTTTATGACTTTATTTCTTCGATCTTCATTTCTTGATGTTTGCATAATTTTCGAAGCCTCATGCATTCTGAAAATAGCTTTATGTTGTCTTCTTGTAGTTTCTTATTAGTATTTTTCAGATCAGTCTATATGACAAGCTGATGCTAATTTTTTAAAGCGTGGTTTCGTGATGATCGAGATTAGTTAAGAGCATGAGGTGTTGCTTATTAGAGCTATTGAAGGATGTTGATTTGTGTGGGATACTGAGCAGCTTGCCAAGGTGAAGAAGGTCGTGACTTATTGAAGGATTATTCGTCCAAGTATGCAGGACATTGTTAATTTCTAGACTCATCCTGGACTTATTTGAGCTATTTAAGACCAAACAAAATATTCTGTAGTTCGTTCTGACTACTAACCTGTGATTAAAGGCCATAAGACTGATTTTTGGTGAAGCTGAAATTCGACATTTAGAATATATTATAATGCAAATAATCAGTGAGAGACTATTATGCCTATCAACGGCTTTTTTGATAATTTTTCTGTCATTTATTTTTAAATAGTATTGTTTGCTATTTAATAATCGCCGTTATTTTTAAATTGGTGGTAAGAAGTATGGGTAAGAAACCGTTTGAATAATAAATCCCTGACGAGGATATAAACGAGTCTCTTCCGGAAAGTGAAAATGCCAGGAATAAGTTTCTTAGAAAGAAGCCTTGGACCGAACAAGAAGATAATCTTGTTCGTCGTCTTGTCGAAAAGTATGGGCCTCAGCGCTGGTCTTTCATCGCCAAGTTTGTCTAGGGTCGTCTAGGCAAACAGTGTCGTGAGAGATGGCATAATCACCTCAATCCGAAGATCGAGAAAGGGGAATGGATGTTGCACTAATAGTGGATTCTGTTCCTGGCTCATACAGCTCAAGGCAACAAATGGGCTGAGATGACCAAAATGTTACCGGGTCGTACAGACAATTCGATAAAAAATCATTGGAACTCGACGATGAAAAAGAAAAATGGATAGCTCATGGATATCCTGTCAGGTATTTTGGTACTGAAATAGATTTGATTTTGAAAAAGAAAACCGCGTTTCTTAACAAAAATGAAGTCGGATAACATTTTTCAAAGATTTAGAGAGAGCTTCTGTCAATTATTTACTAGAATAAATAAAACGTGATTAAAGTAAAGGACAAAAATATACCACATAAGGCCACCGAATTCGGTAACTAACGCAAAAGAGTCAATTTTCAATAATAAACTTAAAAGCAGCATTTGACTGTAGTGCAAAACAGAGTTTTAGAGACGAATCAGTTTCATTCTAAGACCACATAAAAATACGTTTAAAACTAGTATAGACCCATTCCTTTTAGTTCTATGAAAAAATCATAGAGATCTATGCAAATGCGAGAAAATTTTGGAATGCTTATTTTTGAAACTCCACCCAAAGGCAAGGCTGATCGCAGTTTTTACAAAATAGATTCTTGTAACTTTTTTATGGATAAAATTTAGATTAGCCCTACGCCTCTTAAAATCGAGTAATAAGAACGATAGTAGCAAGTTTTATGCTTGCTAAGTCCAAGTAAATTTATGATAGATTCGGCGAAAAAGGAATATTGAGCTGTGTTTTCATGATAATTATGCATCATAAATACAATTTTTATGACTAATTTATTGATTTATATCTCAATAGCTACAATTAAAAGCTTATCTGTATTAAATTAGTAATAGTAATAGATGAAAAAATTGTTCCAAAAAGCGATAGAAAAGATAAAAAACGAAGTTCGACTACAAAATACAAGCACATAGTAGCTTTACAAAAACATTATACAACGTTATGGATATGACTTAACTTACTCAAAACTTTCACGGTTGCCATCTTCATAAATCAAAACTATGTTAAAGACTCCTTGTCCGGTGACTCAACTGAAAAATAATTAAAAACATCTCAATTAGATCGCTGTGTTCAAAAGATTGAGGCACAATTTCAATATAGAATAGTAATCAGTATGCATGAGATGTTAAAAAATGTCAAGATGCGATCACAAGTTTATAAACTTTTAACAAATAAAATTCAAACCAGAAACGAATAATAAATCAGCAATACATGACTTTTTGTTTTTCATTTTTTCGATGGAAAAACAAAAATAAACTCTATATTCACAATTAAGATGGTCAGCTGCTTATAAAGTTGCTTCTTCTTTTTATATTCTTCTTAAAGATTAGAAAACATTAAGTAAATAATCTTTGCTTTATCGCTAAACGATCAAATACCTTTAAGAATAGTAAAAAAAAATACATAGTAAAAAAAGTGCTTCTTAGCTTGAACAATAAAAAATACAAAAAGCTCTTAAAACTAGAAGAATCAGACTTGATATTGTATAACCTTAAAAGTGATTTAAATCAGTTATTTGAAGAATGGAATATGATAAAGGAATAGAAAAATGATACAGTAGAATTCAACATGTACTTTCTACCTAGCAGTTGTAACGATTTGTTATTGGAAGACTGATCTATTAAGGTTAGTCTTGCTATGCTGATCTCTAATGACATACTGCACATATCTTTTTTTATTTGCTTTTTTATTTGCTTAACTTGTTGTTTATTTCGATATGGGATATACGACTATTTTTGCCAAATTTTGATTTTTTGAAAGGAAAAACCTAACATTTTTCTATCTAGGCATCTTCTTTTGAATTTTTCTAACGACTTACTTCGCCCGAAAAATTTATAGTCTATATACTTTATACAACAGCAGGTCCATGAGAATTCGTCATCAAATCTTCTGTTTTTCCACCAATATGTGTACTCTAAAAGTTTTCGAGACTTCTATTGTCAAAGTTATCTTCGGCATTTACAATATTATGAGTTACTATAGAGTTATTATCACTAAAATGTTCGTTAGATGAAGATTAATACTAACTTATTGGTTTAGCTTTTATTGGAAAATTGTTTTGTTATGTCTTTGTCTTGCACCCGCAAATACCCATTTTTGGAGAGTTTTTACCTCTTCTAGGTTTAGCGTAGACTGAGTTTTTAGACTGTTTTGATGAAACAGATGCATCATAAGACTATTCTTTCATAATGTTTTTTCCAGCTAAATATATAGATTTATGATTAGGAAGCTAAGGTGGAGGATTTTCAGTCTTATTTTTACTGTTTTTTCTTGGAGGAATCGATCTTTTAATAAGACTTTGACCATAATTATTTTTTGAGTTGTTGAATTACATCGACATACGGTCTATTTAATCAAGGGCGGGTGGGACCTTTAAAGCCGACCTTTTAGATACAACTGAATAAATGCTTTAACTTTTTTAAGAAATTCCTTCAAAAAGTTATCCGATTTAATCGAATTTTATAACTCCGATATGTTTTTTATCTAAAATATTTGGCTTTGCTATAATTTAAGGCGTTGATTTCTATTTTGTAATTTCAGTAGAATCTTTAGAAAGATCTTAAAAATTTGTAAATAAAAATGCTTCTTTTTTAGGCTTTTGGGGCTAAAAAACATTCATGACGTATTCGTTTGTTACTTTTTTTTAAGGTAAAAAGGATTTTTGAATCGAGTTTACTTGCAAATGAAGATTTTTATTTTGATCTTTTGAAGTGTTAGAAAATTTAAAATTAACTCTTTCTTCAATTAAATTATTATACCATTTTTATAGGGCTTTGTCTTTATTAATTTAGCTAACAGACAATTTAGAAGTTTCAGTAAACAGACTTTCTTTGAAACAATACTATTTTTTAATTATTTATCCATAAAAAGGTGCTAATTCTTAAATCCCTGTAAAATCTTAAAAAACGAAATCTATTTCATAAGCCTTTTTCGTTACAACACTTAAATTTACATTTTGATTGAAGACTTAAATTTGTTTTAAAGAATTAAAAAAGTCACAAAAATCTGCAAGATCATCTAATTATTTGATAACTGGAGAAATATACAAGACCAAGCTTACTGCGAAGGCTATGATTCCGATAGATCCAACATTGATCATTAAATCCCAAATGTAAGTGACCAATTACATAGGAAAGCTATATAGAAAACAAGTTGTAAACCATTTGAAAATCCATAAAGAAGAATCTATTTGTGCTACATGTATGTATAATTTATGATCTTTCCTTTTTAAAATATTATTGAAAAGAGTCGTAAAGGCATTACTTAAAGGAAAACCATCCTAATATAATCCAAGCAATAAATAACGTCTATTGATTGCTATATGAACGAAAATCCAAAAAGAATCTTGCTAAGAGTATCCGATTATAATCAGATAGCATATTATAAGGTTCAAGCCTTGTGTATAGCCCATTTTAGGAAAATGATTTGCGATTCTTTTTAACACATTTTAAAACTAATGCTTTCTTCCTTGAGGAAGTTAAAATGTCCTATCAAGGTCTTTTTAAATCTGAGGAAAACTGCTGTGAAACAGTAATGTTTAATCATTTTTCAAGTTGTTTTATTTATCTAAGCTCTATTCTGCCGAATATTAGGGTAGTCCTAGACAACTGCTATAGGCGCTACTTTTGTGATCGAGACCGAAAAGTACTATCTTCCATTTGAGCATAATATTTGAAGGTACTTACTGACCTTTTGTTAATTTCGGTGGTATTGTCAGTTGGAATTTTTCAGGCTATTGATAGTAGCTGGTTAAGAAATTCTCGAACAAAGATTTATCTACAAGTTGCGGTTGATATTAAATTTGCGATATAATGGTTATGAGTGCCTTTTGCGCGTGCGGCAGCTGAACACTAGCTATGGGGTTATCTCCACATAGCGCTCCACAGCCCATCTTATTTGTTTTTATTGAATAATATAACTACAGGTCTGGCAATAGACAAACATGACATATTCTTTACTTACAATCCTCATACAATTATGATTTCTTATACATTCATATTCTAATTCGTTATCAATTTAAATGTCAATAGCTTCTCAGCTCGAACCTCTCAAAGATAGTCTTAGAGTTGTCTTCAATGATCGCTTTATAGGCGATCAGGGAGCTAAAGACCTAGCTCGTTTTCTTGCAGAGCATCGTAGAGTAGAAGTTCTCGAGATCAAAAGCAACGATATTGGTTCTGAAGGTTTCAAATAAATATTCGATGCACTGACTCGCAACGTCAATCTTAGACAGTTGGTGATTGAATACAACAATATAGGGGAAAACTCTTACGATGATTGGCAAGATAAACTGACTGCGGTCATCAAAGCTTGTCCTAAATTTGAACGACTAAACATTTCTAATAACAAGATTGGAAGTGAAGCATTCAAAAGAATGGTAGGTGGATTGACAATTTCTAGGAGTTTGAAGCTTATCTAGTGCAGATATAACAATATTTCTTCGGCAGATGTTGACTATTTTGTTGGGGAACTCAAAAAATCAAACAACGATACTTTGCTTTATGTCTAGTTTTCTGGAAACAAAATCAAAAAAGAGTCAGTTGATTCTCTTGAAACAGTTCTTAAAGCCAATAGAGCTAAAAATCCTATTTCTAAAGATAAAATAGTGATGTCTGGAGGAACATTTGTGGAAGGATAAAGAATTCCTACATCGAGCAATCAAGGCTCGAACGCTTATCCAAACAAAACAAATGCTATTGATTAACTTTCGAAGGAAAATGTATTGAGGCATTTATAGTAAATTCTAGATCAAAATCGAAAAGATACGACCTAAATGAAAATAAGACTTTAAAGAGAGCTCTAAGACTTGCTCAGAAGATAAAAAAATGACTCAAGATAGCTTCAGTAGTTATAAAATAAGTGCAACTAGCTTGTGATTCAGAACAGAAATCTTAAATTTGAGCTAGATAGAACAGCTTCAGAACACCAGCAGATGTAAAGAGATCAAGAGACTCATATGCGAGTTCATTAAGAAAAACTTAGAGTTGCCAATAAATAATTACAATAATTGTAAGTAAAATATGAAGAAATAGAAGAAAAAATGCAGGTTGAGCATGACATGAAAATGAAGTAAATCGCTAGAGACTGGTAAAATCGCCTGAGAGCTCTTTAATAAAAAATAAGAATAGTCGAGAATGAGAATAATCAGATCGATAATGAGATTAAAAAAGGGATCTAAAAAAGAGAAAGGATAAGAGTTGAGTACCTATAAGAGGAGACTGAGGTTAAGAATAGAGTAGAGGAAGAAGAATCTATGAGATATGGACTGAAATTGACAGCTTTGCAGGCTAAGCTTAGATAGGTTTAAGAAGTGAGATAAAAATTAATCAGAAGAAATCAAGATTTACTTTATTAGATTGAAAATGCCTAATCTAATCATGTCAAGCAAAATGCTGAGCTAGAATAGGAAATCAACGCACTTAAATTCAAAGAATAAGATTTTACTTCTAAAAATAAAGAATTTTTGAAGAGAAACGAAAAATTGAAAAGTGATATTCAACTCAAAGAGATTAACATTGAAAAGCTTTAATAATAACTGAATAGACTTAATTAAGAAATCGATCTAAAGAAAAAATACAATCGTGGACAGGTCGACAAGGTCATTATCGATAACATCTAAATAAAAAAACAAAAGTAACATGAAAAAAAATTACAAATCGAAAAGTAATTTTTAAAATATTTAGACTCAATTAACTAGAAACAGCTTTAAGAAATTCTCAACTTGAAAACGCTAAGCTAAGACAATAATACGGTGTGCTAGCTCAAAAGCTTCATGTAAACCTTGGAAGAGCTGTGCAGGAAGTCTTTACCGAAAATAATCTTTTCTGATATGCATTAGTATCATAAAAATGACTAAATAATTCATTAAAAAATAAAAATATTTTATACATTTATCATCAATTGAAGCTGCCACCTCCAAAGCCCTTGAAATCACTTTTTTACAATTATTAAAAGTTGAACTATTTAGAATGTTCTATAGAAAACTCATTTTTCAAAGGAGATTACTATTTTTGATTAAAAATATTAAATTTTTAAAGCTGTTTAACTTTTGAACTACTCTATCGTAATATTTGATTATCAAATACATCACTTTTGCTAACGCGTTCTCTATTGTTACTTAGTGCCATAAACGGTGAAAGGATCTAAACTTATTAATTTTTTTATGATTTTCTAGAGTTTTCATATGGACTTTTATTGATGTTTATTATACTAAGATCACCACCTGTAAATGAAGGTGAATAGTTTAAAGGTTTTTCAATTGCGAAAGGAGAATATGTCTGAACTTTGCTTTTAAAAGTCGCTTATTTGTTTATATCAAAAGATTCAGATGATTTATTAAAATCAAAAGCATCTGAATGTTTCTGATTAAAAAAGGAGTTTTTGTCTAAATCTTATATTTGTGTTTTAAGTTTAGCTATTTATCTATCTTTTTGTTTGATTTGTTTCTTCA
>Ga0169931_10011335_pt1 | contig 12574 bp, 11 predicted proteins | sample Kivu_15m_20L_FD_129675 | JGI IMG/M metagenome (GOLD analysis project Ga0169931, IMG submission 129675) | Freshwater microbial communities from Lake Kivu, Western Province, Rwanda to study Microbial Dark Matter (Phase II) - Kivu_15m_20L... | ecosystem: Environmental > Aquatic > Freshwater > Lake...
CCACCACAGCAGTGCGAGACCGATCGCGAGCAGGCTCCCGTGCAGGCCGGCGAGTGCGGTGAACAACCCCATCGACCCGCTGGCGACCCAGGACTTGCTGAGGTTGACGAGGTTCAGCACCACGATGAAGGCGAGCAGGGCCATCAGCAGGTTCCAGTTGCTGATGCGGCGCGTGCGCACCTCGGACAGGCCGGCGCCGAGGACCACCAGGTTGACGGCGGCGAAGATCAGGCCGAAGCGCCAGGCCAGCTCGCCATCGTTCACCGGGTCTCGCTCGCGCATCAGTGCGGCGGTGGGCTGCGCCTTGACCGGACGCTGCCCGGCGGTGCGCGAGCCGTCCTCGTCGAACCAGATCCGGTAGCTTTCGAAGCGGGCCAGGGATTTCTCGCCCGTGGCGCTGTCGACCTCGCTGCGCTGGCCCCTCTCCAGGACGACGTGGCGGTCGCCATCGGCCTCGGTCTCCAGGCGGCCGGTACGGGCGGATGTGAGGCTCTCCGTGCTGCCCGAGCGCGCGACGATGAAGACGTTGCGGGCCAGGGGACTGCCGGCGCTGTCACGCTCGACGAAGAAGACCCGGCTGCCATCGGCCGAGCTCTGGAACAGGCCGGGCGAGACGCGCGAGACATCCGAGCGCTTTTCGTGGCGCTCGCGCAATTCCTGGGTCTGCGCGTTCACCCAGGGCCAGCTCCACACCGTCAGCACCGCGATCACGGCCAGCACCGGAGCGGCGGTCCGGGCCAGGCACTTCGTCAGCGTGAAGATCCCGACGCCGCTGGAGAACCAGACTGGCATCTCGCTGTCGCGATACCAGCGGCCCAGCGTCAGCACGACGGCGACGAAGAGCGACAGCGTCATCATGGTCGGCAACTGGCCGAGGGCGGCGAAGCCGAGCAGCAGCACCACGTCCTGCGGCGCCGCCGAGCCGCTCGCAGCCTGACCGAGCATGCGCACGAGCAGCATGGTCAACACGATGGTCAGGACGACGAGCAACGTGGCGGCGAAACTGCGCCCCAGCTCTCGCCGCAGGGAGGCATCGAATAACATCGGCTCGGGTCTTTGACGGGAACGGGATTATGGACTTCGACACTCAGGCTGCGGCATCGTCGACTTGGTCGCGTGTGGCGGCCGATGCGCTTCTCGTGGTGCTGCCGGCGGGCACCTTGCCCCCCAGCCTGGACAAGACGCTCGCTGCGCTGGCGCAATCGCTGGTGGCTGCCGGCGACCTGGAGCTGACGGCGGGCAAGGTGCAGTGGCTGCACCGTGCCGGCCGGGTGGCGGCTCCGCGCCTGGTCTTCAGCGTGGCGGCCGACGGCTCGGCCCGGGCCATCATGAAAGCGGCGCAGGCGGGCCTGGCGGCGGTCAAGGGCGGCGGCACGCGCCACCTGGCCGTCGGCATGGCGGGCCTGCCCGCGGCCTGCGGCCCACACGCCGAGGCGCTGGCGCAGGCCGTGCTGGAGGCGGTCTACGTCTACCGCCACACCAAGCCCAGCGCGCCGGCCGCGCCGGTGCTGGAGAAGGTGACGCTGCTGTGCGATGCGGCGGCCCAGCCGGACGCGAGCGCCGGCCTCGAGCGTGGCCGGGCGATCGGCGAGGGCGTGGCGCTGGCCCGGGAGTACGCCAACCGGCCTGCCAACCACTGCACCCCAACCTTCCTGGCCGAAGAGGCGCTGCGCCTGGGCAAGGCGCACGGGCTGAAGGTGGAAGTGCTGGAGCGCAAGCAACTCGAGCAACTGGGCATGGGCTCCTTCCTGGCCGTGGCGCAGGGTTCGGCGGAGCCGCCGAAGTTCATCATTGCGCGCTGGCAGGGCGCCGGACGCAAGGACGCGCCGGTCGTCCTGGCGGGCAAGGGCATCACCTTCGACACCGGCGGCATCTCGCTGAAGCCGGCGGCCGAGATGGACGAGATGAAGTTCGACATGGGCGGTGCGGCCAGCGTGCTGGGCACCTTGGCGGCGCTGGCGCGCCTGAAGGCGCGTGTCAATGTCGTCGGCCTGATCGCCGCCACCGAGAACATGCCCGGCGGCCGCGCCGTCAAGCCGGGTGACGTGGTGCGCACGCTCTCGGGCCAGACGGTGGAGATCCTGAACACCGACGCCGAGGGCCGGCTGATCCTGTGCGACGTCTTGACCTATGCCGAGCGCTTCAAGCCCGCGGCCGTGATCGACATCGCCACCCTCACCGGCGCCTGCGTGATCTCGCTCGGGCACCTGCGCAGCGGCCTGTTCAGCCCCGACGACGCGCTGGCGGCCGAGCTGCTGCAGGCTGGCGAGCAGGCGCAAGACCCGTGCTGGCGCCTGCCGCTGGACGACGAGTACGGCGAGGCCTTGAAGAGCAACTTCGCCGACATGGCCAACGTAGGCCCGCGCCCGGGCGGCGCGATCACGGCGGCCAAGTTCCTCCAGCGCTTTGCCAAGGCCTACCCCTGGGCGCACCTGGACATCGCCGGGACGGCCTGGAAGTCGGGCGCGGCCAAGGGGGGCACCGGGCGGCCCGTGCCCTTGCTCACGCATTTCGTGCTGGGCCGGGCGGCTGCGATTGCGCGGTGACGCTCGTCGCCTTCCATACCGGGCTGGACGATCCGGTGGCTTACGCCTGCCGCCTGTTGCGCAAGGCGGTTCGGCAGGGCGCGCGGGCGCAGGTCTGTGCCGACGAGGCGACGCTCGATGTACTGGACAAGGCCTTGTGGACTTTCGATCCGCAGGATTTCGTGCCGCACCTGCGCCGGCGGGCGGGGCAATCCGTGACTCCATCCATGGAGCGCACGCCGCTGTGGCTGGTGACCGAGGGTGAATCGGGAACCCCCCTTGGCGAGCCGCCGCAGGTGCTGGTACGCCTGGGGATGCTCGAGTCGACCGACCTTCCTGACGTCGCGCGGGTGATCGAGCTGGTCGGGCTGGACGAAGATGAGCGGCGCTCGGCGCGCCTGCGCTGGCGCGCCTACGAGGCGCGTGGTCTGACCGTGCAGCACCATGCGCCAGCAGCGCGCTGAGCGACTCCCCGGGGCCAAGGTGGCCCGTCTTGGTTCGTTTGCCCTGGACGAATGCAGGGGCGTTGGCGCTTTCCCTTACCGAAAATCGGCACGTTTGGGTTATCTTCAAGGGTCGGGTCACACGACGTGGCCTCCCCGATTCCCCCTTGTCCGCTAGGAGTCAGTTCGCATGAAGATCAAGTACACCCTCATCGGCGCCGCCGCGCTGTTCGCGCTGGGCACCGCCTCGGCCCAGGACCTGGTCGTCCGCATCGGCCACGTCGGCCCCACCAGCGGCGGCATCGCCCACCTGGGCAAGGACAACGAGAACGGCGCGCGCATGGCCATCGACGAACTGAACGCCAAGGGCGTGACGATCGGCGGACGCAAGGCGCGCTTCCAACTGCTGGCCGAGGACGACGCCGCCGACCCGAAGCAGGGCACGGCCGCGGCGCAGAAGCTGGTCGACGCCAAGGTCAACGGCGTGATCGGGCACCTGAACTCGGGCACGTCCATCCCCGCCTCGAAGATCTACAGCGATGCGGGCATTCCGCAGATCTCGCCCTCGGCCACGAACCCCAAGTTCACCCGAAACGGCTACAAGACCACCTTCCGCGTCGTGGCCGATGACGTGCATCTGGGCGGCACCCTGGGCCGCTATGCCATCGATTCTCTGAAGGGCAAGAGCATCGCCGTGATCGACGATCGCACGGCGTATGGCCAGGGCGTCGCCGACGAGTTCGAAAAGGGCGTCCGCTCCAAGGGGGGCACTCTCGTCGGTCGTGAGTTCACGAACGACAAGGCGACGGACTTCACCGCCATCCTCACCAGCCTGAAGGCCAAGAACCCCGACATCGTCTTCTTCGGCGGGATGGACGCGGTGGCTGGCCCGATGCTGCGCCAGATGAAGCAGCTGGGCATCAACGCCAAGTTCATGGGCGGCGACGGCATCTGCACGGGCGAACTGCCCAAGCTGGCCGCGGGCACGATGGCCGACAGCCAGGTCTATTGCGCCGAGGCTGGGGGCGTCGAGGGTGCGGGCAAGAAGTCGATGGACGACTTCAACGCCGCCTTCAAGAAGAAGTTCAACGCCGACGTGCAGATCTACGCGCCCTACGTGTACGACGCCGTCAACGTGATGGTGGCGGCCATGGTCAAGGCCGGTTCGGCCGATCCGGCGAAGTACCTGCCCGTGCTGTCCAAGACCGAGGGCTACAGGGGCGTCACCGGCACCATCGCGTTCGACGAGAAGGGTGACATCAAGAACGGCGCGCTGACCCTGTACACCTACAAGGGCGGCAAGCGCGAGCAGTTGGCGGTGATCCGCTGAGCTTCGGGTAAGCTGTGTGGCAGAAAGGGCGCTCCTCGGGAGCGCCCTTTTTCATGCCGGCGCCATGGCAGGCACCAGGGTGGTGTGTGGGCGCTCCTAGAATCCCGCACCCGCCTCACCCGGAGACCCTGCATGCCCCGACCCAGACGCGCCAGCCCCGCGCCAGCGGCCGACGACCGGCCCGTGGGCCCGCGCGTGCTGAAGAAGTACCCGAACCGACGCCTGTACGACACCCGCACCAGCAGTTACATCACGCTGGCCGAGGTCAAGCAGATGGTGCTGGAGGCGGAGCCCTTCGAAGTGCTCGACGCCAGGTCGGGCGAGGACCTGACACGCAGCATCCTGCTGCAGATCATCCTCGAGGAGGAGACGGGCGGCGTGCCGATCTTCTCCACCCAGATGCTGGCCCAGCTCATCCGCTTCTACGGGCACGCGATGCAGGGTGTCATGGGCGCCTATCTCGAGAAAAACCTGCAGACCTTCGTCGAGCTGCAGTCCCGGATGATGGAGCCCGCCAAGGGCCTTTACGGGGCGCCTGCGGCGAGTGCCGAGGCCTGGACGCAGTGGCTCCAGGGCCAGAGCCCGGCGCTGATGCAGAACCTGATGGGTGTCTACCTGGACCAGTCCAAGCAGCTCTTCGCCCAGATGCAGGAGCAGGTGCAGAAGAACTCTGCCGGCCTGTTCGCCGCCATGCCTGGCTTTCCGCCCAAGCATGACTGACGCCGCCCAAGCGGGTTCCGGCCCCGCGCCCACCGTCGGCTTCGTCTCGCTGGGCTGCCCGAAGGCGCTGACCGACTCCGAGCTCATCCTGACCCAGCTCAGCGCCGAGGGCTACGCCACGAGCAAGAGCTACGCCGGTGCGGACCTGGTCATCGTCAACACCTGCGGCTTCATCGACGACGCGGTCCGCGAGAGCCTGGACACCATCGGCGAGGCGCTCGAGGCCAACGGCCGGGTCATCGTCACCGGCTGCCTGGGTGCCAAGACCGGCACCGACGGCGGCAATCTGGTGCAGCAGGCGCACCCCAAGGTGCTGGCCGTCACCGGTCCGCACGCGACGCAGGAGGTGCTGGACGCCGTGCACCGGCACCTGCCCAAGCCGCACGATCCCTTCGTCGACCTCGTGCCCGAGGTACGCGCGCAGTTTCGGGGCGAGGCGGGGATCAAGCTGACCCCGCGGCACTACGCCTACCTGAAGATCAGCGAGGGCTGCAACCACCGCTGCACCTTCTGCATCATCCCCTCGATGCGCGGCGATCTGGTTTCGCGGCCCGTGGGCGAGGTGTTGAACGAGGCGCGCGCCTTGTTCGATTCAGGCGTGAAGGAGTTGCTGGTGATCAGCCAGGACACCAGCGCCTATGGGGTCGACCTCAAGTACCGCACCGGCTTCTGGGACGGCAAGCCCGTCAAGACCCGGCTCACCGAGCTGTGCGAGAAACTGGCGGAGCTGGCCGAGCCGCACGGGGCCTGGGTGCGCCTGCACTATGTGTATCCCTATCCGCACGTCGACGAGCTGCTGCCCCTGATGAGTGCGGGCCGCATCCTGCCCTACCTGGACGTGCCCTTCCAGCACGCTCACCCCGAGGTGCTGCGCCGGATGCGGCGCCCGGCCAGCGGCGAGCGCAATCTGGAGCGACTGGCGCGCTGGCGCGAAGCCTGCCCGCAGATCGTCGTGCGCTCGACATTCATCGCCGGCTTCCCCGGCGAGACCGAGGTCGAGTTCGAGTCCCTGCTGGACTTCGTGCGCGAGGCCGGCATCGACCGGGCGGGCTGCTTTGCGTACTCGCCCGTAGAGGGCGCGGCGGCGAACGAGTTGCCCGGGATGCTGCCCCAGGCCGAGCGCGAGGCGCGCCGCGCGCGCTTCATGGCGGTGGCCGAGGCCGTGTCGACGCAACGGCTGCGCCAACGCGTCGGCAGCACGCTTCAGGTGCTGGTGGACCACGCGCCAGCGCTGGGCCGGCGCGGCGGGCGCGGGCGCTCCTACGCCGATGCGCCCGAGATCGACGGTCAGGTGCGCCTGCTGCCGCCGGCCAAGGCCTCGGTGATGCTGAAGGTGGGCGAGTTCGTGCGCGCGCGTGTGGTCGACACCGAGGGCCACGACCTGGTCGCCCAGCCGCTGTGACCCCGAGCCTTCCTTGAGCTCCGAATGAGTGCCGACATGAATGCTTCCGACGCAGCGCCTGCCCCGGGTGGGGCCAGCCTGGACCCGGCAACGCTGCAGATCCACCACCCCTACGAGCCGCCGCCGGGCTTTGCCGCGGTCGTGCCGCCGGTGCACAAGGCCTCGACGGTGCTGTTCCGCGACGCGGCCGCCTTGCGCGCGCGATCCTGGAAAGGGCGGGACGGCTATGCCTACGGCCTGCAGGGCACGCCCACGACCTACACCCTGGAGCAGCGCGTTGCCACGCTGGAGGGGGGAGTGCACTGCGCGCTGGCCCCCAGCGGGCTGGCGGCGATCACGCTCGTGAACCTGGCCTTGCTGAAGGGTGGCGACGAGGTGCTGCTGCCCGACAACGTCTACGGCCCGTCCCGGGACCAGGCCCGCAAGCTGCTGGCCGGCTTCGGCATCGGCCACGCGCTCTACGACCCTTTGCAGCCGCAGAGCCTGCACGCAGCGCTGTCGCCGCGCACGCGCTTGGTCTGGGTCGAGCCGCCGGGCTCGGTGACGATGGAGTTCCCCGACATCCGCGCGCTGGTCGATGTGGCGCATGCCGCGGGCGCGCTTTGCGCCCTGGACAACACCTGGGGGGCGGGCGTGGCGTTCGCGCCCTTCGAGCTCGGCGCGGACGTCTCGATGCATGCGCTGACCAAGTACCCCTCGGGTGGCGCCGACGTGCTGATGGGGGCGGTGGTCACGCGGGACGACGCGCTGCACGAGCGCATCCTGCACACCCACTCGGTGCTGGGCCTGGGCGTGGCAGCCAACGACTGCGAGATCGTGCTGCGCTCGCTGCCGACGATGCGCCTGCGCTACGAAGCGCACGACCGCGCGGCGCGCGAACTGGCGGCCTGGCTCTCCACGCAGCCCGCGGTGCGGCGCGTGCTCCACCCGGCCCTGCCGGGCGCGCCGGGGCACGAGCACTGGCGCAGCCACTGCAGCGCGGCGGCGGGCCTGTTCTCGCTGCAGTTCGATCCGCGCTTCGGGCCGGCGGAGGTGGACCGCTTCATCGACGCGCTGCGGCTCTTCGGCCTGGGGGTCTCGTGGGGTGGGCCGATGAGCCTGGCCGTGCCCTACGACCTGACCGCGATGCGCGGCCCGGCGGCCCCCGTGCAGGGCCCGCTGGTGCGCCTGTCCATCGGGCTCGAGGCGGTGGAAGACCTGCGCGCCGACTTGGCGCAGGCGCTGGACTTGGCTTTCGGCGCGTGAGCGGCGCTCGATCCGTTCAGCCTGCGGCGGGAGACGACACCTTGTGGCGCATCAGGCGCTGCTTCTCGCGGTCCCAGTCGCGCTTCTTCTCGGTCTCGCGCTTGTCGTGCTGGGCCTTGCCCTTGGCCAGCGCGACCTCGGCCTTCACGCGCCCGCCCTTGTAATGCAGGTTCAGCGGCACGAGCGTGAAACCCTTCTGCTCGACCTTGCCGATGAGGCGCCGGATCTGGTCCTTGTGCATCAGCAGCTTGCGCGTGCGGTCGGCCTGCGGGTTGACGTGGGTGGAGGCCTCGCGCAGCGCGTTGATGCGGCAGCCGATGAGGAAGAGTTCGCCGTCGCGGATCAGCACGTAGCCGTCGGTGAGCTGCACCTGCCCGGCACGGATGGCCTTGACCTCCCAGCCCTCGAGCACGATGCCGGCCTCGAAGGTCTCGTCAATGTGGTATTCGAAGCGCGCGCGGCGGTTCTCGGCGATGTGGGGGGTAGTGGCCATCGGACCGCGGGGGGACCCGGTCTCTACAATCGCGCGATTGTATGAAGCACGTCAAGCGGTCCGTCCTGCTGTGGTACTCGCCGCGCGAGATGTACGACCTGGTGACGGGCATCGAGAGCTATCCGCACTTCCTGCCCTGGTGCGATCGCGCCGAGGTGCTGGAACGCAGCCCCGACGGCGTCACGGCGCGCCTGGGCCTGGCCTATGCCGGGGTGCGGCACGCCTTCACGACACGCAACGAGCACAAGGCGGGCGAAGAGGTGACCGTGCGTCTGGTCGACGGGCCGTTCTCCGTGCTCGACGGTGTCTGGTCCTTCCGTGCCATCGGGGCGCCGGGCACCGACAGGCCGGCGTGCAAGGTGGACCTGGAACTGCGCTACGCGTTCTCGAGCAAGGCCTTGGAGCTGGTCGTCAGCCCGGTCTTCGACCGCGTCGCCAACACGCTGGTGGACTGTTTCGTCGAGCGGGCCGAGCAGGTCTACGGCGCGCGATGATCCACGTCGAGGTTGCGTACAGCCCGGCGCCGCGCCAGGTCGAGATCGTCGAGTTGGCCCTGCCGCCCGGGAGCACGCTGCAGCAGGCCTTGCAGGCCAGCCGCCTGCTCGAACGTCACCGCCTCGACGGCACGCAGGTGCAGGCGGGCATCTGGGGCCGGTGCCAACCGCTGCAGGCCGAACTGCGCGACCGCGACCGCGTGGAGATCTACCGCCCGCTGCGCTGCGACCCCAAGGAGGCGCGCCGCCAGCGCTACCGCGAGCGACCGCCCGCGCGCAGGTCGCCCGTGGCGCGCGGCTGATCCGCGCCGGTTCTCGAGCCGCCGGTGCGGAGCCGGCGCTTCCTATAATTTCCTTTTGCACGGAGCGGTCTTTCATGCGCCTACTCGGCAAAGCGCTCACCTTCGACGACGTCCTGCTCGTGCCGGCGTTCTCCCAGGTGCTGCCCCGCGACACGGACCTCTCCACGCGCCTGTCGCGCAACATCCGCCTGAACCTGCCGCTAATCTCGGCGGCGATGGACACCGTGACCGAGTCCCGTCTGGCGATCGCGATCGCCCAGGAGGGCGGGGTAGGCATCGTGCACAAGAACCTGAGCCCGCGTGAGCAGGCGGCCGAGGTGGCGCGCGTCAAGCGCTACGAGTCCGGCCTGCTGCGCGACCCCATCACGGTGACGCCGGAGACCACCGTGCGCCAAGTGATCGGCCTGTCGCGCCAGCACGGCTTCTCGGGCTTTCCGGTGCTGGAGGGCAAGACGGTGGTGGGGATCGTCACCAACCGCGACCTGCGCTTCGAGACGCGCTTGGACGCGCCGGTGCGAGAGGTGATGACGCCGCGCGAGCGCCTCGTGTGGGTGAAGGAGGGCGCCACGCTCGACGAAGGCAAGGCGCTGATGCACCGCCACCGCCTGGAGCGCGTGCTCGTCGTCAACGACGCCTTCGAACTGCGCGGCCTGATGACGGTGAAGGACATCACCAAGCAGACGAGCTTCCCGAACGCGGCGCGCGACGCGCGCGGCCAGTTGCGCGTGGGCGCGGCGGTGGGCGTGGGCGAGGGCACCGAGGAGCGCGTGGAACTGCTGGTGCGCGCCGGCGTGGACGCCATCGTCGTCGACACGGCGCACGGGCACAGCCAGGGCGTCATCGAACGCGTGCGCTGGGTCAAGCGCAACTTCCCGCAGGTGGACGTCATCGGCGGCAACATCGCCACCGGGGCCGCGGCCACCGCCCTGGTGGAGGCGGGTGCCGACGCGGTCAAGGTGGGCATCGGCCCCGGCTCGATCTGCACCACCCGCATCGTTGCCGGCGTGGGCGTGCCGCAGATCACCGCCATCGACAACGTGGCCACGGCGCTGCGGGGCAGCGGGGTGCCCTTGATCGCCGATGGCGGCATCCGCTACTCGGGCGACGTCGCCAAGGCAGTGGCCGCTGGCGCCAGCACGGTGATGATGGGCGGCGTCTTCGCCGGCACCGAAGAGGCGCCGGGCGAGGTCATCCTCTACCAGGGCCGCAGCTACAAGAGCTACCGGGGCATGGGCTCGATCGGCGCCATGAAGGCCGGTTCGGCCGACCGCTACTTTCAGGAGAGCGACGAGACCGCCAACCCCAATGCCGACAAGCTGGTGCCCGAGGGCATCGAGGGCCGGGTGCCCTACAAGGGCTCGATGGTGGCGATCATCTTCCAGATGGCGGGCGGCCTGCGCGCCGCGATGGGCTACTGCGGCTGCGCGACGGTGGAGGACATGCGCTCGCGCGCCGAGTTCGTCGAGATCACGGCAGCCGGCATCCGCGAGAGCCACGTGCACGACGTGCAGATCACCAAGGAAGCCCCGAACTACCGCTCCGAGTGAGCGTGGGCCCCACCTTGTGACCTCACTTCCCGCTGTCTCCAGCCCGCCGCAGGCCGCGGCGATGCGCTTCATCATGATGGTGGTGCTCATCGACATGCTGGCGGTGGGCATCATCGTGCCGGTGCTGCCGATGATGGTGGGCCGCTTCACGGCCGACCCGGCCGAGCAGTCGGCCTGGTATGGCGTGGTCACCGTCTCCTACGCTCTGGCGCAGTTCGTCGGCGCGCCCTTGCTCGGCGCCCTGTCCGACCGCTTCGGCCGCCGGCCGGTGCTGCTGCTGGGCTTTTGCGGACTGGCGATCAACTTCTTCACCACCGCGGTGGCGACCTCGATCGCGATGCTCGTGGCCTCGCGCATCGTCGGTGGGGTGATGCAGGCCAACGCCGCGGTGGCCAACGCCTACGTGGCCGACATCACGCCGCCGGAGCAGCGCGCGCGCCGCTTCGGCCTGCTCGGTGCGATGTTCGGCATCGGCTTCATCCTCGGGCCGGTGCTGGGCGGGCTGCTGGGCGGCATCGACATCCGGCTGCCCTTCTTCTTCGCGGGCGGATTGGCGCTGTTGAACCTGGCCTACGGGTACTTCGTGCTGCCCGAGTCGCTGGGCACCGATCGCCGGCACGCGGTGGACTGGAAGCGCGCCAATCCGCTGAGCGCCTTCCGGCAACTGGCGGCCTTGAAGGGCGTCGGCCTGCTGGTGGGCGTTCTGGCCATGGCGGCGCTGGCACAGTTCTCCCTGTACACGGTGTGGGTGCTGTACGGGCAGTTCCGCTTCGGCTGGGGCCCGAGCGAGAGCGGTTGGTCGCTGTTCGCCGTCGGCATGGTGTCCGCCGTCGTCCATGGCGGGCTGCTGGGGCGGCTGCTGCGCCACTTCACGGCGCAACGCCTGGCGATGCTCGGTCTGGCGTCCTCGACGCTGGCGTTCGCGCTCTGGGGCCTGGCCACGGAGGGCTGGATGATGTACGCCATCATCTGCGGCAACCTGCTGGGTTCGGCGGTCGCGGCTTCGCTCCAGGGTCTGGTCTCCGGCGCCGCCGACGAGAAGACCCAGGGCCGCACCATGGGCGCCGTCAGCAGCCTCAACAGCCTGGCTGCCGTGGTGGCACCGATCTTCGCTGCCCCCTTGCTGGCCAGCGTGTCGCACCTGCCGGCGCAGGACTGGCGCCTGGGCCTGCCCATGTTCTTCTGCGCCGCGCTGCAGGGCGCGGCGCTGCTGCTGGCGGTGCTGCACTTCCGCCGCCGGCCCACCGAGGCACCCGCCGCATGAGCCACGACAAGATCCTGATCCTCGACTTCGGCTCGCAGGTCACGCAGTTGATCGCGCGCCGCGTGCGCGAGGCCCACGTCTACTGCGAGATCCACCCGAACGACGTCTCGGACGACTTCGTCCGCGAGTTCGCGCCCAAGGGCATCATCCTCTCGGGCAGCCACGCCAGCACCTACGAGGACCACAGCCTGCGCGCGCCACAGGCGGTGTGGGACCTCGGCGTGCCCGTGCTCGGCATCTGCTATGGCATGCAGACGATGGCGGTGCAACTCGGCGGCACCGTCGAGTGGAGCGACCGGCGCGAATTCGGCTACGCCGAGGTGCGGGCGCGCGGCCACACGCGGCTGTTCGACGGCATCGAGGACTTCCGCACGCCCGAGGGCCACGGCATGCTGAAGGTGTGGATGAGCCACGGCGACAAGGTCACCGCGCTGCCGCCCGGCTTCAAGCTCATGGCGAGCACGCCGAGCTGTCCCATCGCCGGCATGGCCGACGAGGCGCGCGGCTACTACGCGGTGCAGTTCCACCCCGAGGTGACGCACACGGCGCAGGGCAGGGCGATGCTCGAGCGCTTCGTGCTGGGCATCTGCGGCGCACGGCCGGACTGGGTGATGAAGGACCATATCGCCGAGGCGGTGGCCGCGATCCGGGCCCAGGTCGGCGACGAGGAGGTGATCCTGGGTCTTTCGGGCGGCGTCGACTCCAGCGTCGCCGCGGCGCTGATCCACCGCGCCATCGGCGAGCAGCTCACCTGCGTCTTCGTCGACCATGGTTTGCTGCGCCTGAACGAGGGCGACATGGTGATGGAG